>Ga0209512_1000713_pt1 | contig 50077 bp, 40 predicted proteins | sample frozenSSSSmetaG_FD_184142 | JGI IMG/M metagenome (GOLD analysis project Ga0209512, IMG submission 184142) | Glacier valley bacterial and archeal communities from Borup Fiord, Nunavut, Canada, to study Microbial Dark Matter (Phase II) -... | ecosystem: Environmental > Aquatic > Freshwater > Ice >...
CGCGATGGATTTGCGCTTCGCCCAAACGACTGTCGAAAACGTGATGCGCCTGGCGATCGAGCCGCTGACGGAGAGCATTAAACAGCGCAAATTAACGGTCATGGCGCGCCACTTGCACGGCTTGCCGCCCATTCAAGCAGACATGCAGCGGCTGGTGCAAGCGTTTCGCAACGTGGTTCTGAATGCTATCAAGTTCACGCCCGATGGTGGGCGCATCGATATTACAGCCAGTCTGCAAAATAACACAAAAAGCGGCAGCGACGAGATTTTGATCGCCATTCAGGATACAGGTATCGGCATTGACGCCAAAAATCAGGATTTGATCTTCGAGAAATTCTTCCGCGTGTCTGATCCGGGACTGCACTCGACAGGCGCCACCAAGTTCTTAGGCGCGGGGCCAGGACTCGGTTTGACCATTGCACGCGGCGTCATTCAGGGGCACGGCGGACGGATTTGGGTTGAAAGCCCCGGCTATGATCCGCGTGAATTGCCAGGAAGCACCTTTTTTATTATCTTGCCGGTCAGCCCACCGGAAGATGCCAAGCGCGTCATGCCATTCGAGTCGGGCACAACATCAGCGAGCGAACCCCATAGGATAGGCGCATCGGTTTAATTTTGCTCGGATGTGAGGTTGTGGATTCCATCTGTACTACCTGATTGAGCGGCTATATAATGCCTTCAATATGACTAACGATGCAGAATTCTTTGAGCCGTATCTGATTTTGCCAGTGGGTACTCAGGTGGTGATGCGAGCCGCCATTCGGGATATCAACGACGTGGTACAGCGTGCGCGTGGGTCAGTCGGCGTCATTGTCGATATTGACCTCGACGCATTGCACAACTACCGCGTGCGTTTTCCCGATGCGGGTGAGCTGACGCTGGCGCGCGAAACGTTTGCGCCCCGTAAACAAATGCGGCAAGCCGAACTTGACCAGATGCAGGGGATCGACCACGCCACACTGTACCCCCATGTGATGTATCGCTGTATTATTGGCTCACGCGCGTTCGGGTTGGATACTGACGACTCGGATACCGATCGGCGCGGATTTTATCTTGCGCCAGCGACGGTGCAATGGTCGTTGGCAGGCGCACCCGAACAGTTGGAGCGCCCTGAAACGCAAGAGACTTATTGGGAATTACAGAAGTTCCTTATGATGGCGCTCAAGGCCAATCCAAATGTGCTCGAATGCCTGTATACCCCGCTGATTGAGACTGTCACGCCGCTCGCGCAAGAGCTGCTTGACATGCGCGATATTTTCCTGTCGCGCTTTATTTACCAGACCTACAACGGCTATGTATTGTCGCAGTTCAAAAAGCTGGAGCAAGACTTACGCACAAAAGGTGAGCCGCGCTGGAAGCACGCCATGCACCTGATACGCCTGCTGTTATCCGGGATTACGGCCTTACGTGAAGGAATCATTGAAGTGCGCGTAGAACGGGAACGCGATCGGCTGCTGGCGATCAAACGCGCTGAAATGCCCTGGTCGGAAGTTAACGCATGGCGGCTGAACTTACACCGCGAATTCGATGCTGCTTTCCTGGCAACCAATTTACCCGAACGCCCTGATTATGTTCGCGCCGACGCATTCCTGATTCGCGCACGGTACAGCACTGTTGAGCGATAACGTGCAACCACTTAATCTACCTGATTTATCCTTGGCAAGCGTCATTAACAGTCAGCCCTACCCGCTGTTGTTCGCAACGATCAGCGGCTCGCATCTGTACGGCTTCTCATCGCCCGACTCGGACTACGATTTGCGCGGCGTTCATCTGCTGACGGTGAATGAGGTTGTTGGCCTCAAACCGTCGGAATATGAGACGATCGAGTCAAATCAGGTTGTAACGGGGCTTGAGATCGATCTGGTGACCCACGACGCCAAAAAGTTTTTTGAACTACTGCTGCGCCGTAATGGTTACGTGCTCGAACAACTTTATTCGCCGCTGATAGTACGCGCTACTTCCGCACATGATACGCTGAAGCGCATCGCGCAAGGCTGTATTACCCGTCACCACTATCATCATTACGGCGGGTTTGCGGCGAATCAATGGCGTTTGTTCGAAAAGGAAAGACCACGTCGCGTCAAACCCTTGTTGTACACCTATCGCGCCCTGCTGACTGGCATTCATCTCATGCAAACTGGCGAATTAGAGGCTAATCTGCTGCGCCTCAACGAAACATTCAAGCTGCCTTATCTGTCCGATTTGGTAGCGCGCAAACGGGACGGCACAGAACAAGAAACGCTTGACGATGCAGATATGGCACTGCATGAAAGTGAGTACACCCGCTTGCAAGCAGCGCTGACCACTGCCTTCGATGCCAGCACGCTTCCTGAAGCGCCAACGGCTTACGATGCATTGAATGCGCTGTTGATCGATTTGCGCATCAATCCGTTTGCAATAGGCTAATCAGCAGCTCACAACAACCCCTCATAACGTGTTACACTGTGACGCATGAATCACACTGATCATGTTAATTTGCTGCGAAACGCCGGAATCATGTCCGACCAAACGTGGGCGGATTTTGGTGCAGGCGGAGGCGCGTTCACGCTTGCATTGGCCGAACTGCTCAACGGATCGGGCACGATTTACGCTGTGGATCGGGACGGTAACGCGCTCCGTCAGCAGGCTGAGCCGATGCGCGCACGCTATCCGGCGATCACAGCGCATTATTGGACCGCCGATTTTACGCAGCCGCTCGTGCTGCCACCCCTCGACGGAGTCGTAATGGCGAATGCGCTGCACTTCGTCACGGATCAAGCTGCCATGGTTCGCCAGATTAAGCGCTATCTGCGCGATAGTGGACGGTTGGCGCTGGTTGAATACAATACGGATCGCGGCAACCACTGGGTGCCCTATCCGCTTGCCTACCCGACCTGGGCAGCGCTGGCGACTCGTTGCGGCTTTGCCCACACTCGCCAGATCAGCACACGGCCAAGCCGCTTTTTAGGCGAAATCTACGCGGCGGTGAGTGAATGACGTTTATTTCGTAATCAGACTAGGCACTGAAAGGAATAGCGCAGTCCGCCCCTTACAAAAGCGGGATCTTTCGCGCTAAAATTATGAACAAACATTTTTCCGTTTTTAGCCTTGCGATCCTGGTCGGCTTGCTGCTGACTTCTCCGTTTTCCGTGATGCAGCAATCGCAGACAGCCACCGTAACGGCAAATTCAGACGGTGCAAACGCGCCGCGCATCATTGGCTATTTCGTGCAATGGGGAGTTTACAGCCGCAACTATCGCGTTAAACAGGTAGATACCAGCGGCGCGGCGGCGCAGGTTACGCACCTCAATTACGCGTTTGGCAATGTCAGCACCGATTATAAATGCTACGAGGAAACGCGCGCCGGTTGGGGGGATGGCTATGCCGATTACGGGATGCTGTTCAAGGCAGCGGACAGCGTTGATGGCGTGGCAGATTCACCTGATCAGCCGCTGAAAGGCAACTTCAATCAGCTCAGGAAGCTCAAAGCGAAGTACCCACAGTTGAAGCTCATGATCTCGATCGGCGGCTGGACGTGGTCAGGGCGCTTTTCGGGCGCAGCTAAACCGGAAAATCGAGTCGTGTTCGTCAAGTCATGTATTGATCTCTATCTGCGCGGCACTATCGATGGGCAAGCCGCCTTTGCCGGACTGTTCGACGGGATCGATATTGATTGGGAATATCCCGCTGCGCCAGGCTTTGAAGGCGATCCGCAGCATGGAGTTCCGCCCAATGTTTACAGCCCGGCTGACACGCAGAACTATACGGCACTGCTGGCTGAGTTCCGCCACCAGTTAGACGCTTTTGGTGCGGAAACCGGCAAGCACTATCCGTTATCGATCGCAGTGCCTACTGCTGACATCAATTACAATAAAATAGAGTTGAAGCAAGTGGCAGTATCATTGGATTGGATCAACCTGATGGCCTACGATATGCACGGTGCCTGGAATGCAAGCGGCCCTACTGATTTTCAAGCACCATTGTACGCTTCACCTGATGATCCGTCACCACTCCCCGAACGCAATTTCAGCATTGATAGTACGGTCAAGGATTTTCTGAAGCAAGGCGTGCCTGCCGACAAAATCGTGATCGGTGTGCCATTTTACGGGCGCGGCTGGACAGGCGTACCGGATCAAAATAAGGGGTTGTATCAAAGCGCGGCAAGCATGAAAGCGGCGCCAGCGACCTACGAAGATGGCGTTGAGGATTACAAAGTGCTCAAGGCGTTGAAAGCGCCTACCTTCCGCGATCCGAAAACGCAGGCGTTCTGGAGTTTCGACGGCAGCACTTTTTGGAGCTATGACGATCCGGTGAGCATCGCCACCAAAATGACCTACATCAAGCAAAATAAACTTGGCGGCGCTATGTTCTGGTCAATTGATGGCGACGATGGCACGTTGGTCAATGCCATTTACAGCGGCTTGAAGTGAAACAGTCAGCACGTTAGAACGATGGGCTGGTTGCTGCGGCAGACGGCGCACCGGATGTGATATACAGCGAGATCGACTGTGCAGGCAGCGTGACAGTGCCTGTGGTCAGTTCGCTGGTAGTGCCAATGCGAGCTGCGTTGTGATCAACGTCGAAACGCCACAGCTCGGTTTGAGCGGTCGCGCTAAAGCCGGATAAGCCGAACGTCAGCGAGCGAGCCGCTGCTGCGCTGTTGACGATCATCAGAGTCAGGTCGCCGTCACTGCGAGTCGCGGCGGTAACCGTTACGTCGGGATCGCTGGACAGCGACTCAACCAACTGGCTGCCGAACTTCTGATACAAGCTGTACACATAATAGGTCGGACGCGCATCATAGGCCGAAAGCAAGCCATAAGTACCGAGAGTGCCCGATGTATTCAGCGTAAAATAAGCCACAATCGCTACCCGCTGGCGGATCATTCGACCGAGCACATCTGCCCACCAGATCGCGTGATAAAACGAGTCCGGCGTGGTTGCACCGCCAATGCCGATATTCCAATGGGAATTGACTTCGGTGACCGCGATAGGCAAGTCACGCCCGGTCGTTGCAACAATCGTTTTGCGAATATCAGGGATGATCGAATCCCATTCGCTGGCGCTATCCTTAAGCTGTGCAATGGTCGCAGGCGGATCATCGACCTTTTTTGGGAAAGGATACCGATGTACCGACACGACACTCACCAAATCGCCATTCACTTTGAGAAACGTGCCCACCCAATCACGGCGCACCTGAGAATAGCTGTCAGTCATTTGTGGTGGCGCGTACTGGCTGATGTCGGGCCCAACGAAACGTATCGTCGGATCGACGGCCAACATCGCGGTAGCAAATGCGCGCCAATCGCGATTATATTGGTCAACTGAATAGTTGTCGTACAAATCAGGTTCGTTGCCAATGCTCCAATAACGAACCCCGTAATGGCTCTGAATATTTGCGTAGCGCACCAATTCAGCAGCCGCTTTAGGCGTGCCACCGCTGAGTCGTACGCTGATGCTCGGCTCGGCCTTGAGCTTGTGCGCCAAATCCATAAACAAATCAATGTCAAATGGCATCAGGTCGTTTTGATCGCCCCAATTGCCCGCCGGAAAGCGTAAGTAGCTCACGCCCGATGCTTGCGCTAAAGGAATCAGGTCGGGCGTGAGAAAGCTCCAGGGGCCATAGTTGACCCCATAGACGAAGGGGTTGATCTTGCCTAGCGAATGTCCGGCGTTCACGCTGAGCACGGGCGTTGTTTGAGCCGCCGCCGGGTGGACAGCCAAACTGAACGCGATCCACCCAATACCGATTACCGCGATTCGACGTAAAAACGTCCGACCCGCGATCATTTATCAACGCCCGTGATGACTACGCCGCGCATGAACGCACGCTGCGCAAAGAAGAAAATCACCAGTGGCAGCACCATCGCCATGAGCGACGTTGCCTGAACCAACTCAGGCTGCGGCCCGTATTGGAAGTTGAAGATCTGAATGCCAACTGAAATCGGCTGCAAATCCGGCGCACTGATCAGATACAGCAGCGGCGTAAAGAAGTCGTTCCAGGCAAACACAAAGTGGAACACGGCTACCGCAACGATCGCCGGGAAGGATTGCGGAAGGATGATGCTCAGCAAAATGCGGAACGGCCCTGCACCGTCGATCATGGCCGCTTCATCCAGATCGCGCGGCAGCGTCATGAAGTATTGGCGGAACAGGAAAACGTTGTAAGCATTCGCAAAGAACTGTGGCACGATCAAGGGTAACCAGGTGCCAGTCCAACCGATAGCCGAGAAAAACGCATAGGTTGGAATTAACGTAACCTGGGTGGGCAGCACAATCGTTGCGATCAGGATGATAAACAGTATGTTCTTGCCCGGAATTGGAAACCGTGCAAATGCGTAGCCGACTGCAATACTCGAAAGCAGCGTGCCGATCATACCCAACAGTGCAATAACCAGTGTGTTGCGGAACAGCAGCGGGAAGCGTGCCAGCCGCCAGGCGTCCGGGAAATTTTGCAGACGTGGGTTAAAGGCTTGAACCGCCTCTAACGTACGCCAAACACCCGTCCATTCGATCGGTGCTGCGCTGGGATTAGCCGGATCGATAAACGTGCTTTTCTGGCGTCCTGCTTTGAACAAGGCCAGTTCTTTGACGACCCCATCAATGGACACTTTGTAGATCGGGTAATTATCATTCTGATAATTGAAGGTTTTGGGCGACATGGGCAGGATTGAATCGTTTTTCGTCTGCGAAAGCTGATCCTGGCTGCGCACCGATTCGGACACCATATCACCAAAGGGCAGCAAAAAGACGAACAGTAACGCACAGGTGAACAACGTCACCATCGCTTTGATCGCGAATCCGCGTAATTGGCGTGAGTAATAAGGTGAGGTGTTGACCGCTGGTGAGATGGTGGTTTGTTTCTTTGCGAAGGTTGCCATAATTATCGATCTCCACCGGCATAATAGACCCACCGACGCGCCAGAGCAAACAAGCTAACTGTAATCGCCAAGCCGATAAAAAACAGGAACCAGGCTAATGTTGAAGCGTAGCCCATGTCGTGAAATTCAAAGGCGGTGCGGAACAGGAACAGGTTGATAAAATTGATGGATGGGTCGGAGCGTGCCGTCGTCGAGAGCACATAAGGGATGGTGAAATACTGCATCAGGCCGATCGTTGTCAGCACAATATTGTAAAAAATCACAGGCGAGATCATCGGCAGCGTGATGCGCCGAAACATCGTCGCTGGCCCGGCACCATCGACGCGCGCCGCTTCGTATAATTCAGTCGGCACGCCTTGCATTCCGGCCATCATGGTCAGCATGGCGTTGCCTACCCCCCACAACCCAATCAGAACCAGCGCACTGTTAATAAAAGTGGGGTTATTCAACCAATTGGGCGGATCGCTGACCCCAACCAGACGCAGCATCCGATTGAGCCAACCGGTATCCCCGTTCAGGAATGCTTGCCAAATAAAAATGCCGGAGATGGAGGGCACAATGTACGGCAGGTAAAAGAGCACGCGCAGGATCGGTTTGCCGATTAACCATCTGGAGTTCAATAGCCCAGCCATCAGCAGCGGGAAAATGATGGAAACAGGCAGTGCAATGATCCCGAATTTGAAGGTTACGCCGAGTGATTGCAGCGTCACAGGATCTGTAAACAGGTTCGCCCAATTGCCCAACCCGCGCCAGTGAATCGGCTTTCCAATAGTGAAGTCGGTAAAGCTGAAATAAAACGAGGCGGCCATCGGGAAGGCCGTAAATGCCAGAAAACCGAATATCCACGGTGACAGAAAAATCCAACCCCATCGCCGCTGCTGCTGTTGCATCGTGGTTCGGCGGGGTTGGATTTGTTTAGGAACTGGCACGGTTATGCTGTCAGTTCGTGTAGCCATAAGCCATAGTCCTTAAGAAAATCTTTACGAAAGGGCAACTTGCGTGCATCTAAATTGCCAAATGGGCGATAGCAGCCGGTCAGGGTTTGACCCGACCGGCATACTTCCTTACGCTGCGCATTCACAAGCGTGAGGTGAGACAAACGCTTTGAACTTGAACCGTCGTTATTTAGCGGCGGTTGCGGCAGCCGTAGGAGGTGGCTCCGGCGTGTTGGTCGGTGGCAAACCGGCTTCTGGTGCGGAAACAATGGCTTGTACGTCCGACTGAAGTTTATCCAGTTCGGCCTTGACATCCATGCTGCTGCCCGTGTCACCGTATAACAGTGTACGGAAGTCCGCGAAGCGCAGCTGACCCTTGTTGAAGTTCGGGTAAGCCGATTCATGGTGCGGAACGGCGGCATAGGCCAGTGACGGCGCGACAATCGACCAGTTCTTGACACTGGGGAACTTGTCGGCCTTGCTCTTGATCGATACGGCCTGCAAATCGGTACGGGCCGGATAAGCGCCGTAGGTCGTCAGCAAATCATTGGCCGCATCGCCCAACAGGTAAGCGAGTACCTTGAAGGAAGCATCCGGGTTTTTGGTATCTTTGGAGATACGGAAGGTGTCCGCATCCGTCGGTGAATAGGTGTTACCCTTGTAGCTCGGCTCCACGGCCAGGTCCCACTTTGCCTTCATGCTGTCCATGCAGCACGTATACCACAGCGGAACGCGGGACATCGCCACTTTACCGGACGAGAAGGCGCTCGGCTGGAGCAGCTTGCTTGCTTCAGCGGTGGCGGTCGGGATGAAGTGATACTTCCAGATACCGTCCCATGTCCACTGCGCATTGTCGCGCCAGGATTGTGGGATCACGACTTTTTTGGTCGTTGGATCAACGACGGGCGAACCGCCGAAGGTCGAGAAGTCGGCACGCGTGGTGCCCCACTGCTGGTTGAAACCATACTGAACGATGTTTTTGGGGTCGAACTTGGCGCTGGTGGCATCGTTGCCAGCTGCGTCAACCGTCAGGCGCTTGCCGATTTCAGCAACGGTATTCCAGTCCCAGGGAACATCTTTACCATCTAGTTTATAAGTATCGCCCACTTTGGTTGGTGGATAAGCAAGTGTGGCTTCGTCGAACAAGTCTTTATTGTAGAACAACAGGCTTGGGTAGACGGCGAAGGGCAAACCGAGCAGACCTTCAGGCGCCTGATACAGCTTGACCAATGCGTCCGGGAACTGCGCCAGGTTGTAGTTGTTCTTCTTCACGAGGCTTGCGAGATCCATCCACTGGCCGGGGAAGGCGTTAGAACCGGCGTAACCGACGGGTCCAACGATGTCTGGCGAGCGACCAGAACCGATCAGCGCGGAGAGCAGTCCCGGCGCGGCGGCGTTGCTGGCAGCGATGTTCAGGGTCAAGTGGATGTCCGACTGGCTGGCGTTGAATTTATCAGCAATCGACTTCTCGATATCGAGTTGTTCTTTTTGAGCACCAGTGCCCAAGCCGATAAACCAGGTGACTTCGCTGGCGGCATGAGCCGGGTGGTAGCCATAAGCCATCAAGGCGAATACGGCTGTGAGTGCTAACAGGGTCATTTTGCGTGCAAACGTGTTCATCAGTTTCCTCTGTAGGACAAAAAAATCTTTGAGACTCAGGTGATTGATTGAGTTACGGAACGATCGTTACTGCTGCATCTTCTAAACTGGCATCACCCCCTTTAAGAAGTCTGATGGGATTGACATTATAGGCGCTGGCGAGTTCTTGTTGAGCCGCTAATCCTCCGCACGATTGACGAATGATAAGTTCGGCGTTGAGGATGATGTGCTGCGGCCCACTGACTCGCCCCTGGATCAAATCGATGAGCAGCCGTGTCGCTACCGCGCCCTTTTCGATCAACGGCTGCCGCACACTGGTCAATGTTGGAATCGACTGTGCAGCCACATCCACATCATCAAAGCCAATTACGGCCAGATCCTCAGGTACACCCAAACCGGCTTCACGAGCGGCTTGTAATACGCCAACGGCAACTGTATCACTTGCAGCGAAGACTGCATCCGGCGCGTATGACAGTAAGTGTTTGGTCGCTTCATAGCCTGACAGCCGATTGAAATGACCTTCAACGATCAAATCATGGTCAATTGGCAGACCGGCGTGCGTCAGCGCATTCTTATAGCCTTGTAACCGCTCGTGCGCATCTGAAATCCGCATATCCCCCGTGATATGCGCAATCCGGCGACGACCCAGGCGGATCAGGTGAGTCGTGAGTGCTTCCGCTGCCTGTACGTTATCGATGCTGACATAATTGATCTGATCGGCATATTCAAGCGGACGGTCGATCATCACAAATGGGTATTGCAGCGTTTGCAACCGTTTGAACAACGGATGATCATGGGTGAGAGAAGCGATGATAATGCCATCCATCAAACGGTTGTTGGATACTTTTTGCATCAGGTGTTCATCGTCATCAGTCAGTTCGCCCAACCACAGGAGCACCGCGTAATCACGTTCGCGGCTGGATTGGCTGACGCCCGCTAAAATCTGCGTGAAATAGTTGTTATCTGTAAAAAAGATATTTTCGGCAGTGGGTACTACGACGCCGATAATTTCGGTTTGACGTCGCACCAACGCGCGTGCCGCTGGATTGAGTTGGAAGTTTTCCTGACGGATTACATTCCAGACACGTTCACGCGTTGCCGCACTTACTTTTGGGTCGTTATTAATCACGCGCGACACTGTCGCCCGTGAAACACCCGCTTTTTTTGCAATGTCTTCCAGATTCATAAAATTCAACTGCTTCAAAAAATTAAATGTGAGAGCGCTCTCACTGAACCAATAGAATAATACCGATTTCCAATCTTGTCAATAGCTGTTCTGAAATAGCCTTGCCGATTTTTGCAGCGTCTCCAAAAGCGCTTCACCTATTAGCGTGATGGCGGATAGAGCGCTTGCAGCGTAATCGTCCCTTGTGCATCGACCTGCATTTGCGTAAGCGTCAATATATCGTTTTGTGCTATGTGAGCATCTGAATAGCTGAGCGGCCAGCGTGCGATTGCAGCATCGTAGACGCCGACCTGCACGGTATACAGCCCTGCCGGAAGCGTGGGCAGCATCACATTGTAACTATCAGAGACTACATCATCGGCTAGCCATGCTGATGTTGGGTACGCACCTTGCAGCGGCGGCGTATCTTTCTGCGCTAACATCACGCCTTGCGGATCGACTACGTGGACGAATACCGTTCCGTCAGGCATTGCGCCGCTGGCTTGCCATAACAAATTCACCGCCAATGTATGCGGATCGCTGAGCTGTGTTTGAGCATCGCGCAATAATAAATGATCGCCAAAACGTGCCGCCGTGTTTGCGCTGATGGCATTATTCAGCGACGGCACATCGTGCGTATGGACGGCGAACGCGCCAAATATATTGGAGACGGTCGCGGGCTTGTTATAGGATACGCTGATCTTGATATGGCCGACTCCCGGCGTTGGAAAGTTACTGCGCACCCGTACGCCATAGTGATCTTTGAATGGCTGCCCAACCATCCAATCGGTAGTTGGATAGTTGCCGTCACCGGGGTACGTATCCAGAATGCCGTAACCCTGACCGTCCGGCCCGATCACTTCGATTTGCACTGTGTAATTTTCGTAGATCGGGTAATCCGAGCGCCAATACACTTCGACTTGTACGCTGTCGTTCACGTATACAGACGGCGTCAACACGCGATAGCCGAGCATTTCGATCCCCGGCCCCAGCGCCACCGAACGCTTATCCGGGATCGCGGACTCGTCTACGAACAGCGGATGTGCATAAGCGGGCGTGATGATCGTTGGCGGTACCAGCAGTGCCAGGATCACCAGACAAGCAGTCGCGCCCGTAGGCAGCACCCGCCAGATACGCAGCCCGCGCGGCCAACGGATAGCCGACCAACCAATGACTAACAGCAAACTGAAAGCGGGCAGCGCGGGTAACAAATAGCGCCCCGGCATCAGGTGAATGCTCTGATACAGCAGTGCCAAGGTCAGCGTGCCGCCTAACGTCGCCAGTAGCAGCGCGACCAACACGATCAGCCAGCGCCACGACGGAAGATTGCGGCGGCTGATCACGCCGATCAACAGGCCGATCACGGCCACGGCGACCGCAAGCTGCCAGATCGTTTGCAGCCAGTCCGGGAATGCCACGTTACCCCACCCGAACAGCCCAAACGCGCTGTCGAACGAATAGCTGAGCGCTTGCCTGATAAAAGGTATTGCATCCGGACTGGTCGCGTGCTGGATCAGCGATAACAGCGGCGTTGGTCCAGCGGATCCGCTGGCGAACGGAAACAGGAAAGCCGCCGATTGAGTGAGCACGAACAGGCTTCCGAGCGCGGCAGCAGCACCTGCCATGACCGTAATCACGATCAATCGGAGCGATGCGCTGATCAGCACGACGATCAACAGCGGCGCAAACATTACCAGCAAATTCAGCTTGACGCCGATCCCGATCATGATAGCAAGCAGACTGAGCAGCGCCCAACCCAATGCGGGTCGCACCCCTTTGGCAGTCGCTTGATGAAAGCGCAGCACTAAATAGGTCACGATAGCGCCCATTACTGCTGCCGGGCTGTCGTTGCTGAGTACTGCACTGCTGAACAACGATTGCGGCCACAAAGCATATACGGCAGTCGCGATCAAAACCAGCCACGGGTCGCGCGGCCATAGCAAACGCGCGGCACGCTGCACAAATACGACGCCGATCAATGAAAACAACAGCGAGATCATGCGTGCAGCGCGCAGCGCAAGCTCAACCTGCTGCTGATCAGGGGGCAGCACATCAGGGTGCATCGCGTAGTTTTTGCCGGATGTGCCATAATAAAAATACGGGTTCAACTGTGGCAAACGAAAGCCGCCCACTTGACTTTGCGACACCTTCAGAAAAACAGCGAGCGCATAATAATAAAGCGGCGGTTGAATCCGCTCGTTATTAGAAATCGGATCGTCAAGCTGCGGCGTCCGTCCGGTGGTGGCGATATGGACGGCATAGCCGAAGTGCCCCGGTTCATCATACGACTCCCAGGTCGGAATCGCGACGCTGTAGGCCAAACTGCTGCCGAACCTGAGCAGGATCAACAGCACCATTCCCCATAGCAACTGCGGTTGGCGGGCTGCTTTCGCTCGCGACTTTGACAGCGCTCCCGACAGATTTTTTGTTGAATAACTACGCATTGCGAGCAGGCTGTACCTCGATCAAGACGCTCGGCCCCGGTGCACTCACTTCGCTGAACCAGGCGACCCCTTCGCTGACAAGATCAATTTCAAGCGTATACTGACCGGAAGTCGGCGGCGGGCTGATGTTCAATGCCAATGTAACGGTCGTATTGGGCAACACGTTTTCGGCAAAGGATGAACGCCGCCCCTCTTTGAGCACCATCACCTTGTTTTTATCAATCCAATGGTAAGACAGGTTGACCGCCTTTTCACTTTGATTGGGGATGATCCAGGGCGTCGAGCCGACGTTGCGCAGCGTCACACTGCCTTCGTAATCGTCACCGATGTGCATTTGCGTCGGCACTGTATAATCGAGATATTTGACCTGATACGGGCTGCGATCGAGGCGCAAGGCGTGCATCCCCCACTTTGCCAGACGGCGCTGTAAGCCGCCCATGCCGAGCATATCGGTGGTGCGCGCAATGATCGGCCACACGCGCACTGCCAGTGCCAACCCCAGGCTGCGACTCGCCATTGCTTGCGCCAACTCGGTGCCAATCCCATGCGATGCTGTGACCAGTTTCGGCACATTGCGACCATAATCGGGCGCGTGCGTCGGGTTGGCAACCCATGCGCACAGCCGTTCAGTGGTCGCCTCGAACGTGAAACGATCGCATAGCAACTGATGCGCACGCTGACCCATCGCCGCCGTTTCAGCCCGATCATTGATCGCTTGTTGCAGGCAGCTCACCAGATCATCAACGCTGCCCGGCTTATAGACCAATCCGGCGCGCGCCTTCCGCACATCTTCGGCAAGCTCGGTCAGGGACGACAACACGCTCGGCAGCCCGGCGCGCATCCAATCCAGCACGCGCGTTCGGCTGCCCAACATGGCTTCATAGGAAGGCCGATCGACGTTGATACCGATATTGCTCTCCAGATAATAGGCGGGTACATCCTCGTTAGGGACCCAACCGCGCAAATGAAAACGCTCGCGATAAGCCGAGCTTTCGATCATTTTCTGAAAGCGCACATAGGTCAGATCATCATGACCATCGATCTTGCCACCCGTCGAGACAAAATGCACATCCGGCGCGCCTTTCATGACCTGTTCCAGCGCGTTGAACAGCGTATCTACGTCCGTCCATGTGTTGTATCCGCCGGAATACAAGATCACGAACGCCTGATCATCCGGCTGACCCTTCAGCAGCGTGCCGCGAATGACTTTGTGCGTGGGCGCGTAAGGCGTGGTCTCTGACGCGATGGGGATACAAGTGGCGTAATCGTAGCCGCTCGTCCATTGATTCAGGCGTCCCCACATGCCTAACTCGCCAACCAGTGACCATTTTTGGCGCTCTGAAACCGTCGAGAAAATATCGGCACGTTCGATCGCGCGTCGCTCTTGATTCCAGAAGTACGCCAGATACGAGTCGTCGCTGTAGACCAACGCTTTCATTTGCGCTTCGGCCATGATGCTGCCGTACAAATCCGCCCACAGGGGTAAGTCACCGATCAATTCGCTGGCAACCGAGCTGGCCGTAGTAGTGACGCTGATTGCGCAATCCGCCGCAAACGGCTTGATCAACGCTTGCATAGCCGACGGATTGTGCCAACGCGCATCGGTCACGCTGTGATACGTCCACTTACCAGTTTTGTGCGTGACCAGATCGGGCAGAGTGTCGGGATACGCGCCATACGTGCGATCTCCGATCAGACAAACTTCATGACCAGCCGCCAGCAGCACTTGCAAAAAATGCCAGGTGCGCAAGCCCGGCGCAGAGACGCGCAGACCTTCATGTGGCAGCGGACAGTAACCGAACATCAAAACGCGTGTCACTCTTGCGCAGCCTTCCCTTGCGCGGCCTTGTGAGTCCAGAAGCCGCGATGCAAACTGAGCTGCGTTCGCCAGCGCATCGGCAGTGCATCAGCGTAACGACCCATCAGGCGTCCTGCAATGCGCGTCATTTCGTAGGGCGGGATTGCTGCCAGCCAACGCAACTGGCGTTGCGCTATAACGTAGCGCACTTCGCCGCTGATATAGCTCAGCGCTTGCTGCATGGTGTGCGATCCGCTGTCGCTGGAGATGCCGCGCAATGAATACGCGCTGTCGAAGTTGCGCCGGAATAGCGTTTTCAGATCGTAATGATGTGAATGGACGACTTGCACATCGGCATTGTAAACGGTTTGATAACCCGCTTGCAGCAGCGCTTTGGCAAACGCCTGATCTTCGCTCATGATCAAATTTTCATCGAACGGGTATTGCAGGCACACCTCACGGCGGGCGGCGCTGCATACGTTCGAGAAGAATATTTTATCGAGCGACACCGCGTGATCGCCACTGAGTTGATAGCGTGTGCTGCGCGGTGGGTAGAGCGTTTCGTGAAAGTAGATTTCAAGCGGCGTTGCATCGGGACGTGACACCTGCCGAACGTACATCGCGCCCACCGTCGGATCGCTCAGCGACTCGGCAATCCCACGCAGCCAATGCGTACCAACAGGCAGCGCATCCTGACTCATGAACACGATCACCGGATGCTGCGCTTTGCGAACGCCAACATTGCGCGAATAGCCGTGTGTGAAATTTTGCTGACTGATACTTGTCACATGAGCGCCGTACTTCGCCAGCACATCGCGCGTGTTGTCAGTCGATTCTGAATCGACCGCGACGATCTCGACCGACGCCGGATAATCCTGTGCGCGGACAGCGCTCAGCGTTTCGTTCAGGTAGCGCGCCCCTTGATAAGTTGGCATGACCACCGAAACGGCAGGCAAATCAGATTGAGCAGACATACTCACAGCATCACGATCACAATATTACGGTCACTCTATAAACATAAACGGCAAGGGCTTATTCTATCAGTACACCCGTCAGCGGACAAGGCGCGCCCTGTGATTTGTCGAATTTGCCGTTGACACCTTTTGCGGCGGGTGTTATGATACGCGCCGTTTACCCAAACAAACTCATCCAGAGCGACGGAGGGATCGGCCCGATGAAGTCGCAGCAACCACCGAAGCGTCGGTCAGGTGCTAAGTCCGGCAGTATTTCTGGAAGATGAGCGCATATTGATGATCACGTTGTCCTTAATACCGGATCGCGGATCACGCTATTTGCGCCCTTGCCGGACTCTTGTACGGCAGGGGTTTTTTGTTACCGTGTTATCTATCCAGTACACAGCGATTAATCATCGCAAGGAGCATGTTTATGTCCAGTAACAGCACTTTCATGAATTCGGCACAGTTTTTCTACACATCCGAGTCGGTGACGGAAGGCCACCCTGATAAGATGTGCGATCAAATCAGCGACGCGGTACTTGATGCACTGCTGACGCAAGACCCCATGTCACGCGTGGCTTGCGAGACGGCAACGACGACCGGCTTGATCGTGGTCATTGGCGAAATCACCACGAATGCCTATGTCGATATCAGCGAGATCGCGCGTGAGACCGTGCGCGAAATTGGCTATACGCGCAGTGATTATGGCTTTGACGCGGATACGTGTGCTGTGATTGTGTCAGTCAAAGAGCAGTCGAGCGATATTGCGCAGGGCGTCAACAAGGCGCTTGAAATGCGTGAACTGTCGGACGACGAAATCGACGCGATCGGCGCTGGCGATCAGGGTATGATGATCGGCTTTGCCTGCAACGAAACGCCCGAATTTATGCCGCTGACGATCTCGTTGGCGCACAAGCTCACCCGCCAACTGGCTGCCGTCCGCAAAGATGGGTCGCTGCCCTGGCTGCGCCCCGATGGCAAGAGTCAGGTGACCGTCGAATACGAGCATGGCAAACCCAAGCGCGTCGATACGGTGCTGATCTCGACACAGCACGCGCCCGAAGTGAGCCAGGAACAAATTCGTGAAGCGGTCATTGAGTGCGTGATCAACCGTGTAATCCCGGCTGAGATGCGCGACGAAAACACAAAGATTTACATCAACCCGACCGGGCGCTTTGTCACGGGTGGGCCGCTTGGTGATGCTGGCTTGACCGGGCGCAAGATCATCGTCGATACGTATGGCGGCATTGCACGGCATGGCGGCGGCGCTTTCAGCGGTAAAGATGGTACCAAAGTCGATCGCTCAGCAGCATACATGGCACGTTATATTGCCAAAAATGTCGTAGCAGCGGGATTAGCTGAGCGTTTTGAATTACAAGTGTCCTATGCGATCGGCGTAGCGCATCCGTTGTCGTTGGCGGTCGAGACGTTCGGCACGGGCGCGATTCCCGAAACGCAAATTGAAGCGTTGATCCACAAGCATTTCGATATGCGTCCGGCGGCGATCATCCGTGATTTGGAACTGCGCAAGCCGATTTTCAAGCAGGTGGCGCGTTATGGACACTTTGGCCGCAACGATCTGGATGTTCCGTGGGAGCGCACCGATAAAGCCGCGATGCTGCGCAAAGAAGCGGGTTTGGCGTAAGAGGTAACAAATGCTACAGGGCGTAGTGTGCTGCGCCCTGCAACATAGGCTGAGATACGGTTAGCTGTTTTCGCCTGTGCTCGATGGATGATCGTCCATCACTTCGACTTCAAGCGGTTCGCCGCTGGTTGCGTCTTCGGCCAGCGTCTGAATAACATGAGTGTTCGGCGCGGGCAGTTGCTCAAACCCTTTTGAAGCCGGATGGCCGGTCATAGTGATCGTGCCTTCGATGAAAGCGCCTTCTTCAGTCACGATACTGGAGGCGCTGATGTCGCCCCACACGCGTCCTGAGCGCAGCAGCTGAACGCGCTGACCGACGATATTACCGCGAACAGCGCCCGCGATTGTAATATTTTGAGCGTGTACATCAGCATTGATGCGCGCCGTCTCACCGAGCAGCAGATTGCCCTCGATCACAATGTGGCCGTCCAGATTACCATCTAACCGAACGTTAGCATGGCTGTGCAGCTCGCCCTTCAGCGAACAGTTAGCGCCCAAAACGGACTCGAAGCCGACTGGCTGGCGAGCATTCTGTGGAATATTAGCAATACTAGGTGCTTGTGCCATCGTCTGCGTACTGCTGGCAGGTTGTGGCGGCTTACGACCTCCGAACATATTAAAATCTCCTCGCTGCGTTATTGGGCTGCGGTTGCGGCACTTGTGGCGTTAAGCACTGCTGCCGAGGTCGCGGCTTGCGTGGCCTGTGCAGTCGGCAGATTTTGGAACTGCGTGGTATCCGTGAATGGCTTTACACTGGTGACGCCATCACCAGCGATCAACTGCTTGATCGCCACTGCGCCCGGATACGGCACGGCGTCTTTGTCGAAACCATTAGCGCCTTGCATGAAAGCGGTAATCGTATCGACTACCTGATTAACCTTGAAATATTTAGCTTCTGCGATGGATACGTTATTGGGCAGCTTTCCGCCGAATTGACGCGCCAATGCCAGATGCTGCGCTTCAACAGCCACAATTTGCGCCATTGTTGCGGCTAACTCCGGTTTGTTGAGCTGCGCAAAACGGCGCGTGGCGGCCAGATACGCGGCAACGAACGCATTTTCCGCGATCTCGGTATAGGCGGCAAAGACGCTGGCATCGCTGAACACATTGGTGGGCACAAAAAACTTTTGGACGAGCGTCTGCCCGCCATTGGCATTCAAAAAGTCAAGATGCTGCTGTTCGGCATCCAGAGCTGCTTTGATGTACGCCGCCTGCGCTGGAGTGAATTGAATTTTGAAGGCAGTGAGCGCCATGTAATAATGCGTGCAAGCCAGCGTTTCAAGCGTGGCAGCCAAATTGAAAATTGTAGATGGATCATCGTCATTAGCTTGCGCATTGGCCGGGTTTACATCGAACAAACTCTGAAAGCCGAGCACTGCTGCGCCCGCACCGCCTAACACGGCAGCGCTTTTTGTCAGGAAGCCGCGACGCGAAACGGGGTTCAACAATTTTTCGGACATGAAGTACATTTCCTGTTGGTTTGTATCAAACTACCGCTGCTCATGTAGCAAATGTGTGACCAGTATTGCTTTGTGACGCTCACACAAACGATTTACCGATCACCCCTAAACAGCCTAAGACCCGGCAGTCGCCACTGCGGTTGGCTCTAGCGGACCCAGATCGAACGGCTTGGCGTTGGCAGGCGCGCTCACCGATACCGGACTGCCCACACTGCTCAACGTGACCAGAAAGTGCGCGGTCAAATCCAACGGTGCGGTTTCCGTCGTATTCGGTGCGCCACCGCCAGCCAGTGCGAGTACGCCTTTCGCTGCAAATTTGCCGCTCAAATCGACGCCGATACCGTGCGACAATTTATCGGTCGTTCCGATCAAGCGCGTGATCGAAAAGGTCGCGTTTTGAAAAGTGCTCGCCAGATTTGCGCTGATTTGTTTCAACTGATCATTGCTTACCTTGTTCCCGCCACTTTGAAGCACAACACGCAGCAGCGGTTCAATGTCGGGCGATTTGAACAGCAGCGGCAGATTCACCGTGTAAACGATCTGCGCAATCGGTTGATTGTCGATCGTCAAATCAGCAATGCGCGCGGCTTTGATCAAACCGGATGTAGCTTCCAGACGGCGCAGCGCCAAAGCGGCTTGCGCTAATTGGAGAATATTCATGCCGCTGCCAAGGCTGCGTATGGTACGCCGCTGCCCCATTGTTTTGAGATCGATGCTGCGCCATTCCCCGTTCGTGACTTTATCGCCCTGATAATACAGGACGCCGTTGACAATGCGGATTTCCAGCGTACCCGCCGTGTTGACGCTGCCCGTGCTGAGGCTGGCTGACAGCGTATTTTGCGCCACCAACTGCGCGACCGGCAGGCTGCCAAAATTGCCGCCGAGCAGTTGTCCGATCGCATCAGAAGTTAAGGCAACCGGCCCTTTGCCATCGGCTTTGAAATCGATCGCATTGGCGGCGGTGCTGCCAGTCGTCTTTAAGCTGATGGAAAAATCTTGCGTAAACGAGCTGAGCTTGCGCATGGCATCGCCTGTGAAAGCAGCATTCACAAGCGCACAGTCGCTTTGATTCAAACCAAAGCATGTATCCGGCGCGGGCCTGTGCAGGGATCGCCGCGTTGACGCCAGGCAACACCAACAGGACGGTTACCATCAACGCAAAAATAAAACGAAGAGACTGCTTCATCTGAAACGCTCCTATGCAGATTTATTGACGGCTAACGGCTAACGAGTCAGTTGCTCAGGCTTAGCGCATATTACGCATACGCAAGCCGAAAAAGGCCAGCAGTGCTCCCAACCAACCTAACACATGGCCACCAGTCAGCCGCTTGATCAACTCTTGGATGACGCGCGCGACCACTGCTTCAATCACCAATTGCATAATTACCGATAAACAGCCGGGCATAATCGTTTCCTTATTTGGCAGGGCGCTTATCCTGCACGACTAACCTTCTCGTATGGTAACTGTCTTTACGCAAAAAACGCGCCGTGGTTGCGCTTATTCAGCGTGCGCTCAGCGAAAACAAATCGACCATGCCGACAATTTCGTCGGTATCGTAGGGCTTGACCAGATAAGCGTCAGCGTGCAGCGCTTTGGCCGCTTCGCCATGCTGCTCTGTGGCGGACGTGACGACCACCGGAATATCGCGCAGCATCGGATCCGCATCGAGCCATTTGGCGACTTGCCAACCATCCACCAGCGGCATCGTCAAATCGAGGATGATCATCATTGGCAAAGTGCCATCTTTTTTAGACGCTTCAAGGCTTTCCATCGCCACTTTACCATTTCGGCAAGCGCGCACCTCGAAACCTTCTTCGGTTAATACGATTTGTAAAATGCTTCGCAGCAGTTCATCGTCTTCAGCAATTAAAATATGTCCGGTCACGCGTACCCTCTCGTTTGCTCTGTGTATTGAATGCGCGCGGAGTATAGCGTACACGCTAAATTGCGCCTACTTAAAGCCGTGGGTACAATTCCAGTTTGCCCGCTATCCACGAGAGACCTGTAAACAGCTTATGATCGAAGGCTCCCCGTATTTTGAACGGCACGTCGCCCGTTTGCTGATCGTCCTCTATTTTTGTGGCGCGACGATTCATAGTTTGCTGGATGGTGAAACGCGCCAAGTCGAGTCGCTGTGGCGGCTGCAACTGTTCGATTTTTGGGTGCGTGAGCCAGGACATCTGGCCTTAGCCTTGCTGCATGGTCTCACGACGGGCGCACTGACCGATCACGAGGCGATCCGCACGCTGATCGATCGCACGCTGGCCGATGCGCAAGCCGATGTGCGGCGCGTTGGTCTGCCCGGCGCACCTTATAATGTGCTGGAAAATTTCGATGAGAGCCTCAGCTTTTTGACCAGCCGCGCGCTGCTCAGCGATCGGCCTTCGTTCGGCAAAGGGCGCGGCACAGCGCATCAGGTGGTGTTGGAAACAGCGGGTATTGGTTTTGTTGATCGGCTTTTGACGGAGTGCCCATTATTCAACTGGTATCGCATTCAGGCCGAATCCGTAGCGCAGTTCTTCCCGATGCTCGAAAAAATCGATCTGGCAGTGATGCCTTATCTCGCGCCGGAATTGACCCCTGCACAGGCGGCCAGCGTACCGCTCATTCCATTTATCGCAGCACGCGCACAACAAGTATTCGCCGCCCCTATGCTCGTCACTGAAGACTAACTCATAGCTTGATTAAGCCCTGCCAAATAAGGAGATCGACATTTGAAACATTTGTTAGTCACGGGTGGCAGCGGCGACCTGGGCAGCGTCTTATGCGAACGCGCGCTCGCAGCGGGTTGGACGGTCACCACTACTTACCTGTCACATCCCGAAAAAGTGCGCGCCGGAACGCCCGTTTATTGCAACCTGACCGACCCGGAAGCGGTGCGCCGCCTCATCGAAGAGTCTGCGCCGGATGTGATCGTCCACAGCGCAATCACTGAACTTAGCCCTAACTATGAAATGGCGACCGGGATCGCCGCCGATCTGTTATGGCGTTATACCCCCAACACAGCACGCTTGATTTTGCTGTCGTCGGATATGGTGTTCGATGGCAAAGCCGCGCCCTATACGGAAGCCGCGCCGACCAATCCGCTGACGCCCTATGGTCGGGCAAAAGCGCATATGGAAAAAAGCGCGCCCGGCTTGATCGTCCGTACCAGCTTGATCTACGATTTCGACGTGCGCAATAAGCAGGTCAGTTGGATGATCGCCAAATTGCGCAAAGGCGAGCGCTTGCGGCTGTTCACCGACGAACTGCGCAGTCCGATTTGGGCGGTCGACCTGGCAAATGCGCTGCTCACGCTGGCTGAACACGATGTCAGCGGAATTTTGAATGTGTCCGGGCCGCAGCGCATGAGCCGCTATGCATTGGGACGTGGACTATTGGTTGCGCTCGGCTATGATGCAGACGCCTACATTGACACCGCCTCACAGGTTGGCAGCGGTCGCCCACCCGATCTGACACTGGACATTACACGCGCGCAAACACTTCTGGAGCGGCCTTTGCTCTCTTTTACGCAAGCGCAAGCAGCCTGGGAAAAAATCGCAGGCACGCACGTATTTTAGCCAGGATGCGTGCAAAGTCGTTGACCGATAGAGCTAATGGGGTCAACGACTTTGCAACCGCCCTGCAATCGCATCACGAGTGCCCACTCAGTGATCGCGGCTGTGCTCGATAAACCAACGCTGTGCGCTAACAAGTGGTGACCCCGGTGCGCGTGCTGCGGGCTGATAGGTACCGTCTGATTGCAAGACCATCGCCTTGTAGTTGTCTGACAATTCAATATCGAGCACTTCGTCCATGATCCGCGTTTTGAGGGCGTGTGCTTCCACCGGAAACACGATCTCGACCCGTCGATCAAGGTTGCGCGGCATCAAATCGGCGCTGCCCAGGTAAATTTCAGGCTCGCCATTGTTGCCAAAAACGTAAACGCGGCTGTGCTCCAAAAAGCGTCCGATCAGTGCATGGACGCGGATCGTTTCGCTGACACCCGGCACACCTGGTCGTAAGCAGCAAATGGCGCGCACCATCAAGTCGATTTGCACGCCTGCCATCGACGCTTCATAGAGCAGCCGGATCATTTGCGGATCGACCAGTGCGTTCATTTTGAAGATCAAACGGGCGGCGTGTCCAGCGCGGGCATGATTGGTTTCGCGTTCGATCAGCGCACTCATCTGGCCGCGCAGATGTTCCGGCGCGATCAACAGCTTGCGATAGCTCGTGTTGAAGGCAAAGCCGGTCAATCTATTGAATAGTTCAGTGGCATCGGCGGCAATATCTTCACGCGCCGTAAGCAAACCCAGATCGGTATAAATGCGCGCAGTCGAGGCATTATAGTTGCCCGTGCTCAAATGGACGTAACGCCGCACGCCGTCGGGTTCACGGCGCACGACCAGGGAAATCTTGGAATGCGTCTTTAAGCCCATCAGCCCGTACACAACGTGAACGCCTTCACTTTCCAGCGCGCGCGCCCAACCGATGTTATTTTCTTCATCGAAACGGGCTTTGAGTTCCACCAGCACCGCAACTTGTTTGCCGTTTTCCTGTGCGCGCAACAAGGCGCGCACGATCGGGGAATTCTGACCTGTGCGGTAGAGAGTGGTCTTGATTGCCAGCACCTGCGGGTCTTCGGCAGCCCGTTCAAAAAATTCAAGCGTCGGCAAAAACGAATCATAAGGATGATGCAGCAATATATCCTGCCGCCGAATCACCGCAAACAAATCTTCTTCGGGGGGCAGCGCTGCCGGACGCTGCGGCACGTAGGGCGCTGATTTGAGCGTCGGCACATCGATATTGGCAAGCTCCGACAGGTCATTCATGCCCAACGGGCTGCGCACAGTGTACACGTCGTCGGGCGTCAATTCGAGATATTCCACCAACAGCTTGAGCAGCACCGTTGGCATGGTATCCACAATGGTCATGCGCACGACTTCCCCAAAGCGGCGCTGGCGGAGTCCTTCTTCAATCATCTCCAGCAGATCGGACGCCTCTTCCTCCGCAATGTCGATGTCCGTATTGCGCGTGATCCGAAATGCGCTGGCCGCCACGATCCGAAAGCCCGGAAACAACATATCCAAATTTGCGCTGATCACATCTTCCAGAAAAACATAGCGCAGTCGATCCACTTTGACTTCATTGTAGCGATACATAATATCGTGTACCGGGATGATGCGCGGCAGCACATTGGGCACTTTGATCCGCGCGAAGCGCTGCGTATTCACCGCACCTTCCACCGATCCACCATCTTCCAACAGCACCGCCAGACTCAAGCTCAGGTTCGAGATGTAGGGAAACGGTCGCCCCGGATCAACGGCCAGCGGTACCAGCACCGGGAATACTTCAGCCTCGAAATAACGGCGCAAGGTGGCGCGTTCTTCAGGGCTGAGTTCGGCATGGCTCAATACGTCGATTCTTTCGGCGCGCAAGCCGGGTACGATCTCTTCATAAAAACAGCGGCGCTGCTCGCTCAACAACGGGATGATCCCCGCGCGAATCACATCCAATTGTTGATTGGGGGTCAGACCATCGGCGGGCACTTCGGACACGTTCGCTTTGACCTGCTCTTTGAGGCCGGACACGCGCACCATGAAGAATTCATCCAGATTGTTGCTGAAGATGGATAAAAAGCGGACACGTTCCAGCAGCGGCAGATCGGGGTCGAAGGCTTGCGCCAGCACGCGCCGGTTGAACTCAATCCAGCTTAATTCACGGTTGATGTACAGCCCCGGATCGAATAGATCGGGTGGCGTTGGCGTCACTTTAGCCCATGTCGCAGCCGATTGTGCTTCAGAGCGTGGTTCGCTTTGCTGCTCAGTCTGCGAATGCGTGTGTCCTTGCGAGCGTGTTTCAGGGCGTGTATTGGGCATCGTGTCGGTCATAAAATCGGTACCTTTCGTTAGCGCGTTCTGGACGCGGCTTCTGTCCACAAAAGTGAAGGCGCCTGGCTCAGCTCGTCCGGCAGCGTGCCTCCCCACCGATCGACGCTGACGAGTGATTCAAATTCTTTACGCTGGCTGCTCGTCCAGTCGATGCTGTTACGCTTACCAGCGTGATCGTGATAGCCCATCCGAAACAGCGCGATCAATTCGTGATCGTCCGGCACGCCGAGCAAATCCGCGATCAGCGCTTTTCGTTCGGGCACTTCGAGCGGCGTACTGATGAACTGCATCCCCATATCCAAACTTGTGGTAACCAGCCAGAAAGTTTGTACGACCGCGCCAAGCGAGATAGTCGAATACAGCGCTGACAGTTCGCCGGGTTGGTACTCTGCTTTATTGAGCGCGATCGCGATCAACAGCGGCGATGCACGCACAATGTCCGCCTGATTGCTGCCAAGCAGCGCACTGACGCCGAACATGCCCATCAGGTGACCGGCTTGTGGGTTGAACACCTGCCGCACTACCGGACGCAGCACGGCGGGCACCCGATCGATATGAATCCCGTCACCTGCGGCATCGCGCTCGCTGTTGTTGAAGCGAAAATAGCGGCGGTAGCGTTGAAAAAACGGGCCTTCCATCAGCTCTTTCATGCTAGCGCCCGCTAATTCAGCCAGCACATCGCGCAGTTCCGGGTCGCGGATGAGCACGAAGCGCCACGGTTGACTGTTGAAATGTGACGGAGCGCGCGCTGCTGATTCGATTAACAGCTTGACATGTTCCGGCTTGACTGGATCGGGCAAAAACTTGTTATTGTCGGTGTGGCGAAGTCGGATAGCGTCGAGTAAGTCCATGGTATTAAAACAGTCTGTTTCCCTGAGTGTAACTATACCACGCCAGGCGGTTGTTTGCAGGAAATCAGCGCAAAACGTACAATCCGGCCTTATGGATAAAAGGCAGTTAGCCCTAAGCATCATCGTGCTGGCATGTGCGGCGGCTTCGCTGTCAGCGCGCGTGCCTGTCATAGCGCAGGCGGTGAGCGTGCTGGCCTTCGATCAACCCGTGCAAGGCCAGATCACGCGTGATGTGTTCCGACAGGTGTACACGTTCAACGGGCACGGCGGCGACGTGATCGGCCTGACGCTGGCGGCGGTGCTTGCAACCGGAAGCAGCGCCTTAGACCCGTTATTGATCGTGACCGATGAACAAAATACGATCATCGCGCGTGACGATGACAGCGGCAAACGATACGATGCGACGATCGCGTCGCTGACACTGCCTCGTGATGGCAGCTATTTCGTGATCGCAACCCGTTTTGGCCAGGAACGCGGCTCAACTACGGGCAGCTATACGCTCATTCTTTCGCACGCGGGCGTCAGCGTGAACAATGGCAGCACGACGAGCGTTTTGCATTACGCCGATAACCTGGTCGATCAAATCGGAGATGCCGGAAATGCACCCGAAAAAGTGTTCACGTTCAGTGCGCAGCGCGGCGATCTGATCAGCGTCACTATGCAGCGCATTTCAGGTGATCTCGATCCATTTTTGATTTTGGCCGATACGCAAGGCAATGTGTTAGCGCTCAACGACGACGACCCGAACAGCTCCGGCACGCTCGATGCAGCGATTCGCGAATGGCTCATTCGCAAGACGGGTGATTATTTGATCGTTGCCACCCGTTTTGGGCGCGCTTCAGGCACCAGCCGAGGGAGCTTTTCATTGGCGATCGATCGCGTTCCACCCGCCGATTTGGGGAAACGCGCCGCTCGCGCCATTTTGATCGACTATGGCAGCTCGCAAAGCGGCACGATCACGAATGATACACTTCAACGTTATTACCAGTTCGAGGCGCGCAAAGGTGACGTGATTACGCTGGATGTAGAGCGTACCACCGGCAACCTTGACCCAACGCTGACGTTGTTCAGCACCGATACGAGCGCTAATCCTAACCTGAAGAAAATTAGCGACGCCGATCAGGGGCAGCGCGGCCAAAGTGCGCGCTTATCGGCGTTTAGCGCGCCGCAAGATGCGACGTATGTGGTCGTGATTGGGCGTTACAGTGCTGATAAAGGTTTCACGGCGGGCGGGTATACGCTCAGCTTGATCGGGCGGCAAGGCGTGACCGTCGGACCGCGTGGGATTTTGCTGTTGAGCTATGGCGGCGCGGTTACGTCGTCCGTGGACACTAGCAACCCAAATCAAGAGTATGTCTTTCAGGGCAAAGCGGGTGATGTGATCAGTATCATGATGCAGGCCACCTCAGGTGATTTACAGCCGGATGTACTGCTGTTCGATGCAACGCGCCACCTGCTCACGCAAAATGATGCACAAACGGATGCGCAGTCCGACAGCGCCCAAATCGCCAATTACAAATTGCCCGCTAGCGGCGCCTACGTGATCATCGCGTCGCGGCATGGGCGCGCAAACGGCAAAACGTCCGGCACTTATCTACTCACGCTGACGAAATAAAGGCCAAATAAACAATGACTAAGCGCGCCCTGATCCTGATAGAACTAGCAACTGCGCTGTTGTGTGCAGCTTGTGCGCCCGCTGCCGCGCAAATCAGCACCGCGCCGACGCGAACGCCGCTGTCTGCCAGTCAATTGTCAGTCAGGCAGTTGACGGCCACTCGGTTAGCGGTCACGCCGTTGATCATCACGCTGACGCCCGCAGCGACCGCGACGCCTGCTCACCCTGACGATCACATCCTTGGTCCTGATTCTGCTTTTTTAGCGATCGTGATGTATGGCGATTTTCAATGTGCGCCCTGCCTGGATGTAGCGCGCAGCGTTGAGATTTTGCGCGAACGCTATCAGGCGGACGTGCGGCTCGTATGGCGAAATTTTCCACAGACAGCGCAGAACGACAAAGCGCTGATCGCCGCACAAGCTGCCGAAGCTGCCGCCGCGCAAGGCAAATTTTGGGAGATGCACGATCAACTTTACACACATCAGGGCGAATGGGCAGCTATGACACCTGCACAGTTTCGCGTCAAGCTAACCGATTACGTTAAAATCGTCGGATTAGATCAAGCCGCGTTCACGGAAGCGCTCGACAGCAGCGCCGTTATTGCGACCGTTCAGCGCGGGATTACGGACGCGCAAGCGCTTCAACTGAAAGGCGCGCCCGTCTTGCTGTTCAACGGACAACCGTACAGCGGTCGGATTGATCTGTATGCGCTGGACGATTATACGCGGCTGCGGCTGCTGGAAAAACGCGGGTACGCCCATCAACCCGATCTGCAAATCGATCTGAATAAGCGTTATACGGCTGTGCTTGTGACCGAAAAAGGCAGCGTCGAGATCGAACTGAACGCGAAAGCCGCACCCGTTACCGTCAACAATTTCATCGTTTTGGCGCGCGACGGCTGGTACAACAACATCACTTTTCATCTGGTGATGCCCGGCTCACTGGTGCAAACGGGCGATCCGAGCGGCAGCGGTTTTGGTGGCCCCGGCTATCATATCATCGATGAACACGACAACGGCGCCTTATTCGATCGCGCCGGACAGGTCGCCATGGCAAGCACGCGCGGTGAGCCGAACAGTGGTGGCAGCCAGTTCTTCATTACGCTGGCGGCGCTGCGCCCGGAAGCCGATTATGATAAGCAGTTCACTATTTTCGGGCATGTGACCAGCGGACTCGATGTGCTGCAAAAGCTGACGACACGCAATGCGTTCGATGAAATCAGCTATCCAAACCCGCTACCGGGTGATAAGCTGCTGTCCGTGACGATCAAAGAAAGCTAGAGGAACTCTAATGCGCACGTTGCGAAAAATCGGCCTGATCCCGTTAGCGATCATTACTTTAGTGGTCGTTCCGTTCATTTTTTTCAATATGGGCGCGTCATACCTGATGCGCCGCCGTCGCGCCGATCCATCCGATCCACCGAGCAATTACGGTGTTGGCTATGAGGAAGTACACTTCAAAAGTCGCGACCGTGTGCCGCTCGTCGGTTGGTGGATTCCAGCAGAACAAGCGCGCGGCACGATCGTCATGTGTCAGGGGCAGGAAGGCAGCATGGATCGCGACACACGTCGTATGCTGCCACTACACAGCGCCGGTTTCAATGTGCTGATGTTCGATTTCCGCGCGCATGGTCAATCGGGCGGCTCGCTCGTATCGATGGGCATGTATGAGAAAGAAGATTTGCTCGGCGCGCTGGATTATCTGGTCGAGCTTCAGCAAGTCGAACATGTCGGCGTGATCGGCTTCAGCATGGGCGCAGCGGTGGCACTCATCACGGCGGCGTTATCTGAACGTATCACTTCGCTGGTAGTCGATAGTCCGTTTGGGCGCTTGACCCGTTCAGTATCGGGCTGGCTGCATCAGCGCGGCATCCCCAAACCGCTCGCGCGGGAGATTGCGCGATGGGTACTCGTATATGCTTCCATGCGGACAGAAGGCCGAATGGATCAAATCGACCCGATCCGCTGGACAGTGCATATTGGCGCACGCCCGATCCTGTTCATCTTCGGCGCACGCGATCCGTATGTATCACGCCCCGAAATTCAGCGCATGATTTCACTGGCTGAGGGGCCGACCGAAACGTGGACAGTGCCCGATGTGGGGCATCGCGGCGCTTATGACGCTGATCCGGCGGAATACGATCGGCGCGTGGTCGAATGGTTCAGCCGTACCTTGAGCACTACGCCAATTGGCGATAAGTCTAAAGCAGAAACAGCCGCCGAGTCTGCCTGATAATCAGGATATAATCGGCGTGTCAGCTATAAGCCGTAATCTAAGGAGAAATCACGCAATGACTCGCAATCGTTTGATCCTTCCGCTGATCGCATTGATGTTAGGTGCGTCGGCGTGCATTTGCAATCCGCTGTCGTGGTTCAGCAATCCGGGTGGGCAGCGTACCAGCGACAATAAGCCCGTTTTCAATGGTACCAGCGTCGTCTCAATGACGACTTCAAAGGGTATCGATGCCAACGGCTGCCCGCTCGTCACGGCGACCAGCTTTCACGCCAGCGAAGATATTGTGTATGCCGTCGCTAAAGTCCGTGGCCTGCACGCCAATACGGCACTGTTCGCCCGTTGGATTCCAAAAAATGGCGGTAACGGCGATATTGAAGATTCGCAGATCATCAAAGCCGATCGCAATTACGATCAGGATGTATGCGTGAACTTCGATTTGCAGCCGCTCGGCTCATATCACTTCAAAGCTGGCCCGTACACTGTCACCATCTATATCAACGGTAATCCGGCAGATACCGTCAATTTCAACGTTCAGTAATGTTTAGCAGCGTTCAGCAACTCAGTCACAAAAGGCAATAATTTCATGACAAACAGCGGTGGACTTGGCTTTGGCGACCTGGCCGTATTATGCTGCGGCGGTTTTTTCCTGATCGGCTTCGTGATCTTCGCGCTGCTGACGGGCACTGCCGAGCGGTTGTTAGGGTCGCTGTTCGGCGGCACTATGAACCGTCCGGGCGGCACGTTCAACAATCCGAATTTGCGCGGCGGTGGGCGGATCGGCGGCGGCGCGGGTTTCAACAACCCATTTTTGGGCGGCAGCGGACGCATTGGCGGCGGTCAGGGCAATATCAATCCGAACGAAAGCAGCAGCGGCAGCATTGGTGGCCGTTCGCGCAGCAATGAGCAATCCGGCGGTTCAGATGCAGGTCAGGGCGGCGGTACGTCATTCGGCTGATCCTTGAACCCTTAGCCGTTCCACTTGACCCCTAACCCCAACCCTTCCCCCGATTACAGGGGAAGGGAGTCAGACATAAAAAGCCCCTTCCAAACGTTCGGAAGGGGCTTTTTTCCTGTATTGGATAGGGAAGGTTTAATTCATGGACGCGGTGATGCCGGGTTCGGGATCGGCCACGTCGGTATTCGTTTCGGTGCTTTCCAGCGGGATCAACAGGATTTCATTGTTGGCCGCGTCAACGCGCACCGTTGAGCCGAGCTTGAACTGACCGGACAGAATGCCGTCCGACAAACGATCTTCCACCAGATTCGTGATCACGCGGCGCAGTGGACGCGCGCCAAACTCTGGATCGTAACCCTTTTCGCCAAGCATGACTTTGGCGGCCTGAGTCACATCGAGCACCAACGCGAGTTCGGCCACCCGTTCGCTGACCTTTTTGAGTTCCAATTCAACGATTTGCTGAATTTCTTCGCGGGTCAACGAGCGGAATACGATCGTTGCGCTGACACGGTTCAGGAACTCCGGGCGGAAAGCACGACGCAGCTGCTCCATGACTTTCTTGCGCATCTCGTCGTAATCGCGTGCTTGCGTCGCTTCTTCATCCGCCGGGACGACAAAGCCGAGCGAGACGCCGCGCTTGATCGTATCTGCGCCAACGTTGCTGGTCATGACGATGATGGCGTTACGGAAATCGACCTTACGGCCACGCGCATCCGATAAGTGACCTTCTTCCATGATCTGCAATAGCATGTTGAAGACTTCAGGGTGCGCCTTCTCGATTTCATCGAACACGACGATCGAGTACGGACGGCGGCGCAGCGCTTCGGTCAACTGTCCGGCATCTTCGTAGCCGACGTATCCGGGAGGAGCGCCCACCATACGAGCGACCGTGTGGCGTTCCATGAATTCGCTCATGTCGAGCTGAATCAACGCTTCTTCGCTGCCGAACATGAACTCAGCCAGCGCCTTGGTCAGTTCCGACTTTCCTACGCCCGTGGGTCCAAGGAAAATAAACGAACCGATCGGACGGCGCGGGTCTTTCAAACCAGCGCGCGCACGGCGTACCGCTTTGGAGATCGCGTCGATCGCTTCATTCTGGCCGATGATCCGTTGATGCAGATATTCTTCCATTTTCAACAGCCGCTCGGACTCTTCGCCCGCAATGCTGGTGACCGGAATACCCGTCCACATCGATACTACTTCGGCAATGTCTTCCGCCACCAACTGAGGGCGGTTCGTCTCTGGATTCCAGCTCGCTTTGAGGGTACGCAGCTGCGCAGCCAATTCAGCTTCGCGGGTTTTCAGTTCCTGACGCTGCTCTTCGGTCATATCCGAGGCGAGTTCGTCCAGCTCTTCGCTGATGTCGGCAAGCTCGGCTTCGGCACGCTTGACGCGCATCGCTTCCGGCGACTTGTACATGCGAACGCGGCTAGCACCTTCGTCGATCAGGTCGATCGCCTTATCGGGCAGGAAGCGATCCGGCACATAACGGGCGGACAGTGTAGCGGCTGCCTCGATCGCCTCGTCGGTGATTTCCAGGCGGTGATGCTCTTCGTAGGGCTGCTTGATTCCGCGCAGGATTTCGATCGTCTCTTCGATACTCGGCTCTTCCACATAAATCGGCTGGAAGCGGCGAGCAAGCGCAGCATCCGATTCGATATGCTTGCGGTACTCATCGAACGTAGTAGCGCCGATGCACTGCAATTCGCCACGCGCCAGGGCGGGCTTCAGAATGTTGGCGGCGTCAACGCTGCTGCCTGCTGAGCCTGCGCCGACCAGCATGTGTACTTCGTCGATGAACAGAATACTATCCGACGACTTGAGTTCTTCGATCACGCGTTTGAGGCGTTCCTCGAATTGACCGCGATACATCGTACCGGCAACCAAACTACCTACATCCAGTTGCAAAACGCGCTTATCCAGCAGCGTTTCGGGCGTCTCACGGTTGATAATGCGCTGCGCCAATCCTTCGACAATGGCCGTTTTACCGACACCCGGCTCACCGATCAGGGCGGGGTTGTTCTTGGTGCGGCGGCTCAAAATCTGGATCACGCGCTCTATTTCGTTTTCACGACCCACTACCGGATCGAGCTTGCCTTCTTCGGCAGCGGCGGTCAGGTCGGTTGCCAGTTGATCAACCAGCGGAGTTTTAGCTTGTGATTTGCGCGGATTGGATGACGACGACGGCGTATTGGGAGTATTCGGTGGCGTCGGCGTATTCTGACGGGTGGCATGTGGGCTTTCTTGCAGCACACGGCGCGTCTGACGGCGCACTTCTTCAGGGCTGACGTTCAGCCGCTTGAGCACATCGATCGCGATGCCTTCGCTCTGGCGCACCAGGCCGAGCAGCAAATGCTCTGTGCCGATGTAGTGGTGACCCATCCGGCGGGCTTCATCAACTGCTAATTCCAGCACTTTTTTAGTGCCCGGCGACAGATCAAGGCGAGTCGCGGTGGTACGCTGTCCGGCGCGCGTCATGCGCTCCACCAGTTCTTCCACGCGGCGCTGATCCAAACCCAAATCGCGCAAGACACGTCCAGCGACGCCGCCTTCCTCGCGCATCAGGCCGAGCAGCAAATGTTCCGTTCCAATATAACTATGTTGAAGGCGTTCGGCTTCTTCTTGCGCCAGGCTCAGTACTCGCCGTGCGCGTTGCGTGAAGCGCTCCATTTTATTCGGCACGTTTTACGTCCTCCGTAACCTGACAAATTCTTCGATGATGGCGAAATGACCGCACGATGAGGTCACTTCAAAAAATGAACTTGCCGTGTTCCAACTGTAACTGACTAGACGAGCTTTGACTAGCACACCGTACACTGCTAGTCAATAGAAATGCATCAGAAGTTCCGCGTGATGCGTAGTGTCTGATGTAGTTCAATTATAGCCACATTCATCAGGTTGCCTACCTGTTGGTGGATTACTTAGGGATTTCTTATGCGCGTTACGCTAAGTTTGGGAATTTGAAAGCTACGTAAGTCCTCAGCGCCGAGGCCGTTCGCGGGTGGTGCGCCGCTCAATCAGCTTGACGAACATCGATAAGCCGAGCGTCATCACCAGATACAAATAAGCGAGCACGTTGTACGTTTCCAGATACAAAAATGACGATGAACCGTAATTCTGCGCTAACCGCGTGATCTCCTCGACGCCTAATACGCTCGCTAGTGAGGAATCTTTCAGCATCGCGATAAAATCATTGCCCAACGCTGGCAGCGCGATCCGAAAAGCTTGCGGCAAAACAACGTGACGCATCGCCTGCCAATAGGTCATGCCGAGCGCGCGCGCCGCTTCCATTTGCCCAACCTCGACAGCCACAATGCCGCCGCGAAAAACCTCCGAAAGAAAAGCCGAATACGCAATGATCAGCGTCACGACCACGCGCAGCTCGTTGGTTATATCGCGCGTGCGAAGCTGTTGCAGAAAATCCGCCAGACCGCTCAACGCTGAAAATGGTGCGAGTGTGCTGCCTAACCCGTTCAACCCCACTATCAAACCAGGAATGAGCACGAACGCCACGTACAACAGCAGTACCAACGTTGGCAAGCCGCGCACAATTTCTACGTAAAAGGTGGCGATGTTGTAGATCAGCACATTTTTGGAGACGCGCGCCAACGCGATCAGCAGTGCCAGGGTCAGCGCCGCGCTGTATGCGATCAACGTGATGCGCACCGTGACGATCAAGCCGCTTGCCAGCCGTTCGACAATCTTCTGATAGATTTCGTGGGTCGCGAAATGCCAGGCGATCAGCACACCTAGCATGGCGGTGAGGAGCGCCCACCACGGCAAGCGGCTCAGGCCGTCAGTGAAGGGGACAAGGCGCGATCGGATCAAGTGGGAGTCCTATGGCGGGGCGAATTGATCAGCCCCGCCTTAAAAGCGAAACGCAAACGTTATTTGCTGATGTTATTTACTGGCGGTCGCTGCCATGGTTGCGGACATCGTGGCGGCGGCGGTCGCAACTTGTGGCGCGCCAGCAGCATCCGGCCCCGGATTGTACAGGAAGAACCATTTGTTTTGCAGATAGTTCAGGTAGCCGTCAGCTTTCATGGCCGCCAGCGCCGCATTGACCGGCTTCACCAGATCGCTGCCTTGCGGGAACATGAAGCCGAGCGAGTCGGTGTTGAGCGTTTCGTCCAACAATTTGAGCTTGCCCGCGTTCGCGCCGACATAGCCCGCGCCTGCTGCCGTATCGCTGATCACGGCGTCAATATCACCCGTCAGCAGCGCTTGCACGGAAAGGCCAAAATCGTTGTACAGCACTAACCGATCGGATTTATCGCCGTCTTTCAGGCCGAGCAGATCAAGCGCCAGATAATAGCCCGTAGTGCCCGCCTGAACGCCGATCCGCAGCTTGGGGTTCGCCGCGAACGATTTTTTGTCGGTGAAAGTCTTTTCAGCACTGTTGACCAGGAACTTTTCGGTGATGTTCAGGTACGCGTCGGAGAAATCGACCTGCTTTTTACGCTCATCGGTGATGCTGATGCCGTCCATGCCAACATCATATTGCTTCTGATTGACCGCAATGATCATACCGTCCCAAGCAGCGGCTTTGAAGGTCACTTTGCAATCGAGGCGGACGCACAGTTCACGCCACAATTCGTACTCCATGCCGCTCGGCACATTAGTTTTGGCGTCAACGAACGTGAGCGGCACATAATCCTGCGCTGTGACCACCACCACCGAACGCCCATTCAAATCGGGCAGCGGCGCGGTGATCGAAGTTTGGGCGTAAGCGCGCGGGGCAGCCATGCCGATCAAAATAGCGGCAGCCAGCAATGTCAACAAACGGTGTGAAAATCGCATAATACGCATAATAGTTAGTTTCCTGATTTTTGATGCAGATGCTTTATTGTACAAAGTAACGTGACGTTGTAGCAACCATTGTTTTGCACAAGGGTGAAGCGATTGGAAAGTCAGGTGAAAGCATTGATTGATAAAGATTTTCCCACCCTAAATTCCTCCCAGCTTGTGGGTTCACGCACCGACACTTTTGGATAGGGTGGGTAAATGCATAGTTATACATCAACGACCAATAAGACGGATACCTATAAAGCAGGCTAAATTGTACCAGTGGCAAGCCCAAATCAGACACGAATTTAAGGATTTAGGCGGATTGGACTGACCCACAACAAACCCGCTTGATTCAAGACCCGCGCCCGTAAGCCCATTGACCGAAACAGATCCATTTGGCTGTACAGCGCCAGGTGAATGATATCTTTCAACCGCGCCTCCACCACGTCTGCTCAAGAACCGACGGTTTGTCGTTTACTTTGATCCCGCTGCACGGCGCGTGTATGCTGCACACTTTTTTTGTTGGGTTTATTGCTCATCCCCAGTTTAGCAAAGCCCTTTTATGTTTTGCATCCTCTTGACAAACTGCCGCACCCCTTAACTTTTGACCAATAGGGTTAACCCATTTCATACCTTCACACGGGGCTAAGTTAGTCTCAGGGTAGAGTCTGTTGAAAGTTGTAAATTTTTGCGATAAATACAGGGTTTTCATGTATTATGGTATTGAAATTGCTCATGCACTGTTAACCTGTTCACTGATCCGAAACGTAAGGCGGAGAAATACCATGATCCAGCGAATTCGCACCTTAGCCATTGTCGTTGTTATCCTTTTCAGTTTGTCGTTTTCGGCAAACGCCAGTCGTGCTCAACAGCACTTGCCCGCTTTGCCGAGCCAAACCGCTATCAATCAGGTACTGAACGGACCCGGCCCTCAGTATGTCACTACGGGTGTCCCGGAAAAAATCGATAAGATATTCAAAAGCGCTTTCGGTAAATACAAGCCCTTCAAAGACATCCCGAAAAAGCAGTTGGACTACAGCAACGCAGGTTCCTATTTCAGCTTGTCGAGTAATGTGCTGCGTACCTTGATCCCATTGCAAGGCGCATCAGGCATGACCCTTGCCGCCGATACGCAGTTGTCCGATGGACGAAATGGTAAACTCATCGGCGGCGAATATGATACGACCGATGGCGCAGTGCTGGTGTTTTTGGTAGGCAGTACGCTGCGCTTCTATAGCGATGGCTATACCTTCACGACGCCTTTCGCTTACATCGGGCACACATTGCCCTCTCTGACGACGGCGGATACCGGCATCTTGATTGCGGCAGATGAAGCGTGCTATGAAATCGGCTTATCACTGGTGTGCTTCAATCCCTATGGCAATGGTACTGATCCAGCCGTAGCGACCAGCGCTCAGAATGCCTACAATACATTGGCAGGCGTATACAGCTTCATGGCGTCATTTAATTATACGACTGCCGTACCAGATATTGTCGGTGCTAACAGTCGCGCCGCCTGCACAGGCGCTGACAACTGCCAGCCAAATGTTGTCTATGTGGCGAGCAGTTCAACCGGCACTAATCAGTTGATCGGTATGATGAATGTGCTGGCAGCCAATGACCTGCAAACCTACGACACCAATGGTAACTTCATCGGCCAACTGCCAGCTGATGCTTATCTGGTCATTCAATTAACGGCGAGTGGCGCAGGCACAAACGGCGCACTGTTCCTGGTAGGTGCAGTCAGTGGTCATAACTACATGATCCCGGCGCGCGGCTTCAATGGCTTTGGTAATGGCTCTAACAAAGCTGGTGTCAAAGATGCATCTATGTCCGGTTGGTGGTTCTAATTGGCATTGAGGTGATCAGTCGGTCGCTTCTCAGGTCCCTTTCCATACCGGAAGGGGGCTTTTTTATGCAAACTCGCTAAAACTGGTGTTGCAAAACGCTTAACAAACTGCGCGTAAGTCCATATAGTGATATTTAACCCGGTCGTTAGGCCGAGACTCGTTTATCAGCTTTCAAAAGGACTCCCAAAAACATGTCCAAGCACATTCGTATCGCAGTCGCAGTGTTGGCCTTGGCGTTCAGCTTCGCATTCGTGGCGGGCAATAAAGATGCGGGTCACGTTTCGCCGGATGCATCAATGGCGGGTTGGGCGTATTAATTATCTTTGAGCTGAATATCGCTCACTGTTTAGGCCTCTTTCCACACCAGAAAGAGGCTTTTTTGTGCAAACCCTTCCCCACCCCCGCCGCTCAATATTTCATTTCTCGCTAGTTGCTGATTGCGGCGTTTTCCACTAGAATTAAGCTATCTATGGAACTCCTGATTTTCGGCACGTCCCTCATGTGGGGGCAGGGTCTGCGCGACGCGGACAAGATGCACAACGTATTGGCGCGCAAACTCCATGCGCATCAACCCGATCGGCGTGTCAATGTCACGTTCCTGGCGCATTCCGGCGCATCCACCGGCTACTTGCCCGACGGCACGATCGACTCCAAAAGTGCACCGCTGATCAATGGCGAAGTGCCTACGCGCTACCCTACCATTTTGCAGGAAATCGACTCGTTCGATCAGGTTGGCATCGCGCCGGAGTCGATCGATCTGATCGTGCTGGACGCCGGGATCAATGATGTGCATCTCAAAAGCGTGCTCGATCCGTTGGTAACGCCGCGCAAAATTGCGGAGATGGTCGAACTTTATTGTCATCAGCATATGGCGCTGCTGCTGAGCAAACTGCTGGATAAGTTCCCGCGCGCCCGTATCGTGGTGGCTGGTTATTATGAGTTCGTGACCGAAGACAGTGAACAATCCTACGTGCGCGGCCTGTTGCAAACCTTTGGCAAAGTGCCAGGCGGATTTATATTCGACGGCATGTTATGGCTGCTCAATCGTCCAATTCGGCAGCGGTTATTGACCAATTGCGACACGTTCTCTGATCGGTCATGGGCAGCATTTAATCAAACGGCGGATGAGATGAATGTGCGCACGCCGGGCAACAATCGCGTGCTTGTGGCGCGACCGAATATTAAGCCGGAAAACGCCGCGTTTGCCTCCGATCCGTGGTTGTTCGGTCTGACTGAAGATGCATCACCGGAAGACCCAATGGCACAAGAACGCGCGCGAGCCTGCCGTGCTGCGGGATCGCGCGCCGAACCCATCTTTTGCAGCACCGCCTCCACCGGACATCCAAATCCGAAGGGCACCAATGCTTACGCTGAGGCTATTTTAGCGGTTTTGTAGTTTGCCAACTTGCTATAACAAAAGTACAGGAGTCACGCCTGATGAAAGCGATCATCGTTGTCAATCCGCACGCTCACAGCGATGCCAGCCGCGAATCCGGCTCACGGCTGCGCGATGCTATTTCGGCGCGCTTGACCGACAGCTTGCACCTTGATCAGGCTGAATGGTGCGAAACCGATCACCCGAATCATGGTCGTGAGCTGGCAGAACAAGCGGTTCGCGACGGCTACGATTATATCTTTGCGGCGGGTGGCGACGGCACAATCAATGAAGTGCTGAACGGCCTCATGAGCGGAGCGTCCGTTGCAAAGACGCGTCCGGCGCTAGGCGTGCTGCCCTTCGGAACGTCCAATGACTTTTTCGCGAGCCTGCAAACTACAGAGAACGCTCACGTCCCTCCCTTGCAAGGAGTGGTCACCATGCCGCTCGATATCGGCCATGTGCAGTTCGATAGTGTCGAGCGTTATTTTTGCTTGACTGTCGGCATTGGCATGTTCAGTTTGGCAAATGAGCAGTACCTGGAACTCAGCCATTATTTCAGTCGGCGCTTTGCCCACATTCCGGCGGCGATCACCACGGCGTTCACGTATCGCTTTCGATCCGGGGTACACATCACGCGTGATGGAGTGCAATCGCGCGCCAAACAACTGCTCACGGTCATGGTGAACAATGGGCCGAGGATTTCCGGCGGTATTCGCGTCACGCCTGATGCAAAGCTCGACGATGGCTATCTGGATGTGGCGATGGTCAAGGCCGTTTCGCTGCTGGCACTGCTCAAGCTGATCTTTCAGGTGGGTATCGGCACGCACCTTCACTCTAAGTCGATAGAGATCGGCCAGATCAAGACTTTCACACTCACCTCGCGCCACGCTTTACCGCTTCATGTAGATGGCGAATTGATCCCGGAAATCGGCTCAAAAGCGCGTCAGATGACGGTGAAGGTGCTGCCCGCCGCCTTACAAGTCGTGCTGCCGTCGTTGTGCGCGTTGGAAGTGCCTGTCAAGGATGTTGTCTGATAGAATTGACGCCCATTTTTTTGAAAGGATCTCCTCGTGAAAAAACTTAGCATCGTACTGTTGGCTTTCATCATTGCAATTTTGAACAATGTGCTGCCGAGTCGCGGCCAGATCAATGATCACCCTGTCTATCTCGATTCAACCAAACCAGCGGCTGATCGAGTGAGCGACCTGCTTGCGCGTATGACGCTTGAAGAAAAGATCGGGCAAATGACGCTGGTCGAGAAAGGTGCTATCACCGCCGACGATATCGCCCCGATGGGAATTGGCGCGCTGCTCAGCGGTGGTGGTGGCTATCCCAAAACGAATAACGTCAACGAGTGGGCCAAAATGGTGGATGGTTTTCAAGCGCGTGCCCTGCAATCACGGCTGGCTATCCCGATCCTCTATGGCGTCGATGCAGTACATGGTCACAATAATATGTACGGCAGCGTCATCTTCCCACACAACATCGGCTTAGGCGCTGCCAACGATCCCGCGCTGATTGAACAAATCGGGCAGGCTACCGCTGCAGAAATGATCGCCAGCGGAATATATTGGGATTATGCGCCTGTCGTTGCGGTCGTTCAGGATATTCGGTGGGGACGCACTTATGAAAGCTATGGCGAAAACACAGCGTTGGTGAGCAGCCTGTCCAGCGCCATGATCCGTGGCTTGCAAGGAAAATCACTGAATGCTCCCGGCAGCGTATTGGCAACGGCTAAACACTTCATCGGTGACGGCGGAACCAAGTGGGGTACTTCAACCACTGATAATTATAAAATCGATCAGGGTGTGACGGATGTTGATGAACAAACCCTGCGCGAAAAGTTTTTGCCGCCCTATGCTGAAGCCATAAAAAACGGCGCGCAGAGCATTATGGTGTCTTTCTCAAGTTGGGGCGGGCTAAAGATGCACGCTCAAAAGCATCTGATCACCGATGTGCTGAAAGGTGAGTTAGGGTTCAGTGGGTTCGTCGTTTCAGATTGGCAGGCGATCGATCAAATCCCCGGTAGCTATGACGAACAGGTGCAAATCTCTATCAATGCCGGTTTGGATATGATCATGGTGCCGACTCACTATCAGCGGTTCATCAGCACACTTTTGAAAGCAGTTCAAGCAGGCGATATTCCAGTCGCTCGCATTGATGACGCCGTAAAACGTATCTTGACGGTCAAATTCGAGATGGGGCTGTTTGAGCATCCTACCAGTAATCCATCATTGGTAGCCGCTGTTGGCTCTGATGCACACCGCACAATCGCTCGTAAAGCTGTCAGTGAGTCCGCCGTACTGCTGCAAAATAACAGCGGCACGCTACCCCTTTCTAAAAACATCTCAACCCTTTATGTTGCAGGATTAGGCGCTGATAACATCGGTTTTCAAACGGGCGGTTGGACGATCGAATGGCAAGGCAAGCTCGGTAACATCACGCCTGGCACCACCATTTTGAAGGCGATCCAGAATACTGTTTCTACAAAAGCGACCGTGACCTATGAGGCGCAGGGTCAATTCGATGGGATAGCCGATGTGGGAATTGCGGTCGTCGGTGAACGTCCCTATGCAGAAGGCAAAGGCGATCAGGCTGACCTATCGCTGAACCAAACCGATGCGGCTGTCGTTGCGAATTTGCGTCAACATAGCAAGAAGCTGATCGTCATTCTGCTGTCAGGACGACCGCTGATTATCGGCGCTCAATTGAACCAGTCCGACGCCTTTATTGCGGCATTCCTGCCTGGCACTGAGGGACAGGGGCTTGCGGATGTGTTGTTTGGCGATCAGCCCTTCAAAGGCAAGCTGTCGTTTACCTGGCCGCGCAGCATGAGCCAGATTCCTTTTAATTTCACAAGTCTGGCAACAGTAGGTTGCGACGCGCCACTATTTTCCTACGGCTATGGGTTGGATGCGTCCAGCAAGACAGCCGTTAAAGATGAGTGCCTCAAAGCAACCGCCGCAACCGCTTCACCAATTAATATATAGACAGATAGAGCATCATGCGCAACCAATCGTTTGATACTAGCTATGAACCGCCAATCTCGTCATCCACGTTTTATATGCCGACTAAGCCGCTGTTTTTGTTCAAGCCTGCTAATCGAGCCTTTGCTGAAGGGCAGACTCGCACGCTTCCGCCGGACTGGAACGTGTTTATCTCGGTGCTTACGGCGGTGGTCATTGGGTTTATAGCGGCTTTCACCTTCGTGCCACAGCCCCTTTTGGTGATGAATTTGAATCAGCGTGGATAGGCAGCGCAAGCCACCATCAGCGGACATTATATTCAACACGGCAAATCAACCACTTATCATGTTCAGTTTTCGTACAGTGCCAATGAAGCATCTTATGTGGTACAGCAAGATGTATCCGCAGACACGTACAACAAGCTTGCGCAGGGTACACACGTCACAATTCGTTATCTGCCGGACGATCCCGCACAAGCTCGTTTGTGGGGCGCTAACGCCGATGAAAGCAATACGCAGTTTTATTTCTTTGTGATCGTTGGCATCTGTTTGGCGGTCCTTATCTTCGGCTATTTTTTAGTCGAGTATGTATTGCGTACTCGACGGTTGGCCGCAGAGGGACAACTCACTGACGGAACCATCGTGGGCGCAAATCTCAGGCGATCAAAAAGTAATTACGTGCTGAAACTCAATTACACATTCACATCACCGACCACGGGACAACCCTTGACACGCAGCGAGTCGAGCAATCGTACCGACTTGAAGAACAGCGGCACTCCGTCATATGGGACACCTGTTAAAGTGTTGTACCTGAATGATAAAACGTATCGCGTGCTATGACATTCAAGCCATTTAGCGCCGCCGCTCGCCAAGCGTTCCCATCGTATCATCAGGGCGAACTTCAATTCCTCGAACTTTGGCGACGCTGATACGCTGTGTCTCGTAAATGCTTCGATGCCCGGAGGCCAAGTAAGCGGTAAAGCAGCCTAAGCCAACGTAGACAAGTGACCCGCCGCCAAATAATTCAACCGCCATTAAAGTAGAGGCAAGCGGCGTGTTGCTCGCTCCGGCAAAAATAGCCACCATGCCGACGGATGCCATGACCGCCGGGTCTATGCCTAATACGTGGCCTAATGTGTAGCCAAGTGCTGCCCCGATTACGAACAACGGCGTCACTTCACCGCCTAAGAATCCCGTTCCCAACGTGACGGCGGTGAATAACAGCTTGAACACAAAAGCGAACGGCACGACTCCTACGCCATTCAGGCTGTTCTGAATGAGCGGCAAGCTCAGGCCAAGGTAATCTTGTGAGCCAATGAGTAGCGTCAAGCCGATGATCAGGATGCCGCCAATGAAAGGGCGCAGCGGTGACCATTTGAACAGGTCTTTGAACAAGTGCTTGATCGCATGAGTCAGTTCAACAAACAGCAAACTGGTGAGGCCAATCAACGCACCAGCAATCACGAATTTAATCAGCAGCACAGGCTCTAACTCAAGATTGACAAGCTGCGGATAATGCGAATCCGTTATACCGACGGCTTTAATCAGGCGGCTAGTCACCATGTTTCCGACAAGCGCAGCGGCCAAACAGGGGATGAACCCCTCGTACCACACCCGCCCAACACTTTGCACCTCAAGCGCGAACACAAAACCAGCGATCGGCGTGCCAAAGACTGAACCAAAGCCACCGCTAATCCCGGCCAGAAGCATGAGCTGCCGATCTTCCGGGCTGAGTTTGAGACGGCGATGAAGCCAATCTGAAAGGCTTGCGCCCATCTGAACGGCTGTGCCTTCACGTCCGGCTGAACCGCCGAATAAATGAGTGAGTAGGGTGCCAGCCCATATCATTGGCGCCATGCGCAGTGGGATGGGCGAGCGGTTGACGTGCACCTCCTCGATCACCAGATTGTTGCCACCAGATGCCGCGCCCGCATAGCGATAATAAGCCCAACCGACCAGCAAACCGACTGGTGGCAGCAAAAACAAAAGCGCGGGTTGTGCGAACCGTATGAGTGTTGCCCAATTAAGTGTGATCAGAAAAACTGCCGACGCAACCCCCGCCAATATGCCTACTGCGCTGCCCAACAGTGTCCATTTAACGAACATGCGCAAAGTTATCAAGTGCTCGCGCGGGTCAATCGTCGTTAATGTGTTGGCGTAGCTGTAAAGCTGGTGGCGTCGCGAATGCTTGTTATCCGATGGCATATCCTATGCGATCCTTGAGTGATGCGCCTAACCGCCGATTGCGGCTCGCAGCTTTGCAAGTTGTGCGTTGGCGTCATTGATTTGTACAGTCGCATCAGGCAGGGGCGAAGTATTCAGCGCGGTAGTCAATGCGGCAATATCCGCTTGCAGCGCGTCATAAGCCGCCGCATTATTTGCATTGCGCAATATATCTTTAGCATCGGTCAGCGCAAAAGCGGCTTTGCGGATTGCACCGGGCGCACCCGTTTGAGCAAGGGCTGATCCGCCGCGCGCCTTGTCGTATTCGATGCTGAATAAATCCAGACTTTGCGCCACCGTATCGAACACTGTGTGCGCGACGATTTTAGACGGGTCGCCACCCACCGAGCGGCCTACCAGCAGTGCCACGATCGCTATCACAATAACGAGCACCATTGCCACGATGATTGCCAGTAAACGTTGCCGCCAGCGTGTAGGCGATTCGCGATAAATAGCCATAAAAGTTTTCTCAAAAAGTGAATTGAACAAGCGTGCCCTGCCCTGAAGGGGCAGGGTTCATACAGAAGAGCAGAAGCATACTCCTGTTTCTTCTGTATGAGCGTCAGGGCTTTAGCCTAGCGCATTAAGTTTAGTCGATGACTTCGCCTTCGATCACGTCTTCGCCATTGGCTGAGCCGCCACCTTGTGGGCCAGCGCCTGCGCCGTCCGGCTGTTCGTACATGGAGGAGCCGATCTGCTGAATGCTGCGTTGCAGTTCTTCCACCGCTGACTTGATCTTGTTCACGTCTTTACCGTCTTTCGCCTTGCGGACGGCTTCGATCTGCTTTTCGATGCTCGACTTCAAAGTGCCGTTCATCTTCTCGCCAAAGTCGCGCACGGCTTTTTCCGCCGCGTAGATCGCTTGATCGGCTTCGTTGTTGGCGGTGATGTCCTGCTTGCGCTTCTCGTCAGCGGAGCGGTTACGCTCAGCATCCTTCACCATCTTGTCGATTTCGGCTTCAGTCAAACCGCTGGACGCCGTGATCGTGATGCGCTGTTCGCGGCCAGTCGCTTTATCCGTGGCGGCTACGTTCAGGATACCGTTCGCGTCGATGTCGAACGACACTTCAACTTGCGGGACGCCGCGCGGGGCGGGTGGAATGCCGTCCAGGATGAACTTGCCAAGCGTCTTGTTATCGGCGGCCATTGGGCGCTCACCCTGCAAGACGTGGATTTCAACTTGCGTCTGGCTTTCGGCAGCCGTGCTGAAAATCTGCGATTTCTTGACCGGGATCGTCGTATTGCGTTCGATCAACGGAGTCGCTACGCCGCCCATCGTTTCAATGCTGAGCGTGAGCGGAGTCACGTCCAACAGCAGCACGTCCTTGACTTCGCCACCGAGCACGCCCGCCTGAATCGCCGCACCAATGCCGACCACTTCATCCGGGTTGACCGTCTTGTTCGGCTCTTTGCCAAACAACTTCTTGACCGCTTCTTGCACGGCAGGCATACGGGTCATGCCGCCGACGAGCACGATCTCGTCAATTTTGCTGGCGTCAATGCCCGCATCTTTGATCGCGCGGCGCGCGGGTTCGATCGACCGATCGATCAAATCTTGCGTCAGGCTTTCCAGCTTAGCGCGGCTCAGCTGCATGACCAGGTGCTTGGGGCCGCTGGCATCCGCCGTGACGAAAGGCAGGTTGATCTCGGCCTGCATGGTGCTGGACAGTTCTTTTTTGGCGTTTTCCGCCGCTTCTTTCAAGCGTTGCAGCGCCTGACGATCGCCACGCAGATCGATTCCCTGTTCCTTTTTGAACTCGTCGGCAATCCAGTTGATGATCCGCTCGTCGAAGTCATCACCACCCAGATAGGTGTCACCATTGGTCGATTTGACTTCAAACACGCCGTCGCCCACATCGAGCACCGAAATATCGAACGTGCCGCCGCCGAGGTCATATACAGCGATCGTCTCGTCTTTTTTGCGATCGAGGCCATACGCCAATGAGGAAGCTGTCGGCTCATTGATGATCCGCATCACATCCAGCCCGGCGATTTTTCCCGCGTCTTTGGTAGCGTTACGCTGGCTGTCGTTGAAATACGCTGGCACTGTGATCACGGCCTGCACGACTTCATCGCCCAGGTACGCTTCGGCGTCACTTTTGAGCTTGCCCAGGATCATCGCGCTGACTTCGGGCGGGCTGAATTCCTTGCCACCCATCAGCACGCGCACGTCACCATTTGGCGCGGCGCTTACTTTATAAGGGACCATCTTGATCGCGCGCTGCACTTCGGGATCGCTGAACTTGCGACCCATAAAACGCTTGATCGAGAAAATCGTGTTTTCGGGGTTCACCACGGCCTGACGCCGTGCCGCCTGCCCGACCAGACGCTCGCCAGTTTTGGGGTTCACCGCAACCACGGACGGCAGCAAACGCGCGCCTTCAGCCGTCGGAATGACGGTCGGTTCGCCACCTTCCATAACGGCCATTACCGAGTTGGTGGTGCCCAGATCGATACCAATAATCTTAGCCATTTTCGCTCCTAGTGAGTCGTATAGGTACAGTATCTACAGTTACTTGAGTTACTTGCAATTCATCCGAACGTTAGCTTGCGACGCGCACCATTGCCGGGCGCAGCATCTTTTCACCGTACACGTAGCCTTTTTGCAGCACGACCGTAACCGTGCCGCTCGCTGCGCCGGTGCCTTCATCCTGCCCGATCGCTTCATGCAGCGCCGGATTAAATACTTCGCCTGCCGGATTGATGATCTTGACGCCTGCCGCTTCCAACAGAGACAGCAGCTTGCGATGGATAATCTTCAATCCATCATAGGCCGCACCTTTTGCCTGATCAGCCGGAATGCTTTGGATGGCCCGATCGAAATCATCGATCGCGGGCAGCATCTTTTTATAGGTATCGACGCTGGCGACCTGATAGGTTTCGGTGCGCTCTTTATCGACCCGCTTGCGATAATTCGCGAACTCGGCGGCGGTGCGCTGCCAACCTTCCAGATTTTTGGCGATTTCGGCTTTCGCATCGGCGAGCTGCACTTCAAGCGATTTGTCGCCAGCCGTGCCACTACCATTAGCCTTTTGTGAAGCTGTGGCATCGTCAGGGACGGCGTTTTGTGGCTCGCCAGCGCCCTGTTTCGGTTCGTCCATAATGTGCTCCTGTATCCATTTCCAGCGCACGCCAGAGCCTTGATCCGGCGCTCAATGACGGTAGTGTACCGCCCGCATAATAGAATCACGTTAGCGTACAATAGGAATTCTATCGGAAGCGTTCAGAGCGGTTCAGGCGTGAAATCAACCTTTGCGAACGAGCGCGCCATCCCCTACAATTTGGCACATTATTCACATTATAAAGAGAATTGCGCAGAGGATTTATGGACGTACTCGATTCGCAGATTGATCCGCACGATGCGCAGTTCATCGCCAATGCCGAACATAACCGCACATTGGCCGCCACCCTGCGCGAACGGTTGGCAGCCGTGCGACAAGGCGGCGGTGAAAAGTATCGCCAGCGGCAGACCGAACAGGGCAAATTATTTGTGCGCGAACGGATCGATCGGCTGCTCGACAGCGGATCGGCGTTTCTGGAATTGTCAGCATTGGCCGCCTACGGCTTGTACGAGGGTGACGCGCCGGGCGCTGGCATCGTAACGGGGATCGGGCGCGTGGCGGGTGTGGAATGTCTGATCATCGCCAATGATGCGACTGTTAAAGGCGGCGCATACTTTCCAATGACCGTCAAAAAGCATTTACGCGCGCAAGCAGTTGCTCAGGAGAACCATTTGCCCTGTATTTATCTGGTGGACTCAGGCGGCGCGTACTTGCCATTGCAAGATGAAGTATTCCCGGACGCTGACGATTTTGGTCGCATTTTTTATAATCAGGCACGCATGAGCGCACTTGGCATTCCACAAATCGCGGTCGTCATGGGATCATGTACGGCGGGCGGCGCGTATGTGCCTGCCATGAGCGACGAAACGATCATCGTACAGGGCACTGGAACGATCTTTCTGGCGGGGCCGCCGCTGGTACGCGCTGCCACAGGTGAAACCGTGAGCGCCGAAGATTTGGGTGGTGCGGACATTCATACGCGGCGATCGGGCGTGGCGGATCATCTGGCGCTGGACGACGATCACGCACTGAGCCTGTGCCGCGATATTGTGGAGACGCTCAACCGCCGCAAAACGATCGCGCTGGATGTGATCGCATCCGAGCCGCCGCTGTACGATCCGCAGGAACTGTACGGGATCATTCCGGCCAGCTTCCGCGAAAGCTACGACGCGCGCGAAGTGATCGCCCGTCTGGTGGATGGCAGCCGTTTCCGCGAGTTCAAAGCGCTGTACGGCACAACACTCGTATGCGGCTTTGCGCGGATTGAAGGCTATCCGGTGGGGATTCTGGCGAACAACGGCGTGCTATTCAGTGAGTCAGCGCTAAAAGGCGCGCATTTCATCGAGCTTTGTACGGCGCGTGGGATTCCGCTGCTGTTTTTGCAGAACATCACCGGCTTCATGGTTGGGCGCGAATATGAAGCGGGCGGCATTGCTAAAGACGGCGCAAAACTGGTGAGCGCAGTCGCTAACGCCAACGTGCCGAAGCTGACAGTGATCGTCGGCGGTTCGTTTGGAGCGGGTAATTATGGCATGTGCGGACGCGCTTACAATCCGCGCTTTTTGTGGATGTGGCCGAACAGCCGGATCAGCGTGATGGGTGGTGAACAGGCGGCGAATGTGCTGCTGACGATCAAGCAGGATCAACTGACACGCGCCGCGCAGCCTGCCATGAGCGTAGAGGATCAAGCCGCATTCAAGCAGCCGATGCTCGACAAATACGAGACGGAAGGCAACCCCTACTATGCCACGGCACGCTTGTGGGATGATGGCATTCTCGATCCGCCGGAAACGCGCCGCGTTCTTGGTCTTGCCTTATCCGCCTGCCTGAACGCGCCGATCGAAGCGACGCATTACGGCGTGTTCAGGATGTGAGGAGCGGAGTCCCTCTTCATGTGCCAGAGGGATTACGGTGAGGGTGCAAACTAGTAGGGACATGACCTGCCATGTCCGCAACCCTCGAAATTCAACGTGGCCGACTGTTAGACCGCGCGGCGACGGCGGATCACGCCATACACCGCCGCGCCGACAACGCCCGCGCTGATCAGCAGCAGCGGCAGCGATGAAGTCGTGTCGTCGGGATGTTCACCCGTTGAAGGCAGCACACCGCGCGTGATGTGTACGGTTGCCGATCCGGTGCGTCGCGAACCCCCCGGCCAATCGAGCGCCGCATTGTTCGTTATGTCGATCGGCGGCGTGACGTTTGCATTGATACGCGCCACGATATGCAGCGTGATCACCTGACCGGGCTGCACAGTGCCCACGTTGAACGTAACCACATTGCCGCTGCTGCTATACGTGCCTTGCGTGGCGGACGCCGATACGAACGTCGTGATGTTGGGCAGCGGGTCGGTCACCACAACGGATGCGGCGGGCGCTGTGCCCTGATTAGTCACTATGAGCGTGAACGTAACGATTGCGCCGGGCTGCGCCAACTGTACATCGGCAACCTTGACGATTTGCGGATCGCCAACGCTCACGGACGGCGTGCCGTTATTGCTGCTGGTTGGCGGTGGTGGGTTGTTGGTTGGTGACGGCCCGGCAGTATTGGTCAGACTGGCGGTTGGCGTGATCGAGGCAGTGGGTGACGGCCCGGCGGTGTTGGTCACGCTAGGCGTTGCCGTGATCGACGCGGTATTGGTCACGCTGGATGTAAGGCTGGCAGTGGCGCTGGACAATGGAGTAAGCGTTGCCAGCGGCGTCGTTGGCGGGAAGGGTGTGAGCGTTGCGGATGGCGTGACGGTTGGGCTGCTCGTGAGCGTCACCGTCGCTGACGGGACGGTTGTGCTGGTCGGGATTGGTGTGAAGGTCGATGTTGGCGGCGCCGCGAAAAAGCCAAAGTCGATGGTGTGATCATCATTGCCGGGCCCGCCGGTTGTCACGGGAGCGTCAGCATTCGCACCCATTAGCACGCCTTTCGAGTTGCGGCTGGTATCATTTGGGTTGTTGTTGACGTTTTGCGTCGTGAGCGTATAGGGATTGAGCGCCGCTTGTTTAACTGTGCCGCTCACGTTCGGAATGCGAACGGTAAATCTGCTGTTAGGCGTCAATCCTTTAATGTCGTAAACAAAGCTCTCGGTTGAGAGACCAACAAGTAGGGGTGGCGCTGGTGATGGTCCAGACGAGAAGATATAGTTGCCGTTCCCGTCGGTCAATGCTTCAGCAATTACAGTGTTAGTTGAATCCACCAACTGTACGGTAATGCCTGCGAGAGGCAGTTCGCCGGGGTCTTGAATACCGTTAGGAATACCGTTCTGGATGGTATCGATCCACACGCGGTTACCGATTTCGATCGGCGCGCTGTCACAAACCGCCTCAAGGTCACCTACGCCGTTGTTTTTGCCAAAATTATTGGTATCCTGATTACCAATTCCGTTGTAAAGGCGGTAAGCGCGCGACCATGTGCCGTCCGTGTTGTTG
>Ga0209512_1000715_pt1 | contig 50007 bp, 37 predicted proteins | sample frozenSSSSmetaG_FD_184142 | JGI IMG/M metagenome (GOLD analysis project Ga0209512, IMG submission 184142) | Glacier valley bacterial and archeal communities from Borup Fiord, Nunavut, Canada, to study Microbial Dark Matter (Phase II) -... | ecosystem: Environmental > Aquatic > Freshwater > Ice >...
AAAAGGATGAAAATTTCGAATCACCCAGAAGCAGAGAAATACTTGAGCCGCAAATACAGAAAAGACTGGGAAGTTTAAGGAATATAAAAACAGTCAGCTTCTGATAGTAATTAGTATTCCGTTAGGATTTTTCTCTGAGGAATTATTAAAATCATATAAAATTATTAAAACATGAGTTTTCAAATAAAACCAAGTGGGGACTCTTACGATGTCATTATCGTGGGTTCTGGAGCTGGGGGAGGTATGGCCTCCAAAATTCTTTCCGAGGCTGGTCTTTCCGTAGCTGTTGTAGAAGCAGGTGGTGATTTTGACCCAGCCAAAGAAGAAGACCGAACACAACTTAGACCGCCATGGGAATCTCCAAGAAGAGGAGCAGGCACACAAATCCGTCCGTTTGGCGATTTTGATGCTGCCATCGGAGGATGGGATATTGAAGGAGAACCATACACAAGAAAAAATGGAACTGAGTTCGATTGGTTTCGATCTAGAATGGTCGGTGGAAGAACAAACCACTGGGGAAGAATCTCACTTCGATTTGGGCCAAATGATTTCAAACGCGCCAGCATTGATGGACTTGGTCATAACTGGCCAATCGGATACGATGATTTGAAACCATACTACGATAAGGTTGATAAGTTGATTGGTGTATTTGGTACTAAAGAAGGTATATATAATGAGCCGGATGGATTTTTCCTTCCTCCTCCAAAGCCTCGACTGCATGAGCTTTACATGAAAAAAGGCGCGGATAAAATAGGTATTCCTATGATCCCTTCGCGTCTATCTATGCTCACCCGTCCTATCAGCAAAGAAAGAGGCGTTTGCTTTTTCTGTAGCCAGTGTAATAGAGCTTGTCAGGTTTATGCGGATTTCTCTGCTGGTACTTGCCTGGTTCATCCAGCTATGAAAAAAGGTAAAGTAGATCTTTACACGCATTCCATGGTAAGAAAAGTAACTACTGACGAAAGCGGTAAAGCCACAGGTGTTTCTTTTGTGAGCAAAGTGGATATGAAAGAATACAAACTCAAATCCAGAGTGGTTGTCCTAGGTGCATCAGCTTGTGAGTCTGCAAGAATCATGATGAACTCTAAGTCAAAATCACATCCAGATGGCATCGGAAATAGCTCAGGCATGGTAGGTAGATACCTACATGATTCCACGGGAACTGATCGCATGGCGATTATGCCAAGTATGATGGATCGTGAGCGCTACAATGAAGATGGAGTAGGTGGTTTGCACATGTACACACCATGGTGGGGTGATAATAAGAAATTGAATTTCGCCAGAGGATACCATATCGAATACTGGGGAGGAATGGGCCAGCCAGCCTACGGAACCGGTGGAAGTATGGATTCTATGAGAAAATATATCACAGATGAATTCGGTGCGCCAAGTCCAAATGGTGGCTACGGAACTGGTCTGAAAAAAGACATCAGAAAAATCTACGGTTCTACTATGGGTATGTCGGGCAGAGGTGAAAGTGTACCTATGTATGACAACTACTGTGAAATCGATCCAAATACAGTAGATAAATTCGGTATTCCGGTACTTAGATTTAATTACAACTGGACTGATCAGGAAGTAAATCAGGCGAAACACATGCATGATACTTTTGAAGAAATCTTGACTGAATCAGGTGGAATTTTGCTTGGGTCAAAGCCAGGACCTGAGACCAAATATGGTCTTTTGGCACCAGGAAGAATCATACACGAAGTAGGAACAACCCGAATGGGAGACAATCCTGCTACTTCAGTATTGAATTCAAATTGCCAAGCGCATGATTGCGATAACCTATTCGTAGTAGATGCTGGACCTTTTGTGTCTCAAGCTGATAAAAATCCTACATGGACCATTTTGGCCTTGGCTTGGAGAACTTCCGATTACATTGTTTCTGAATTGAATAAGAAAAATATCTAAACCATGAACAGAAGAGAAAATCTTAAATTACTCTTTACCGGCTCTCTTGGTACAGGATTATTATTGACAGGCTGTTCACCAGAGCAGAAAGCTTTACCAGCTAAGGATGTACTATCTGGCGGTACCATCGGTGGAAGAACTGAAGAAGAAAAACAACGTGATCAAGCCTTGCTTTCAGACGTATTCTTCACAGATGATGAACGCAAGAAGCTAAGTACTTTGGTAGATATCATTATGCCAAAAGATGATGAGTCACCTGCCGCAACCGAACTAGGTGTAGTCGATTTCATGGAGTTTATGATGAAAGATCAACCAGGAAACCAGACACGCATGCGTGGAGGATTGATGTGGTTGGATTTTGAAGCAGATGAAAAATTCGGCAAATCATTCAATGAACTCAGTGAGTCAGAAGTGATCACTATAGTGGATGAAGTAGCTTGGCCTGATAAAGCACTGCCTGAATATGAAGGTGCTGTTCGCTGGTTCAATATGCTTCGGAACCTTACTTGTTCAGGTTATTTCTCTACCGAAGCAGGTTGGAAATACATGGGCTATGTGGGAAACACTCCAAATGCTTGGGATGGTGTGCCACAGCAAGTAATGGACAAGCACGGTGTCAAGCTGGAAGAGAAATACATTCCGCAATACCTTAAGATGGAAGATCGCGGAACTATCATCGAATGGGATGATGATGCAAACATAATTGGGTAATTAATTTAGAACCAATTTTCAAATATGATAAACCAATGGGTGTAAGCTCATTGGTTTTTTTATTGGCCATAGGGGTAATTGGTTTTGCAGTGCAGAGCAGGAGACTCAAGCGATTTTTTATATTGTATTTATAGGTGTGAAGTTCATAGTAAGAAGGCTTGCGGAAATATTTTAGAATATTATGGGGTCATTTTACTGTTTGACGTACTCTTAATATTAGAAAGGAGAAGAAATTCCAATTTTCAATGAACAATAGCCCAAAAGAACAGTCTAATTGCACTTTTATCCCTGTTAAGCATCTGGAAACAATCAAAGTTTTTGAGAAAAAGTCTGATTGTGACATATGGAATGCATTTAACAAGGGGGATGAAATGGCATTTAATTATTTGTACAGAACCTATGTGCACAAGCTTTTCCAGTTTGGTAGTCAGTACTCCCGTGATTCCAGTTTGGTGAAAGATATCATACAGAATCTCTTTATTTATCTGAGAAAAAAGAGAGGATCTCTTGGTGAAGTGACCAATATCAAAGGCTATTTATTTAAATCTATCCAACGGGAAATAATAAGGAATATCAAATCAAATACCTCATTTGAGGGCTTTGAGGAAAATTTCCGGGAAAGCCATTTCCAGCTGGAAGTATCGCCAGAGGTCAGTTTTATTAAAAACGAATCAGAGGACGAACGAAAAATTCAGGTACAGCAGGCCTTGAACCAGTTGACTACAAAGCAAAGAAAAGCCATACTTCTATTCTATGAAGAGGAGTTGAGCTACAAGGAAATTGCTGAAATCATGAACTTCAGTGAAGTGAAAACTGCCAGAAAATTGATCTATCGAGCCTTATCTAGCCTCAAAGAATTTATTAAACCAACGAGTTATTAAAGCAATGCCTAATTATACCGATCATAAAAAATATGAGGACTATGAGTTCGAAGACTTTCTCTCTGATGAGTTTTTCGTACAGTGGGTGAAATCCCCTAGCGAGAACAATTTGCATTTTTGGGAAAAGTGGTTGATTTCAAATCCTCAGAAAAGAGAGATGGTGACAGAAGCGGCTAGGTTCGTCAGATCTATCCAATACAAGGAGAACTTCGAGTTTACTGATGAAGCATATATCGAGGTCTTTGAGAATATTTTGAAAGCGGATAATCATTTCCGTCAGTTGGATACTATAAGTCCTACAAAAACTTCAACCACCCATACCAAGAAAGTCAATTCCATTTTTCCTGTTAGGGGTATTGCAGCCACTTTATTGGTTTTATTTTGTCTATGGGCTCAATATGAGGCATTTAATTTCAAGATTGATCCTGAACCCATAGCGGAAATTGTTTTAGTGAAAAGATCCAACCCTGCCGGTCAAAAATCCATTATTGATCTTCCGGACGGGTCCAGAATACACCTGAATGCAAACAGTGAAATTGAATTTCCTAAAGAATTTTCAGATGAAATCCGACTGGTAAGTTTGAAGGGGGAGGCATTTTTTGAAGTGCAAAAAGAGAACAGACCATTTTTGGTCGAAAGCGGTAATGCCAAAATCCGTGTATTGGGTACTTCCTTCAATGTCAAACAAAAAACCAATGAGCCGCTTTATGTGGCCTTGGTTACAGGCAAGGTAAGAGTCAATGCCGATAACGGAGATCAGGTGACATTAAATCCTGATGAAATGCTCGTCATGGAAGAAGGAGGGAAGTTTTACAAAACAAGTTTCGATCCCTTGGGCGTGACAGGCTGGAAGGACAATTACCTGATTTTCAAGAACACAAAATTTTCGGAGGTCATAGATAAACTGGAAAATTGGTATGGCGTCAAAATAGCCATAAAAGGTCATTTGGATCCGGAATGGACATATTCGGGAGTCTATAAAGATGAGATGTTAGAAAATGTGCTGCGGGGGATTTGTATGACTTCCGGAATGAATTATAAAATCGATAAAAAACAAATAACCATAACCAACCCAAAATAATATGAAAAACTTTGATATCAATACTAGCTAGCAAAGAGGGCAGGAACTGTTCTTGGCGGAACAGGCTCCTGCCCGTATAAATGCCTCTTACAAACTGGAATCCGATGGAGGCATTAGTCCAAGTATTTCACCACTTAAACCACTTAAACTTATGGAAAATAATTTACGAAGACAACTGATCATGCTGTCAAAACGACTAATATTTGCCTTTTTGATACAGCTTTTTCTCTGTACCGTCATATTGGCCAACACAGGCAATGCCCAGCTTAAAAACATTGAGGAAGTGAAAATTTCTATGAAATTACAGGAAAAATCGCTGGCCCAGTTTTTTAAGCAGGTGGAATCCGAAACGGATTTCAAATTCACTTATACAGATAACCTTATTGATTTGAAACAGCCTGTAACGGTGGAGGAAGATAACACCTCATTATATGATGTTTTGGTAGCGGTTTCTATGCAGACTAATTTGAGATTTGTACAGGTAAATGAGAATATCCATGTGAAACTTTTAACCGGAAATAAGCGAAATGCTGTTGAGGTAGTGGAATTGCAGGAAGTTACCGTCTCTGGAAAAGTAATTGATGAAAATGGTGAACCTTTGCCGGGGGCAACCATCACTGTGTTTGGCACTACAACAGGCACGATAACGGATATTGAAGGCAATTATTCGATCACAGTACCGGACGGCTCGGTTTTGATTTTTTCATTCATCGGGTATGAGCAGATGCGAGTTTCTGTGGATAACCAGTCAAAGATAGATGTTACTTTACAACCTGATATGTCTTCTTTGGAAGAAGTGGTGGTAATGGGTTATGGAACAGAGAAACAAGTCAATGTAATCGGTTCTGTTACCACAGTAAGCAGTAAGGAATTAACCTTATCTCCGGTAAGCAGTATTTCTAATGCTTTAGCTGGCCGTTTGCCTGGTGCTATTGTTCAACAAAATAGCGGTGAACCAGGAAATGATGCAGCTTCAATCCTAATAAGAGGAAGTTCAACACTTGGCAATAGCTCCCCTCTAATCGTGGTGAATGGAATCCCAGGACGGGATTTAAATTCCATTAACCCGAATGACGTTGAAAGTATCACTGTTCTAAAGGATGCATCTGCAGCGATTTACGGAGCAAGGGCTGCGAACGGGGTTATTTTGGTAACCACAAAAAGTGGAGTAGAATCGCCAGCCACATTCAGTTATGATTTTTATGAAGGGTTTAGTACTCCCACCATGTTACCTGAGATGGCCGATGCACCCACTTACGCACAGATGCTCCGGGAAATGCAGTCTTACAGGGGAATAGATGAATCCAATATGGCCTATTCCCTGGAAGACATTGAAAAATATCAATCTGGGGAATATCCCTGGACTCATCCCAATACTGATTGGTATGATGCAGCATTGGCGGATTATAGTACAGACCGACGTCATAATCTATCTGTAAGTGGGGGGACTGAAACGGTAAAATATTTTGGGTCCTTTGGCAAACAATTTAATGATGGGATTTACAAAACCTCAGCTACTTCCTTTAATAGATATAACTTCAGTGCCAATTTGGATGTAAAGATCAACGAATTCTTGAGCATTGGATTCAATACCCTAGGTTCTAAGGAAGATAGAATGTATTCTACCAAAAGTTCCGCTTCCATATTTTCTTCCTTGATACGTAGCTATCCTACGAGCGCCGCGATTTTCCCGAATGGATTGCCAGGTCCGGATATTGAATATGGTGACAATCCTGTGGTTACCCCATCTTTTAAAACAGGCTTTGATGATGATAAAAGATACAGGAGCAACAATAAATTTTCAGCCACCTTTAGAGTTCCCGGAGTAGAGGGATTATCCCTGGAAAGTTATTATGCCTACGACATCTATTTTAAAGAAAGAAAGTTGTTCCAAAAACCTTGGGTCCTATACCAATTGGATGAAGGGGCTTATTTGGCTGCGGGAAATACGGGCAAAGAAGATGGATCTGCTTTTCTGGTAGGAACTTCAAAAGCCTATTCGGAACCTAGATTAACTGATTTTTATGATGATTCTAAAACCAGCACCTTTAACTTTAAAATCAATTATGATAAGACCCTCAATGAAAGCCATAATATAAGTGCATTTATTGCATATGAGAACTCTGAGTATACGGGAAAAGGGATTCAGGCCTATAGAAGGTATTTTATTTCTGATCAACTACCTTATTTATTTGCTGGTGGCACAGATCAACGGGATAATAATGGCTGGGTGGATATTGATGCCCGTGAAAATTATTTTGGCCGATTTAGCTATAATTTTGAAGAAACCTATTTGTTCCAATTCAGCTTTCGAAGAGACGGATCCTTAAGATTTTCAGAAGAAAGCGGTCGATGGGGCAATTTCCCAGGGGTCCTTGCAGGATGGAGACTGTCTAATGAAGATTTCTGGCAGGACAATGTCGGTTTTATTAACTTTTTGAAGCTCAAAGCTTCCTGGGGTAAGATGGGTAATGATTTAGTTGCTCCTTTTCAGTATTTGTCTGGATATGGATTTGGAAACGGAGGCATATTTGGTGCAAACAGAGCCTATACCCCAAGCTTATACCAAACAGGGGCACCCAATCCATTCATCACCTGGGAAGTTGCCAATGTATATAATGTAGGCTTTGAATCCATGTTTTTGGATAATAAGGTGACACTGAATGCTGACTTTTTTTACCAAAGACGTGAGGATATTCTGGTTAAAAGAAATGCATCAGTTCCAGACTTTACCGGAATTGCATTACCTGATGAGAATTTCGGTATAGTGGACAGCAAAGGCTTTGAAATTATCTTAGGGTATAATGATCAAAAAGCTGACTTTTCTTATGGCATTAATGGGAATTTCTCCTTTGCCCGTAATAGCGTCATAGAATTTGATGAACCAGCAAGGAATGTACCTTGGCAGGTTCAGACCGGCCATCCCCAAGGGGCTGCTTTGCTCTACCAGTCTGCCGGAATATTCAGGGACGAGGAGCATGTAAACTCCTTACCCCATGTTCCTGGAGCTAGACCGGGGGATATCATTATTGTGGATTACGATGAGGACGGTAAAATCACAAATGATGATAGGATTTTATTTGATAAAACAGTTAATCCTGAAATCACTTATGGCGTGTCTTTTAATTTCACATACAAAAATTTTGGATTGACTGGCTTGGTGCAAGGAGTGGGAACAGCAATGAGAAGGATTTATAATGATGACAGACAGGGCTCGGGTGGAAACTACTTTCAATACGATGCTGTAGGAAGATGGACTCCAGATAACATAAATGCATCTAAACCCAGGGCATTTGAAAGAACAGAAGAATATTGGAGAGGAAGTCATATTACGGATTATTCATATCAGAATCGGGCATATGCCCGTATGAAAAATCTCCAGCTTTCTTATACCATTCCACGACATCTACAGGATGCTGTTAAACTTAAAAATGCCCAAATGTATGTATCAGGACAGAATTTATTCCTGATTCATACAAAAACAAAGATCATGGATCCCGAGCTTGGTTCTGATACCAGCTATCCCTTAATGAAGGTATATGCAATGGGTGTAAGAATAAGCTTTTAATTAACCTTTGTAGATTGACTAACACTAATATAGAAAATGAAAAGATATAAGATAGACTTAAAAATTATATTGGTCCTGCTGTTCTTATCACCTGGATGCGTCGAGGACATATTGGATAAAACACCATTGGATAAATACTCAGATGCCAAACTGTGGACAGATATCAATCTGGCTGATGCCTATCTAGTAAGAAGCTATGATATATTAGCCTCCGGATATTCTCCCGCTATCTTGATGTCCGTTACGGATGAAATTCGGTTTGAGTTTACATGGGGCCCCCAAAACTACGTAAAAGGAACTATTACCCCTGACAACCCTCAACCTTGGGTATCAGGGTGGGCTACGGATGAATTTCCTAATTGGACAAAAAATTTCCAAAATATTCAGATTATAAACATATTTCTGAAAAACATAGATCAATTACCAGATGCTTACCCTGAAAATGAACGGGAATCAATTAGGAAAAGAGCTAATATATTAAAGGGAGAAGCCTTGTTTCTAAGAGCATTCTGTTATGCGCAATTGGCCATGACTTATGGGGGGGTTCCATTAATTAATGAGGCTTTGGATCGGGAAGACGATTATCTTTCCATTAATAGGGCAACTTTTCAGGAAACTATTGATTTTATTACCAATGGTTGTGATGAAGCTGCCTCATTCTTGTTAGACAAGAACGAAATGCTCTTGGGTAGAGCCACCAAAGGGGCTGCATTGGCCTTGAAATCCCGTGTTCTACTTTTTTCAGCTAGTGATCTAACTGCGGACGGAAATTCTCCCAACGATCTAGTGGGATATGATAATCCTGACAGGATGGCGTTATGGGCTCAAGCAAAAAGTGCGGCAAAAGAAGTAATGGATTTAGGTATTTATGGATTGTCAGATTTTGGTGCTCCTGACAAAGCAGCTGTTGCCCAAAATTATTATGATTTTTTTAGGCAAAAGGATCTTTCCAACAATGAGATTATTTGGGGTAAGATGTATTCTAAAGCCATTGGCGCAGGAAACCAGATGAACCTGTGGAATGGTTCTAATGGAAACAACAATTGGGCGGGACATAATCCGACCCAGAATATTGTAGACACGTATCAGATGGAGGACGGTTCGAATTTTTCCGATCATTATGTGGTGGATCCCAATGGAATTTATAATAATACATCAGCTAAATATCAACAGGAAAACATATATAAAAACAGAGAGCCCAGGTTTTACGGCTCCATTCTTTATGATAGTGCTATTTGGCAAAGCCGTTTCCCAAACCTTTCCAACAGAGATCCCCTTGGAATTTACGATAGACGTACGCGTATTAGTATTAAAAATGGAGTAGAGGTTTCAAAAATTTATGGGATTGATACCCGCCAAGGTCCAATTGAAGCCTGGAACGGATCATTTACCGGATATATCATGAAAAAGCTTTTGGATGACGAAATCACCGGGAAGGATGAAAGAAATGATAACGTGTGGATCGAATTCCGGTTTGCTGAAATCATCCTGAATTATGCCGAGGCTTGTTTGGAATTGGGGGAAACGGGAGAAGCAGCGACCTATATTAATGCAATCAGAAACCGTTCCGGCATGCCTGATTTTACGGGAGATATTGCGGATGCTCTCCGATATGAAAGACAAATCGAATTGGTCTTTGAAGGGCAAAGGTGGTATGACATCAGAAGGTGGAAGATTTTGGAAGACAAACTTACTGATGCTTTGGGAATTGATATTACTGAAATCAACGAAGATGGAAATATATCTACCACTTGGAAAAGGATTTTAGCTGAAAAGCGGACCGTGGATCCAAGGATGTACTGGATTCCTATTCCTAGGAACGAAATTAACAAAGCTCCCCAATTGGAACAAAATCCAGGATATTAATCAAGATGAAATTAAATTTAATGAAAAAGTATAATAGGAACAGAATTCTTGTGTTTTTCTCTCTTATGATTCCATGGGTCTTTTCTTGCAACATCTCCACAAAGGTGCAGGAAGAAACTTTCGAACAACTTACGGAGGAGGAAAGGAGATTACCTGAAAATTCATTGGCCGGCATAAAGGTAGCAGAAGGTCTTGAAGCCAAGCTGTTCTCTTCTGAGCCTACCATAACCAACCCAACCAATATGGATATTGACCACAAAGGTAGGGTCTGGATCTGTGAAGCCTACAATTATAGGCCACAAATAACCGGAAATAAAATTCATGAAGCTGGAGACAGAATCGTTATCCTGGAGGATACCAATGGGGACGGTGTTCAGGATAAAAGCACGGTGTTTTATCAGGGGCCAGAACTCAATGCCCCCTTGGGAATATGGGTTATGGGCAATAAAGCCATTGTTTCACAGAGCCCTTTTGTCTGGTTGTTTACGGATACCGATGGAGATGATAAAGCTGACAAAAAAGAAATCATTTTCCAGGGAATTTCCGGAGAGCAACATGACCACGGGATGCATGCCTTTGTTTTTGGACCTGACGGTAAATTTTATTTCAACTTTGGGAATGAGGGCGGACAGCTAAAAGATGCTAACGGTGAAATTGTAAAAGACATCAATGGTATAGAAATTTCCCCGGAAAATTATAAACAGGGGCTGGTTTTCCGAAGTAATACTGATTTTACAGGAATTGAAGTACTTGGGCAAAACTTCCGAAACAATTATGAAGTCGCTGTTGATTCTTATGGAACTATATGGCAATCAGATAATGACGATGATGGAAACCAAGGTGTGCGCATCAATTATGTTATGGAATATGGTAATTATGGATATAGAGACGAAATGACCAATGCGGGTTGGCGTGCTAACAGAACAAATATGGAGGCCGAAATTCCGCTGCAACACTGGCATCTCAATGATCCCGGGGTGGTTCCGAACCTCCTTCAGACAGGTGCAGGATCCCCAACAGGCATTCTTTTATATGAAGGGAGACTTTTACCTGAAGTGTTTTGGGATCAGATGATCCATGCCGATGCCGGACCAAATGTAATCAGGTCTTATCCAGTCACAAAAGATGGGGCTGGATACAAAGCTAAAACAGTCAACATTATGAAGGGTGATCAGGACCAATGGTTCCGACCCTCGGATGTTTGTGTAGCACCTGACGGATCACTGTTTGTTGCGGATTGGTACGACCCTGGTGTAGGAGGTCATCAGATAGGGGATCTGAATAGAGGAAGAATATTCAGACTTGCTCCTCCAGATACTGACTACCAAATCCCGGACTACGATTTGGGTACTGTTGAAGGTGCTTTGGAAGCTCTTCAAAATCCAAACCTTTCCTGGCGCTATCAAGCTTGGCAAGCTCTGGATCAAATGGGTGAATCTGCTGAAGGCGGTCTAAAGGAATTATTTGAAAAAGCAGAAAATCCTAAAATGCGGGCACGAGCTTTTTGGTTGCTTGCAAATCTAAAAGAAAAAGGTAAAGGTTATGTGGATCAGGCAATTTCTGATCCTAATCCAGATATTCAGATTGTTGGTCTGAGGGCGGCAAGACAAATGAAACTTGATTATATTCCCTATCTGAGGAAACTAGTGGAAAGTAAAGACCCGCAGGTCCGAAGGGAGGCTGCTATTGCATTGAGAAATCATCAATCGCCTGAAGCACCTGGACTATGGACCAGCCTTGCTTTACAGCATGACGGCGAGGACAGGTGGTACCTGGAAGCCTTAGGGATCGGAGCAGAAGGTCAATGGGAGAGTTATTTTGAAGCTTGGACTGATGCTGTAAAAGGCAATGCAATGCAAAATAAATCCAACCGTGATATCATTTGGAGGGCAAGGACAAATAAATCTATTCCGATGCTTGCATCACTGGCTTCGGATCCTTCCGAATCGCTTGATAGCAGGTTGAGATATTTCCGTGCTTTTGATTTTATTCAGGACGGAGAAACAAAATCAAAGGCTTTGATCAGTATGTTTGATGAAAGTAAACCTGAACAGCGTGAAATAAATAAGCTTGTGCTTACACATCTTGACCCACTTTATATCAAAAATTCAACGACAGCGATGCGAGTTTTAAGAGTGGTTTTGAATGACATAGAGGGTACTCAGGAATTTGTGGAAATGGTTCATAAATTCGGACTCAAAGAGGAAAACCCCAGATTGTTGAAACTGGCCTTGGAAAATAGCGATAATAATTTGGGAAGAAGTGCAGCTACAACTCTTTTTAACCAAGGAGGAATTGATCATGTGACTCGGGTTCTTCAAAGTAAGAATGAAAAAGAAGTATTCAATATGCTGCAAAGTATAAGGGGGATTGGATCTATAGAATCATTACAAATATTGGAATCGGTGGCTTTTGACAACAGCAGGAGTCTAAATATCAGAAGAGAAGCCGCCAGTGCCATTGGAGGAAGTTATGATGGGGAGGCTAAAATTTTAGAGTTATTGAAAGCTGATAGATTCCCGGAAAATTTAAAAGCATCCGCTGTAACTGGAGTGAGCAATGCTTGGCGAAAAAGTGTAAGAATGGAAGCCGCTAGTTATTTAAACCACGAGGATGAAGAAAACCCACTCCCACCTATTCAAGAACTTCTTGCAATGAATGGCGATGTAGGAAACGGGCTAACTATATTCAAAAGAAATTGTGCAGTATGCCATCAGGTGAATGAAATTGGGATGGATTTTGGACCAAAGCTCTCAGGAATCGGTAGCAAATTACCCAAAGAGGCACAATATATATCAATTCTTCACCCGGATGCTGGAATTAGTTTTGGATTTGAAGGAAAAATATTGAAGATGAAAGATGGCAGTACATTAGGGGGGATTATTTCAAGCCAAACCGAAACTGATCTAGAATTGAAAATGCCTGGAGGAACAGTCAATAGTATAAAAACCAGCGAGATAGCTTCCATTGAACAAATGGAAAACTCTATGATGCCATCGGGACTGGAGAAGTCTATGTCAACCCAAGAATTGGTTGATTTAGTGGAATATCTGATGAGTCTAAAAAACAAGAACGTGTTGTAAATTATATCGCCTAGATAAAAAATTATAAATAAAAAATGTCAGTCAAATCAAAAATAACCAGAAGAAAAAGTTTAAAAGTATTTGCAGGGACACTTACTTTAGGTGTGTTAGGTTCAACTATTTCTCAAAGAGTACAGGCGATGGAAAACCCATTGGAGAAGGAACTCAAGGGAAGAATCAATCATTCTGTTTGCCGATGGTGTTATAATGATATTCCTCTAGAGGATTTATGCATAGCGGCCAAAGAAATAGGTTTGAAATCCATTGAATTGGTTGGTCCTGATGAATGGCCAATATTAAAAAAGTATGGACTTACATCAGCCATGCCCTGGGGTGCTGGATTAGGAATTGAAAATGGTTTCAATAATCCAGATTTACATGATGAACTGGTTAAGAGTTATGAAGAAATGATCCCTAAAGTGGCTGAAGCTGGATTTAACCAGATTATCTGTTTTGCCGGTAATCGAAAGGGGATTGATGATGAAACCGGAGCAAAAAATTGTGCTTTAGGTCTCAAAAGATTGGTGCCGACTGCAGAAAAGCATGGAGTGATCATGTGTATGGAATTATTAAACAGTAAAGTCAATCATCCGGATTATCAGGCCGATCACACAGCCTGGGGCGTGGATGTATGTAAAAGAATAGGTTCTGAAAATGTCAAATTGTTATATGATATTTATCATATGCAAATTATGGAAGGTGATGTTATTGCCACCATCAAAAAATATCATTCCTATATTTCTCATTATCATACAGGCGGGGTTCCAGGAAGAAATGAAATCGATGAAAATCAGGAACTTCAGTATCCGGCAATAATGAAAGCTATACTAGATACAGGATATTCAGGATTTGTGGGTCAAGAATTTATCCCAAAACGATCCAATAAATTAGCCTCTCTCAAACAGGGGATCGAAATTTGTGATGTTTAAATTTTCATTTTGAAATCCCCAAAAAGATCCTACAAAACAAATAATCTATTTATTGGGTAGAAGGTCTTTATTTTACCTTTTTTGAGTAAAAGGGTAATATAAATTAAAAAATATATAGTGGGAGATTTGTACCGAGTTATTGATTCTATTTGAAAACACATAAAGTATGATTGGACTAATTGGGCTTTTTTAAATTAAAAATTTTACAATTATGAAAAGAAGAAAATTTATTCAAAATAGCCTGCTGTCCGGCGTTACCACTTTGGGGATTGGTACGGCTTCTATGGCCATTCCTTATTCCTCAAAAAATCATGAATTAAGAATGCCTTTTAATCTGAATTATGCTCCTCACTTTGGCATGTTCGAAAACCATGCGGGTAAAGATTTGCTTGACCAGCTTTCATTTATGGCCGATTCTGGCTTTAGGGCTCTGGAAGATAATGGGTTAATGAAGAGAACACCAGAAATGCAAGAAAAAATAGGCAATCAACTTAATAAATTAGGAATGGAAATGGGTGTGTTTGTTCTGGATAAAGGAGGAAATTCGGTAAATTCACTTACAACTGGGAATCCTGAATACACAGAAATATTTTTGAATGCATGTAAGGAGGCTGTTAATGTAGCTAAGCGTGTTGACGCCAAATGGATCACTATTGTTCCTGGTATTTTTGAACGAAAGTTGCCATTAGGCATCCAAACAGCAAATGTGATAGATGCATTACGTTTGGGTGCCCAAATACTTGAGCCCCATGGATTGATCATGGTTTTAGAACCATTGAGTGATACCCCTGATTTATTTCTGCGGCATTCGGACCAAACTTATATGATCTGCAAAGCAGTCGACAGCCCCTCCTGTAAAATTCTGTATGATATTTATCACATGCAAAAAAACGAAGGTCAGCTTATTACCAACATGGATCTGACCTGGGATGAGATTGCCTATATACAAATTGGCGATAACCCTGGCAGAAAAGAACCGACGACGGGAGAAATCAACTACAAAAATATATTCCAGCATATCCATAAAAAAGGATATGCTGGAATTCTTGGAATGGAACACGGCAACTCTTTGCCGGGAAAAGAAGGTGAACAAGCCCTCATAGACGCTTATCATTCCGTTGATGTTTAATTTGGGAATGTAAATATTGACCTTCCTTTTGAGGATTGATCGTCCAAATGCCTTTATCAATATAAAAATGATACTGTCTTAATTTATTGCAAGATGGAAATTAAAGTAAAGTTGAATACAAATCTGAAGATAAATTCATATTTACCACATTCAATTTCTTAATAATTAAATGAAAAAGAATTACTGTCGTCCGACTAAAATACGAAAATAGATATGGAAACCCTCTGGTATTAAATCAGAGGGCTTTTTTCATAGTTTACAAAAAAGACCCACTATCCAGAGAAGATCAATTCTGTTTGCACATTTTGAAGATCCTTTTGAAATATACTTTTATAATAGGCCTCTGTGTGGATCAAAAACTTTTCGAGGCTGACATATGACCATAGATTTTTCGCCGCCACCATGACCATGGTGGAAAAGTCCTCGGCTTCCTTTATCCGTTTATGAATTACCGTGAAGAGCAGATTTAGGATCAGAGCCACCCATATCTGGATTTTGATTCCGTTTTCACTGTCCGACAAAAAGTATTTCAGCTCGAAATTCTGCTTGATTTGCTTGAAAAGCACTTCAATTACCCATCTGTTTTTGTAAAGCAGAACTATTGTCAATGCATCAAGCCCTTTGAGGTTGGTGATAAACTCCAGTATTTCACCGCTTTCTGGATCGGTTTAGCTCACCAACCTTACTTCAACTGTCCGAGAAACCTTTTTCTCTTTGAAATCCAGTGAGATAAGCTGGTCTTTGAGGATATCCTGGGCATGGGAACAGTCAAAATCTCGAACCACTTCATATCGGGCATTGTCTTTTTTTCGAGTCACAAAATACCTGTTAGAGCTATCCCATTTTTGAAAGCAGGAATAGCGGTTATAACCCTTGTCGAAAACGGCTATTCCATGTTCGGGCAGATCCATGACTTGCAAAAACATGTTTTCATTGGTCGTCGCAGAACGGATACAGATGTAATTGGGAACCCCCTCTGCCAGATTCATTTTGGCAAAAACCTTGGCCCCTCCCTTTTTCTTTCCGCAGAGTGGGTTGCGTCCTGCGCCTTTGAGAATATCCTTGAAAAGTGTGACGGTAGTGGAATCGAAGACTTCCACCCGGGCCGGATCGACCTCTCCGCCTATTTCCAGCCAGTTTCCCTACAAGCTTGTTTTATAATGCTGATAAAGCTTTGAATACAATACAGCAAATAGATTGGCGTCTCCCTTTCGGTTAGCATCCGACAGGGTGCTTTTGGCAGGTAACTGTTTGATTCCAAAGGGAATTAACTTTTGGGCAATCAGGGAAATGTTTTTGCAAACTTCTCTCAGACTACCGTTACGCGTCAAAACAGCATAAAACATGCAGATAAAATGATCGATCGACTTAAGCTTCTTGTAATACCGGTCGGCATTTTGCTGTTCTACAACCTCATTAAAAAGCCCCATTGGTATCAGGGATAAAAGCTGGGCGATAATCGGATGCCCAGACAGGTGGCCCTGCATGTAGGGGCCATTTATCCCTTCTTTGCACCCGCCATCGGTGCCTTGGGGGCTTTCATCGCAGGCAGCAACACAGGCAGCAACCTGATGTTTGGCCAGTTCCAGTTTGGGGTTGCGGAGAATTTGGGCATGCCTACCACCATCATGGTGGCCCTGCCCTGCAGGCAGTCGGGGCTGCCGCAGGTAACATGATCACCATCCACAACGTGGTAGCTGCTGCTGCCACGGTAGGCTATCTGGGGAGGGAGGGATTGGTCATAAGAAAAACAATAATCCCAACGATTTACTACATCACCGTGGTTGGCTTGATGGGCTTGATTGCCATGCATTGGATGGGTGTCAGTCAACAGGTTTAATAATATGGTTCTACCCTTAAGTTATTGGAATATATATTTATAGGATTATAATATACAAATCAATAAGCTTTAAAAAGGTTTTTTAGACTGAAAATCAGCGCTTTAAGAAATTCATCTAATGGCCAGGTGTCGCAATCTTGTCAGATCTCCATTAAATTCGTAGTAGAACCAATAATATTTTCCCCTTCGAATTTTAATTTTGTTTTTGGGAATAGGATAAAAAATAAATCTTAGAAATAATTCGTTCTGGTTATGCATGGAAATACCAAAAAAGTGACAAAATTTTGAATCTTATTGGGGTCATATATGTAATTAACTTACTCTATAAAGTAGATAGTTGAATAAAGAATACTATTTAAGTATGAATCAGGGTAGGTTAATAATTTAACCTATAAAGAATTTAATTATATAGCATGATTGGGTTATAAATTAATTGACAAAACCAGTCCGGGTTTCGGGCTGGTTTTGTTCGTCAATACTTGTCGGATTTCCCAAACAAGAATCTCATAGTGTTCCTTTGTCATTTATTGCAATATGTGTATCCTCATAGCTGCACGTAGCCAAATAATGACAGGTTGTGACATTAAGTTGCTGGGTCAGATTAGAGGATGTTACTTGGGTAAAAATAGCCAAAGCCATGAATTTGATCAACTTTATGCAGCATTTTCCAGATGAAGAAAGCTGTGAAATGTACCTTAAATCCTTCCGTGAGAAGACTGGTGTGCGGTGCAAAAGCTGCCAAGCGGTGACCAAACATTATTGGTTCAGCGGCGGAAAGTTCTTCGAATGCAGTAAGTGCAGACGTAGAAGCTCACTCAAAAGCGGGACTGTAATGGAGCATAGTAAATTGCCACTTCAGATCTGGCTTTTGGCTCTTTTGCTTGTTTCCGCTACCAAAAAGGGCTTTTCCTGTCTAGAGTTTCAGCGTCAGCTGGGTTTGGATAGGTATGCTACTGCTTTTAGATTGATGCATAAGATTAGAGTATATATGGGTAAGCGTGAAGCACTTTATACACTTTCAGATATGGTTGAATACGATGATTGCTTTGTTACCGTGGCTACCAAAAGGGCAGAGATCGGTAAGCTGAAAAGAGGTAAAGGAAGCCAGCGGAAAGCATCAGTGGCAGTGGCTGCTGAATCCGTTCCGGTTGAAAACCCAGAGACCGGGAAATTCGGGAAAGTCTGCGGCTACTTCAAAATGGAAGTACTGGGGAAGGTGGACAGACATCATGTCAACCGTTTTATTAAGAAAAACGCCGAAGGGGATATTGCGCTTTTTACTGATAAAACACAGCCTACGTTGATATAAAGGATATTGTGGCTACCCATTTCACAGTAGTATCGGGAAAAGAAGCAACCAACGACACCCTGAGATGGGTACACAAGGCAATCAGCAATCTGAAAAGAAAACTGTTAGGGATTAACCATATGATCACTTATAAGTATCTCCAGAACTACCTCAATGAGTTCGTCTACAAGCTCAACAGAAGATTTTTTGGTGAAAGATTATTTGACAGATTGGTTCTTGCCTCAATTTATCCTTACGTGCAATCATGAGGATACACATATTAAATATATAAGAAGTTTATTATTGTTTAAAAGCTGTCTCAAATTTTGAGATAGCTTTTTTTTTTCAAAAAAAGCAAAACAAAATAAGGATGATTTATAAATGAAGAGCATATTTACTTTTAAACCCACCTAACCCATGAAACGCAGATCTGCTGTCAAGGCCATGGCCTTAACTTCTTTTTCGACTCCTTTTTTCTTTTCCCAAGGATTTACCAGTATCAAAAAGCTACTTGCTAGCGCCGATTCAGGCTTCAAGAGTAACTGGGAAAACTGGCCGGATATGAAATGGATCGGCCCAGAGTTTTGGGGTAATAGATTGCAGGATTGGGAAATCATAGATGGTAGAGCAGTTTGCAATATTTCAGGTCCAAATAGAGCTTTGCATATTCTTACGCACCAGTTGGGAGCTGACAATAATGATTTTCAGCAGTCGGTAATTATTGACTGGAAAAATCAGGAATTGGCAGGAAATGCTGGGGCTTATGCCGGTTTTAGGCTTGGGGCGAAAGGCATTTTCGAAGACTACCGCTCTGCTGCAATTTTCGGAAAAGGATTGGATGCAGGCATCACTGGTACTGGTCAATTGATGATTGGGGAAAAGCTGAGTGAGAAGAGATTGGATTTAACCAAACCAGTTACATTAACCTTGAAAAGTTCTTTCAAGCAAGGCAAGTACAGCTTGACGCTTTCTGCTTCAAATGGCAAAAACGATAAGAATCCAGTTGTCTTAACTGCTGAAGGAATTGCTCCTCAGGATTTGCAAGGGAATCTTGCTTTGGTAGCTAATTGCCCCAATAAGGAAGAGACCACGAGCAGTTTGGTGGCATTTTCAGACTGGATTTTCCAGGGAGATAAAATAGTCGAAGCAGCCGATCAGGTCTTTGGTCCGATCTTCTTTGCTCAATATACCCTGCACAAAAACACACTTAAATTAACAGCACAGCTTGCACCGCTTGAGTCGATTTCTGATTTAAAGGTGGAGCTTCAGCTCAAAAAAGGATCAGGATGGGAAACTGTTCAGACTTCTATCCTTGATCCAAATGGAAGAATTGCCAAGTTTAGAATCGATAACTGGAAGCACGAGAAGATGATCCCATATCGGATTTATGTGGATGTTCCTCTTAAGGATAAAGCTCAGGAATTCAGCTATTACGGTGAGATCGCTTCTCAGCCAAAATCTTCTGATAACTTAAAAGTAGCTGTTTTCAGCTGTAATGCAGATCATGGTTTTCCTGATCAGGAAGTTGCTATCCATGTGAAAAAGCACAAGCCTGAAATGGCATTATTTCTTGGAGACCAATTCTATGAGGGTACCGGTGGATTTGGGATTCAAACCAGCCCGCTGGAAAAGTCCTATCTGGATTATTTGCACAAATGGTATATGTTTGGCTGGTCATACCGTGATATTTTTAGAACGATTCCTGCTGCAATTATCCCAGATGACCATGACGTCTATCATGGCAATGTCTGGGGTGAAGGAGGTAAGCATGCCCCAACCGATGAAGGATGGGGATATGTAGCCCAAGATCAAGGTGGTTATAAAATGCCTCCGGAATGGGTGAATATGGTTCAGGATTGTCAGACTAGCCATTTGCCTGATGCTTTTGACCCAACTCCTGTAAAACAAGGGATCAGTGTTTATTATACTGATTGGGAGTATGGAGGAGTGAGTTTCGCGATTTTAGAAGATAGAAAATTCAAATCAGCTCCGCAGAATGTCCTTCCAAAAGAGGCGAAAGTCATGAATGGCTTTATTCAAAACCCAGATTTTGACATCAAAAAGCATTACAATATTGAAGCTGAGCTACTAGGAAAAAGACAACTTAATTTCTTGGAAAATTGGTCAGCACAATGGAATCCAGGAGTACAGATGAAAGCCGTTTTGTCTCAGACGAACTTCTGTACAGTAGCTACTTTGCCGGAAGGAAGTATCATTGATAGCATGGTGCCTAGTTTGCCTACGCCCGAGAAGGGTGAGTATGTGGTTGGTGATGCGCCGACATCAGATATGGATTCGAATGGCTGGCCTCAAAAGGGCAGAGATGAGGCTGTGCGAATTATACGAAAAGCATTTGCATTGCACATTGCGGGAGATCAACATTTGGCTAGTACTGTTCAATACGGTGTAGATGAATTCCGTGATTCAGGCTTTGCATTTGCCGGCCCGGCGCTAAATAATCTCTGGCCTAGACGCTGGTGGCCAAAAGTACCTGAAGGCCATGAGCCTTTCCCGGGTGGAGCAAAAAACACAGGAGATTTTGAAGATGGCTTTGGCAATAAAATGACCATTATGGCTGTGGCCAATCCATACAAATCAGGTTTTGAACCAGCCAGAATATATGATAGGGGAACGGGCTATGGGATAATTACTTTTGACAAGGAGGCGCGTACGATGAAGATCGAATGCTGGCCTAGAAATGTAGACCCAATTACAAATCCTGATGGACAATATGACGGTTGGCCATTGACAGTTTCCCAAAAAGATAACTATGCAAGAAAAGCTGTTGGCTATCTGAATACCTTGAATTTGGAAGGAGTGCAAAACCCGCTAGTTTCAGTCTATAATGAGTCAACGGGTGAACTAGAGTATGCTATGCCAGTGAATACAAGTAGGTTTCAGCCAAAAGTGTTCTCGGCAGACAAACATAGAGTGGAAGTGCGTGATCAGAATAAAGGATTGATGAAAACGTATGCAGGACTTGTGATAGAGAAAGATCAAAAGGGAGTGATTCAGGTAAATATGGCTGAATAATAGATGTTTGAGGTTCCTGTTGGAGCCCTTTGTTCTAACAGATTGCTTCGTTCCTACCAATGACGATGAAGTGCCGATTGACGCACACTTCATTATTCAAAATTCATCATTCTACATTCGAAATTAAAAAATATCGAACGCCGAATGATGAATCAATAATCTCTAAGTTTCAAGAAAAATAAGGTTTAACAAAATTAGAATATAATGCACATCAAGAGTAAGATCCTACTTGGACTAACATCTGTTTCCTTGTTTTGGGGATGTAGTTCTTCAGAAAAAGGAACAGCTGAAACTGAAGCCACCAAACCTAATATTGTCATCATTTACATGGATGATTTGGGTTATGGTGACTTGAGTTCCTACGGAGCTACTGAGCTTTCTACTCCTAACATGGACAAGCTGGCAAATGGTGGAATAAGATTCACCAATGGCTATGCCTCCTCGGCAACCTGTACACCTAGTCGTTATGCTTTACTCACTGGCGTTTATCCTTGGAGAAATGCGGATGCGAAAATTCTTCCCGGCACAGCTCCTTTGCTGATCAGCACATCTCAGATGACTGTCCCCAAAATGCTAAAAGGGCAAGGCTATGAAACTGGAGTGGTAGGGAAATGGCATTTGGGACTTGGTGATGGAAATGTAGATTGGAATCAGCACATCAGCCCAAGTCCAAATGAAGTTGGCTTTGACTACAGCTACATCATGGCTGCCACTCAAGACCGCGTGCCTACTGTTTATATCGAGAATGGAAATGTGGTCAATCTGGATCCAAATGATCCTATCGAAGTTGATTATGATAAAAACTTCGAAGGTGAACCTACAGGAAAAGATAATCCTGAGTTGACTACTATGAAGTGGCATCACGGTCACAATAATAGCATTGTGAATGGCATTCCTAGAATCGGATTTATGAAAGGTGGAGAAGCTGCAAAGTGGTCAGATGTTGACATGGCGGATCACTTTCTTGAAATAGCACAAAGCTATGTGAAGTCACATAAGGAAGGACCATTCTTCCTGTACTATGCATTCCAGCAGCCGCATGTGCCTAGAACGCCAAACCCACGGTTTATTGGCAAATCAGGCATGGGACCAAGAGGAGATGTGATTTTGGAAGCTGACTGGATGGTAGGTGAGTTTATAAAAACTTTGGAGGATGAAGGTTTGCTAGAGAATACATTGATTATTTTCACAAGTGATAATGGTCCCGTATTGAATGATGGATACTACGATGATGCGGTAGAAAAATTAGGGAATCATACCCCTGCTGGAGCTTTAAGAGGAGGGAAATACAGTCTTTTCGAAGCTGGAACCCGAGTTCCATTTATGGTTTATTGGAAAGGGAGAATCCAACCGCAAGTATCCGATGCCTTGGTTTGTCAGGTGGATTTTTTGAGTTCATTGGCAGCACTTACAGGAAGTACGGATACCTCCGAGGATAGCGAAAATCTATTGTCAGCCTTTATGGGTGAGGAGAAAACAGGTAGATCCGAATTGATGCTGGAAGCTACTGGTAGAACTGCACTCAGAAAAGGCGAGTGGATTATGATTCCTCCATATAATGGTGGAGCGGTACAACAATCTGTGAATATTGAAGTAGGTAATGATAAAAACTATCAGTTATACAACCTCACAAATGACATAGGTCAAGCTGATAATATGGCAGAATCCAATCCTGAAAAATTGGAAGAAATGATCGCTGCTTATACGGCTATTCGTGGGGATATGAATAGTAACATTGAGGATGTAGTGTTGAAATAATTCATTTTCTGTAATTTACTAAGGAAGATCGTAGCTCTTTTATTGGTGCCAGGGTCTTCCATTTTTAATTTAACCTCGTTATGCGTAGACCCTTAATTTACCTTCAGCTAGTAGTTCTTTTTCTCTCTTTCACCCCCCTGGCATTTAGCCAAAGCACGAAAGAATCCAAGCCCAATTTCATTATCATTTTTACAGATGATCAAGGCTATGGTGATTTGGGGACATTTGGACATCCCACGATCAAGACTCCCAACATAGATCAAATGGCTGTGGAGGGGCAGAAATGGACCAGTTTCTATGTAGCTGCCAATGTCTGTACTCCGAGTAGATCAGCGATCTTGACGGGAAGACTTCCTGTACGTACAGGGATGTACAGCAATAAGCGAAGGGTTCTATTTCCAGATTCTGATGGAGGATTGCCTGCCTATGAGAATACAATTGCAAAGCTTCTAAAAGGTGCTGGTTACTCCACTGCTGCAATTGGGAAATGGCATTTGGGGCACCTGCCGCAATACTTGCCTACCAGTCACGGCTTCGATTCCTACTTCGGAATTCCCTATAGCAACGACATGGATCGCGTGAATGACATCACTGCAAAGGAAGCTTTTGCGGATTCAAAATTCGAGTATTTCAATGTGCCTCTGATGAGAAATACTGAGATTATTGAGCGACCTGCAGATCAAAATACCATCACCAAGAGATATGCTGCCGAGGCTGTAGAATTCATTTCCTCCAATAAGGACAAGCCATTTTTTCTTTACTTAGCTCATTCTCTTCCCCATGTTCCTCTTTTTGCTTCTGGCGATTTCAGGGGGAAAAGTGAACGTGGATTATATGGGGATGTGATCGAAGAGATTGATTGGTCTGTAGGAGAGATTTTGAGAGCATTGAAGGAAAATGGACTGGATGAAAATACCTATGTGATTTTTACTTCTGATAATGGACCATGGCTGGTTTACAATGAGCAGGGTGGGAGTGCTGGTTCTCTTTACGGTGGAAAAGGAACTAGCTATGAGGGTGGAGTTCGTGTACCTACGGTAATCTGGGGACCGGGAAATGTGAAGCCCGGCGTGATCTCAAAAATGGGAAGCACGCTGGATTTGTTGCCAACTATTACTACACTTGCTGGCGCAAAAATGCCTCAAGATCGTATTTACGATGGCTTCGATTTGAGTCCGGTACTTAGAGGGGAAAATGCTACTCCTAGGGATGAAATGTTTTACTACCACGGTAATCGACTTTTCGCGGTGAGAAAGGGTGATTTCAAACTCTATTTCTACAGTAATAACCCAGCTGGATATCCTGAGAAACTAGAAAAGTTGGAAAAGGTGACCCTCTTTAATTTGGGACATGATCCTTCTGAGCGTTTTGATCTGGCAGATCAGTATCCAGAGATCGTTAAAGAAATCCAAGAAATCGCCAAAAAACATTCGGCAGAAATGGTGTTTGGTGAAACGCAGTTAGAGAAGAGAATAGAAGACTAACAGTGGTCCATACTAACTTGTAGATAGAAAACTTTTTTCTGATTATTAGTAGATATCATTCTAATTGTAGCTTCAATATTTTCTTATCCTTTAATCACTTTATATCATTATTATTCTAGTTACCCACCTAATGAAACGTCTTTTTATAGTCTGTCTATCGCTTGGGTTTTAGGTTTGGATATGCCAAAAAGCTGGAGAGGAAAACCGGTAGGAGATAGCTTTAAGTCTTATTGAATCCAGTTTGAAACTTATTAATTGTAACTAAAGAAATCAACAAAAACCCATAGTAGAGTTTTTTATAACTATAGTTGTCAGTCCTCTATTTTTCAGTTTAAGTCGATTTGCGCAGCAACCTAATATCCTCTGGATTACTATAGAAGACACTTCCCCACAATTCATAGGGAGCTATGGAAATAGCAATGCCAGAACTCCAGGGTCTATAAGCCTAACTACGATTTTATACGAATTGAGTCAAAACAAAGCGGCCGAGTCATTACTCAAGAAATCGGTTTTGAGTACAGATAAACACTTGGCACTGATGACAATCAATTACCTAGTTTATACTAACAATAAGTCTCCTTTTGTGAAGACAATAACGGAAGTCTTTGAAAGAGAAATAGACGATTACAATACATCCGCTACTTCCAAAGATTTTCTCGGAAGTTTGGAATTAACTCCAAATAACTTTGAGTATAGATAGTTGATAATCAGTGTTGTTGAGAAATAATTAAGATAGGTAGGGGCGAGAAATTTTTCGCCCAATTGGAATTACACATAGGCAGACAGTTTCCTCCCCTATAATTCCACCTCTCCACTTGCGTAAGAGCATCTTTTACGCTGATACTAGTCTTACTACTTTAAGGCGATTGCCTAGATGACTTCGGTTATATTATCCATGTAGAAGTTATCGACCTCATAGGTAGCTTTATGGTATTTCGGTTTCATTTATTATCCTTTTTAAAGTCTACAAAAAGGAAGCATCGTCAAATTTGGAGAGAGTGAAATTTGCTGTGGTTCAACGTTTAAACCCCAATTATTTTGTGCGGTATTTTTGTCGGGAAAAAGCATTACGAAATAACAGAAGGGGACTAATGTCTCATTGAGACTTTTCAAGTTAAAGCCTTCATTTTGGCTTATGTGCTTTATCGTGGATCATACTATTTCCCTTTGTTTTTTTAAATCCGAGTCAGATATATATTTAGTTACTATTATCGATCGAGGTTTTGCTTTCCGCCTGCTTCATATTAGAAATACCTTTTATCAATGCATCCGGATTGAAGGAAATACTGTCAATACCACACTCAACAAGAAACTTAGAGTATTCAGGGTAATCGCTTGGTGCCTGACCACATAAACCAATTTTGACACCTGCAGCTTTTGCTTTGGAGATAGCCATGCTGATCAATTGCATCACGGCCGGATCAAACGGAGAAAAGATGTCGCTGAGTAATTCCGAATCCCTGTCAGCGCCTAGTGTCAATTGAGTAAGGTCATTTGATCCAATGGAAAAGCCATCAAAATGTTTAGCAAATTCGGTGGCCTGCAATGCATTGCTTGGAATTTCAAGCATCATATACAACTGCAAACTTTTTTCACCTCTTACCAATCCATTATCCTTCATGATCGCAATTACATTTGTTGCTTCTTGGATCGTTCGAACAAATGGAAGCATCAGTTTTACATTGGTAAATCCCATTTCCTCCCGTACCATTTTCATCGCTTTGCATTCCATCACAAAAGCATCTTTGTATAAAGGATGATAATACCGTGACGCACCTCTGAACCCGATCATTGGGTTTTGCTCCACAGGTTCAAATGTGCTCCCACCAAGCAGACTGGCATATTCATTTGATTTGAAGTCACTCATTCTGACAATCACATCTTTAGGATAGAAAGCGGCGGCAATCATTGCAGTAGCTTCTGCCAGTTTGTGTATGAAATAATTCTTCTTATCCGGATAGTGATGGGTGAGGTTTTCAATTTCCTTTTTTACTGCCTTATCTTTCAATTGGTCAAAATGGTGCAAGGCCATCGGATGAATTCTAATCGTATTGTTAATAATGAATTCCATTCGCATCAATCCTACACCATTATTGGGGAACAACGAATACCGGAATGCCTTATCTGGATCTGCAAGAATGAGCATAATCTGGGTTTCTGGCATTTCAATTTTGGAGGTGTCAATCTCTTGCTCATCCCAGGTGCCCTTGCCATCATACACAAACCCAGTGTCACCTTCCGCGGTAGAGATAGTTACTAGTTGACCATCCTTTATTACTTTGGTAGCATTACCACTTCCCACAATAGCGACTGCACCTACTTCTCTCGCCACAATAGCCGCATGAGAAGTTCTTCCTCCTTGATCAGTTACTATGCCCGCAGCTTTTTTGAGGATAGGGTCCCAGTCAGGATCGGTTCTTCCTGTTACTAGAATTTCACCCTCCTTAATCTTATCGATATCCTTTGGGGAGTCCAATCGCCTTGCAATACCTGAAGTGATACGATTTCCTAAGCCAATTCCCTTACAGATTAATGTCCCCTTTTCTTTGATTCGATATTCTTTGAACTGACTCTTGTTCTTATTTTGGCTATGAACCGTTTCAGGGCGAGCCTGAACGATAAATATTTCATTCGTGTCGCCATCTTTTGCCCACTCAATGTCCATGTGACGCTCATAATGATCATGAATAATCACTGCCCACTTCGCCAACTGCACTACTTCTTCATCGCTGAGTATAAACTTTTGTCTGTTTTCAGAGGATGTGTCAAGATTTATGATGGCATCTTCCGGTTTTTGAATCTCAGACATCTTTTTATCAGCATACACCATTGTTTTCTCCTTGCTCCCTAATTTTCTTGAGATGATGGGTTGCTCTACTTTTCCGATAAATGACTTATATACCAGAAACTCATCAGTGTTAACACTTCCCTGCACCACATTTTCACCTAGCCCCCAAGCCCCTGAGATAAGTGCAACCTTATCAAATCCGGTATCTGGATCGAGTGAAAACATCACGCCAGCACAGGCTTTGTCGGACCGAACCATAATCTGAATACCGATTGAAAGTGCCACTTTCATATGATCAAAACCATTGTCAACCCTGTATTTTATGGCTCTGTCTGTAAAAAGAGATGCATAGCAACGATGACAGGCAGCAATCAGGTTTTCTTCTCCCTGTACATTAAGGTAAGATTCCTGTTGGCCGGCAAAACTTGCATTGGGTAAATCCTCAGCTGTCGCACTACTACGTACGGCTAGAGAAATGGTACTTCCCGAACGCTTTTCCAATTGTTTGTATGTGGTTACAATCTCATCACTCAATTCTTTTGGAAAAGATGCATCCAACAGCAATTTCCTGGCTTGTGAACCAATTTTGGAAAGGTTATTAAACGTTTTAAGATCCAATTCTGAAAGAATCGCCGTGAGTTTTGGAACAAGTTCGTTTTCATTTAGAAAACTCCAATAACCTTCACTTGTCACAGCAAACCCATCGGGCACTTTAATGCCTTTGGAAGACAGTTCTGAAAACATTTCTCCCAAGGAAGAATTTTTCCCGCCCACGAGTGAAATGTCCTTTAAATGTATTTCCGAAAAGTTCTTTATATGTTTCATATTAGCGTTTTGAAAGACTTACTATTTTGGTTCTACCCTTAAGTTAGTGGAAAAGATGGTTCTTGTTAGGCTTAAATATCAATGGAGAAAAGGCCAGGAGCATTTTAAGACTGAATATCAGGCTCCTTTAAGCGTTATTCAGCTAGGAGGTAGATTTCATTACCGGACTTCTATTAAATTCGTGGTAGAACCCTTTAATAATTCCCAGTTCTGTAATCTGTCAATGGAATTTCTTTCAAAAGTTCAAGGCTTGCCAATCAAGAAAAAGAATGGAGACTTCTTGAGCCATCCTTACTTTCTATTTCCCCTTTGTATAGGGGATCAACGAATGCTGTTAAAGCAACAGGCAGGCCTTTAAGCAATTTGTTGCTTTTTCCCTGATAAATATGCCAGAAGTAATTGCTATCGATCTCTTTATGTCCTTTTTGCAGTAAATTTCTCAAGCAATTATCTAGAAATAAAATGGTCAGGCTATGACCATTTTCGTCGAAGCCGTCTATTTTTTAGTATGCCAAACGATTTCCGAGTGCAACCACAAGATAATCGTACTTGATTTTACGGATTGAATGTCCTAACGTTCATTTGGTTGATATCATAACATATTGGATTCTGGATCAATCGCGTGTTTCTTCGGAGGTTCCGCAGTAGGGATGGGGTAACTCCTACGATCTCCATTTTCTTCACAAAACTGTTGATCTGTAGTTCTAAAGGAGTTCTTTCTTCCTTAATCGTTTTCAGGCTTTTATTTTTTTTCCCGAGTTTTGTTTTATTTCCATTTGGTGTTTTCGTTAAGAAAGCCATTCCACTTGCTCCCGTAATTTTTTTTCCATGATTTCACATGAGCAGTCTGCGGCTATGTCTTTTAATCTTTCTTCAGTGCTTCAAAGCCCGATACCACATCAAATAATTCTTCATCAATGGAGCTCTGTCTGAGGCGATGGTATTTTTTGTTGAGCTCATCCAGCAGGTCACTTATGTTTTTTTCTGCTCTTTGCATAGCCTCCAAGCGACTGGCATTTTCACTTGCTAATGATTCTACACACGCTTTGAATAGGGAAGTGAAAAGATACCCATTAATCAAGGCGACCAGCGTAGGTTTTGCGGCTCCTGCAATCTGTGGAAGTAGCTTGCTTGGCCATTGGGTTTTCTGTAAGGTTTCCTTCCATTTTTCATCCAATGGTAAGAACCGTTGCATCACAGGAACGTATCCTGAATCCGGTTTGGGTTTATTGTGAAAAATATAAAAGCTTGTCACTTCATGCTTCAGCTGTTTCTTCTGACTCTCTTTTAAGATTTCAGTAACCAGAGGAGTGACAGCATTAATATCATTTGGAACTGGATAAAGCTTTGAGCTCATCAATCCATCGTCAGACAGAAGCAATTGAACACGTTCTCCAATTACCCAGATCTCTTTTTTTCCTGGTAAGGCATTCAGTGAATTAGATACAAAATCTGCCATAGAATCATTGAATTGCCCTACAAGACCCTGATCAGAACCGAAAATTATGGCGCAGACTACCTCTTCAGACTTATTGGTAGCAGCTGACTTTTCACTGATACCGGCAATTTTCTCCGCCTTGAAATAGGCCACGATTCCTAAAGCGATGGTATGGTAATAATCAGAAAGCGAGCTAACGGCTGTCTCGTATTGAACAATATTTGAACCTGCCATTGCTTTCATGGCACTTACCACAGATTTCAGGTCTTTTGCCCCTTCCGTTTTGTCTCGTAAATTTTCGAGTGTATCCATTACTTTTTAGGTTGATCTGGATCATCCTTTTCTTGAAAAGGGGCAAGGATGGTTTCTGCGAACTTTAGTATGGCCTTGCTATCGTCTTCACTCAGCTTTTCGTTACCTACGATTCTCTTGATTATTTCCTCTGGAAAATCCTTGCTGTTAGTGAGTAACGCTTCTTCGGCTTCATGAATTTTTTCAATAGGGATCATATCTAAAAGACCTTCCTTTAAGGCCAGTAGTACGACGATTTGTTCAGAAGCGGTTAATTGCTGGAGCTCATGTTGCTTGAGGCATTCACGAATTCGTTTGCCATGGATAATGGTTTGCTTGGTGGTTTCATCAAGCCTGGTACCGAATCGGGCAAATGTTTCCAGTTCTTCAAACTGCGCGTACTCTAATTTCAACTTTGCAATGGAGCGATAAGCAGCCAATTGGGCTTTGTCACCTACTCGGGATACCGACTTTCCAACATCCACAGCGGGTAAAATACCTAACTCAAAAAGTTTGGGAGATAGATAAAGCTGCCCATCAGTAATGGAAATAAGATTTGTGGGAATGTAGGCTGAAATATTCTGGGCCTCTGTTTCAATAATAGGCAATGCTGTTAATGAACCGCCATTTAATTCCTCACTTAAGTGAGTGGAACGTTCCAATAATCTGGAATGGATATAAAAAATATCTCCAGGAAATGCCTCGCGTCCGGGAGGTCTTCTCAATAATAAGGAGAGTTCACGGTAAGCGCGGGCATGATGGGTAAGATCATCATAAACAATGAGCACATCCCGACCCTGCTCCATAAAATACTCGGCAACACTAGTAGCTGCATAGGGCGCGATATATGATATACCTGGAGAATCATTTCCTTCGGCCACCATCACAACGGTGTATTCCATGGCACCTTTATCCCGTAGGTTGGCAATCACTTTTGCCACCGCCGAAGATCGCTGCCCGATAGCGCAATAAACGCATAACACATTTTTATCGTGCTGATTTAGAATGGTATCAATAGCGATAGCTGTTTTGCCCGTTTGACGATCGCCCACAATTAATTCACGCTGACCTCTGCCAATGGGAATCAAAGCATCAATTACTTTTATTCCTGTTTGTAAGGGAACAGCTACCGCACTTCGGTCCATGATGGCATGTGCCGGGCGCTCGATTGGCAAACGTTCGCTATACATAATTGGGCCTTTTTCATCAAGCGCTTGCCCCATAGGATCAATCACCCGACCAATTAATTCATTACCAACCGGAATATCCATCACCCGACCAGTGCGCTCTACTTCATCTCCGGCTTTAAGAGAAGTGTCTTTGCCTAAAAGGATAACGCCTATCTCATCTTCATCCAGATTATATGCAATACCGAAAAGCCCTTCTTTAAATTTCAGTAATTCTTCAAAGCCTACACCGGGTAGCCCTGATACTTTGGCAATTCCAGTTGACACACTTGTTACCAAACCAACTTCTCGGGGTTGCATAGAAAAAGTAAAGTTTTCTATGCCTTTGGAGATTTGGCCGAAGGTGCTGCCCTCTAAAAGATTATTTTCAATTGCTGACATCTGATTTTTTCTTCGACTTTGGCTTATCTTTTATTTTGCTGAAATTTCCTGTTCCAGGGCATTAAGGTATTCTGAAAAACTCCAAGCTACTTTATAACCCTTGGTGGAAAGTTCAATGCCGCTTATTATTTCAGGTGTCGTTTTAAACTGCAATTTTGTCTTGATTTTGAGCAGGTCATTGACAGCATCATTTATTTGTTCCTGCTGTTTGGCAGGAAGGTCAAAGGCACTTTTCACCAAAATAGAATCAGGGTGGGATTTGAATGCATCGATTAAGTTTTGCTTTTCATCGTCTTTTGAAGATTTAAGTTGTTTGATGAATTTGTTTGCTGATTGTTCTTCTAAACTGACGGAAGCAATTGCCTCAAGCGCTTTTCTAGTGATGTCAAACACCTGCTTTTTAGTTTTTTCGGCAAGATCTTTATTCTCATTCTCCTGTTCTTCTTTCGCTGCTTTTTCCATCTTGGATATCATAGCACCTGCTTCTGCCTTGGCAGCATTTATCAATTGGGTTTTTTCTGTAGCCGCCTCAACCACTACAGTATCCATCAACCCTTTTTTCTGCTGCTCAAAATCTTCATTCTTCCTTTTAAACTCATCCTTTTCTTGCTGAGCAACTACTACTTTATCACTTGCTTCTTTCAATTGGTCCGTGATTTTTTTCTCCCGTTCATTGACAGCATTGAGTATAGGCTTATACAAAAACTTCTTGAGCAACCAGACCAATATCAGGAAGTTAACCAGCTGTGCAATTACTGTGAACCAATTGATATCCATGATCTATTAATTGGCTAGTATGTAATTCCAGAATGGATTGGCGAAAATGAGGATCATTGACACCACAAAACAGTAGATGGCAGTGGATTCAATCATGGCCAATCCTACAAATAAGGTTCTGGTAATAGTTGGCGCAGCGTCAGGCTGCTGGGCAATTGAATTTAAAGCTGATGATACCGCTTTGCCCTCACCTATAGCAGGCATCATACAGCCAATGGCAGTGGTAAGACCGGCAGTGATTATTGATGCGATTGCAATTGAAGTTATACTATCCATTTTATGATGTTTTTAAGTGGTTATTACTTTCGTTTTAGATTTTTCTTTCGCATTACGAACTGCTGCTGCTATATAGACAGTGGCCAAAATGCTGAAAATATAGGCTTGTACGGTTCCGGTGAGCAAGCCAAGCATATTCATGATAACAGGGAAAATAAAAGGGGAGATGCTCAACAAAATAGCTACGATCATTCCTCCGCTCATAATGTTGCCAAACAATCTCACTGCTAAAGCAAGTGTGCGGGAGACTTCCCCGATCAGATTAAAGGGAAGCATGATCCATGTGGGCTGTAGGAATGACTTTAGATAACCCCATACGCCACTCTTGCTGATGCCATAAAATGGGACTGCCAGAAATACAGCTAGTGCTAAGGCCGTGGTGGTGGACAGTGATGCGGTGGGCGGAGTGTATCCAGGGAAAATGATACAGATATTGGAAACCCCTATGAATAAAAACAAGGTGCCGATAAAGCCAATATATTCCTCTGGTTTGCTTAGACCAACTTCCTCGATTTGCTCGTTAATGCCTGTCACTATCATTTCCAGAAAGCATTGCCAACGGGAAATATGAATATCAGTTTTTAGCTTTCTGGTAACCAACCAAGCTGATACTATGAGCAATAGCATTATCCCCCAAGTCGTAACCAGGGTAAGATTGATTGTAATAAAACCATACTCCCAGAAGATGGTTTGGTCAGGGCTAAGCTCCATGTATTTCCTCCTTTTTCAAAGGCACTTGTTTTGCATCAAGAGCTTTGGTGAAATGAATTACCGCAAATCTGGCGGCTATAAACCCCAGTAGGCAAAGTAACAGATGCTGCCAGTTCTTGACTCCGATGATATAGAATCCAAGGAGTGTAATACTGATTCTAAGTATGAAACTTAGGAAGATCCAAAGTGCTGGAATTTTAGATACGACCGCTTTCTTTACTGTAAACCAAAGTCCACCGAAGAAAAAAACTCCCAAAACAATTCCAGTCACAAGAGCTACTATCATTGATACCGTTTCATTCATCGTTATTTTCTTTATCCTTATTATGTACTTCTCTATCTTCCTTTAGCACCCAAGACCAGGCAATGATGCTTCCGGCAATGATTCCAACCATCAAAAAAGTTAGTGTCCAAGAAAATGATTGGGGATAACTTTTATCCAACCATATTCCCAATGCTGCTCCCAGTAAGGAAGGGACTGCTACTGACCAACCCACCATTCCCATCATTCCTAGCCCAAACCACACTCCGTTTTTGTCATGTAAGGCTTTCAACTTTCGTTGTTCTTTTTTAGCAACTTCATTACTAAAAAAATTCTCGTCTGGCTTATTTGCTGCAGGCTTCATTTTAATGGTTTCGAAATTTGTCCAGGCTATAAATAAATCCTCTTTCAAGCTTGGCAATCACAGTTTTTGATTCCCGTTCATTCTCATGCTGGTTGTTAAACTCATCTTTAACCAGTTGACCAAGTTTGCCCAGATCTGCTCCGCCCACCGCGTTACGTACAGAAACTAATACCTCAGAGCCTGCTTTTATCATGACACCTTCATCCACCGCAACATAATGTACGATGTCGGTTTCATAGCTTAAAATACCCGGCACCAATGCCGCAACACAATCCAGTCTTTGAGGAAGCAAACCATAAGAACCTTCACTGGTTTCCATCACCACCTGCTTGACGTCTTTGATGTCAGCAAACACTTTGTATGGAAGAAGAATCTTGAGGTTCATAACTGGTACCTTTATATTTCTAATCAGTAATTACTTTTTCTTTGGCTGTTACTTTTACCTCAGCTTTCTCCGCTTGAGTACCTTCTTTTGATCGCCCAGACTGTTTGTTTTGATGGTCATACTTCGCTATTTTCTTCACCTCATCTATAGTCCCTATCATATAAAATGCGCTTTCGGGATAGTCCTTAAACTCATCTGCCAAAATGCGTTCGCATCCCTCTAATGTGTCTTTCAGACTGACTTGTGTTCCTTTGATGCCACTGAATTGCTCGGTTGCAAAAAAAGGCTGAGTGAGAAAGCGTTCCAGTTTCCTGGCACGGTTCACAACATTGCGATCCTTCATTGACAACTGCTCCATGCCGAGCATGGAAATAATGTCTTTCAATTCTTCGTACTGCGCCAATGTTTCCCGTATCTGCTGGGCTAGGTTGTAATGTTTTTCACCGATAATTCCCGGAGTGCACATTTTTGAATTGGAATGCAGCAGGTCAATGGATGGGTACAGGCCTTCGCTTGCTTTTTTTCTTGACAGGGCAATTGATGCGGAAAGATGGGAGAATGTATGAACCGCAGCTGGATCCGTCAAATCATCTGCAGGTACATAAACTGCCTGTATGGATGTGATGGCACCTGAATTTGTGTAAGCAATGCGTTCTTCTAATTCCGCCAGTTCTGTCCCCATAGTTGGCTGATATCCCAGTCGTGAAGGCATTTGACCCATCAATCCCGATACTTCCATTCCTGCTTGGATAAAGCGAAAAATATTATCAATCAATAGTAATACGTCTCGGTGCTCATCGTCACGGAAATATTCAGCCATAGTGAGTGCCGCATGTCCCACACGAAAACGGGCTCCAGGTGGTTCATTCATTTGCCCAAATAACATGACCATGTCCTTCAGCAGACCGGCATCTTTCATGGTATTATAAAGCTCGTTCCCTTCACGACATCGCTCACCAATACCGCAAAACATACTCACACCATGGGTTTTCCCCACCATGTTATGGATGATCTCGGTCAGTAAAACAGTTTTACCAACACCAGCACCACCAAACAGTCCGGCTTTTCCTCCCTTTTCCAAGGGAATCAAGACATCAATTGCTTTTATACCGGTTTCAAAGATTTCAGATTTTACAGCTCTTTTTGATAAGGGTGGGGGTGATTGGTGAATATTGCGCCGCTCTCCTTCAGGGATCGGTTCCAGATGATCGATTGTATTTCCAAAAACATCGAACATTCGGCCGAGGATATTATTACCTACAGGAACAGTCAGTTCTCTTCCATCGGTTTCAACGGCCATGCCTCTAGCCAATCCCTGAGTAGGGTTCAATGCAATAGCCCGTACATGGTGATCATCCAGCTGGGTAAAGACCTCCAGGTGCATTTGCTTATCCTTTCCAGTAATCAGTAAGGCATTGATAGCAGGTATATGGTCGGCAAACCATATATCCACTACACTTCCGCGTATGCTTGTTACTTTGCCGATGTTTACATCTTGTCCCACTTCAAAAGAATTGATTTACTATTACTAGAATTATAATTTAGAGCTTAATACTAGTTAGTCAAAATTATCTTCAAGGCTTTTTCTTTTTAGATATTTCTAATCACTTTATTAGCTCGTATGGGAGTGGAATTGTGTGCTGAATAGGACAGATATACCAAAGGTCCTGCTACCGCAATCGCAACGGTGTCAACTGCCTTCATGCCGCCATTGACGGTGATACATTAAATAATATGATTATCCGCAATGATGCCAGTCACCAAAATTTCTTTGCTTACTCGGCAGGAAGACCGATGACAGGTGACCGAAGTGGCCTAAATGCTAGTATTTACGAAATGCTTTAATCGCTTTACTGGCAGATAAGCGAATAGTCATATTAAATAATCACAAGATCTACCGTTTTTAAGAAGTTCCTACTTTGTAATATATGTATTCGCTTGAATGCACGTAGCAAAATAATATTTTGAATCCTTTCCCTTCGACTGCGCTCAGGGACCGAATTTAAGCGTAAAATCAAGGGAGAGGGAGAGAATGCGGCACCGTCGCATTCTCTCCCTCTCCCTTTAAGCCAAAATTGACCGGAGGCTGAGCGCAGTCGAAGCCTGATTGAACATACGTGCAGATATCCGAATACACATATTTTGTAATGTTTTAAAAATAAATCAACAATAAATTCTTGGTTTACAGTGAACCAGAGTTCATTCTTTAGAAGTCAAGTTTCACTAGGGGGGCACCCAAGTGGAATTGCACATAGGTACACATTTTCCGCCCCTGCAAATCCTTTAATCCAATTTCTCTACTCGTGTAGGCGTGTCTTCTCCGCTGATAATAGTCTTACTACTTAGTGCGATTGCCTTGATGACTTCGGTCATGTTGTCCATGTCCAAAGTACCGATCTCATCGCTTGCTTTATGGTAATTAGGCTCGTCGTTTGGAGCTTCTTCCATTTTGGAAGTGGAGATGGTATGAGCAGGAACTCCCAATTCTGCTAAGGTTCTGTTGTCACTTCGATAAAATAAGTTTTGCTTAGGGTATGGATCTGGTTCAAAATGGAATTTAGAACCTACTAGATTTTTTTGAAGTATTTCTCCCATGGAGCTCTTTTCAAAACCGGTGATGTAGGCAGAATTTGGTCCCCATTTGCTGTCTGTGCCGATCATCTCAATATTGAACATGGCAACCACCTTGTCTGGATCTAGCTGCTTACTGAAGTAGGTACTTCCAAATCCTCCAGATTCTTCCGCTGTGAATGCGACAAAGATTAGTGTGCGCTCATTGTCTTTAAGTTCGTTGAAATATTTCCCAAGCATCATTACAGCGGTGGTTCCTGCGGCATTGTCATTTGCGCCGTTGTAAATGCTGTCTTGCTTTGCATCAGGTCTACCTATACCGATATGGTCGTAATGTCCTCCGAAAACTACATATTCATCCTTTCTAGACTTACCAGGAATTACTCCGACCACATTCTTTAGCGGTTGCTTTGTTACCGTATTTTTAGCGGTTAGTGCTAGAGACTTAGGGTCCAAATTGTCTGTCATTATGAACACTTGAGAATACTCAGTTGGGAATTTTGCTCTGCCAGCTATCCTTCCCAATCTAGCAAAGTTAGCCGCATGTGCTGGGTCTATCAGCACCACTACATTCTTATCGGCACGTAATACTGGGAATACCAACTGATTGAAATTAGCATCCTTGGCGACTTTGACTAGTTCGTAATCCGTAAGCGATTTTACTTCTACAGATTCTGAAGTAGAATTCACAGTCACGTTACTAGTGCTTAATGCTTCCTGATCCAAACTTCCATTGATTGTGCTAGGCGAAGCTTGCAGCATATCGAAACTCTGCATATACGAGTCATTTCCACCGAAAAACTCTAAGCCACTTTTCTGGAACTCTGCAGCAATAAAGTCAGCAGCTTTGTCCAGTTCTGGAGTGAAAAGTTGCCTGCCTTTCATGTCATCAGCAGAAAGCACGGTTTCAATACGCTCTACTTCTGATACATTAATTATAGAGCCTATTTTCGGGGTACAGGAATACAAAGCCGTACCAAGAATAGTGAGGGATAAGAGTATTTTTTTCATTTGGGCGAAAAGCTTGAATCTTAGTAATTGAGGATAAAGTAAAGATTGTCTTTTTCTACCAGTAATAGAATCTATTTATATAAATGGGGTATCGATCTATTCAGGAAGAAGTATGCCTATCGCGTGGTGCAGAGGTGACTGCTTGGTTTTTATTCCTTAAAATCCAAGCAGCCTTGCCTCCGACTTTTCTCCACACAAAATCTTGTTAGGGTTAAGATTTTCTTCTCACTTATAACGTAGCAATCGGAGCGTTAATTTTCGGAGATTGTATTAAAAAGCTTTAAAAGATGTTAAGTCTAAACCCAATTACCTAGCACACCAATTTATACCCAAATCCTCTCACATTTAAGATCTGGATTTGAGGATCTTCCTGGAGCTTTTTGCGAAGCTTGGTGATAAAGACATCCATACTGCGGGCATTGAAAAAGTCATTTGATCCCCAGATCTGTGTCAGAATCAAGCTTCGATCGGTGATTTGATTGGCATTTTCCAGGAGGATTTTTAATAGCTGGGATTCACGGGCAGTGAGATGGCACTCTTCATTTTCTAGCTTTAAAAGCTGTTTTGTAGCGTGAAACTTATACTTTCCCAAATTGAGCCAATCGGACTGGTTTTTACGGAGTTGTAGGCGGTTAAGTTGAGCTTTGATTCGGACTATGAGCTCCTCCATACTGAATGGTTTTCGTACGTAGTCATTGGCTCCTAATCCAAAGCCTTTGAGTACATCCTCTGTTTGAGATTTGGAAGTCAGAAAAATGATTGGAGTGTAAGGGTCGGTTTTTCGAATTTGCTCAGCGAGGGTAAATCCATCTTTTTTAGGCATCATCACATCCAAAACCAGTACGTCAGGTTTGGACTTTTGATAACTGTCCCAAGCTTGTAGTCCATCGGCGCAAAGAGTTACTTGAAACTCCCGGCTTTCAAGACTTTCCTGGATGATCATACCCAAGGCCATTTCATCTTCTGCTAGTAAAATCTTGATTTTGCTCATGGCCAAGTCGTGATAAAAGATGTGCTCTTTGCAGATGATTCCAGCTCTATTTTGCCGTTATGTTTTTCGATGATCTTCTTCACATAATATAGCCCTATACCAAAGCCTTTCACATCATGGAGATTTCCTTTCGGGATTCTATAGAACTGTTCAAAAACTCTTTCTTTATGATCATTACCAATGTTTCCACCATTATCCCAAATCCGGATGCGAGTATTTGTGCCTTGATCAACAGTAATCCGAATCTCCTCACCACCATACTTGAGGGCGTTGTCCAGTAGATTGGATAAGGCATTCTCGAAGTGGAAAGGATCAACATTGATAGCCGATATTTCCGAAGGGACCACTAGTTCTATTTCTTGCTCAGGTGACAAGGTTTGGAACTTCTGCACCAAGGATCTAAGCAGAGGGATAGGATCAATTTCCTCTTTCTGTAAAATAAACTGTTCTGAATCCAGCGTGGCAGTTTCCAGAAGTTTCTCCACCATCAAGTTCAATTTGAGCAGCTGACTTTTAGATATTCCGAGGTACTTCTTAGTCTTCTCCGGATTGTTTTCAGGATTGAATAATTCTATTCCTTCAATTGCGGAAAGAGTCGTGGCTATAGGCGTTTTGAATTCATGGGTGATATTTGCGATCAGATCTTCCTTGATCTCGGCGATTTCCTTTTGGTTTTTGATGGTTTGGTAGAGGTAATAAAATGCTCCTGTGATAATCAGAAGAAAGATAACTGACATAAGAATATCCAGGACGCCTCGCTTTAGAACTGTTAAAGCTGTGTTTTCAAAGTACATTTCAAGCTTTTCACCACGAGGCAAAAAAGTGGATTTTGAAACGGTGGAAAATGGCATTTCGGTCAAAGCCGGATAGTTAAACGATCCTGAAATAGTGTCACGATCGTAGTGCAGCAAGCCGTAATTTATAGTGATGTCTTTTCTATCCAATTCATCCTTTACCAGCGCGCTTATTTTCTCGAAATCCAGTGAATCCCGTGTAATGGATATAATGATTCGATTGGTTAAAAGCTTGAGATTGCTGATGCTATCGGCTGCATTCAGGCCTCGAAATATATTGATGCTTTGAATCTTTTCAGGATGGATGTTTTTCAGTGTGTCTGTATAGGCTTCGAAGCGAAGGTTTTGTGTCTCGTCCAGATTCCCAAACCAATCAGCACTCGAAGTGTCTCCAGCTTCCATTTTTTCGAGAGTCTTCATAAGTATTTTACTCTCTCCAATTTTTTTGAAGAAATCATTCTCGGTACTATCATTTGCCACTTTGCTGGTGGTACTTAGCTTAAAGCTAGAACTATTGTTTTCCGTCAAAGTAATCACATCAGTTTTTGCTAAATCTGCAAAGTAAATTTCCAGGGCATTATCCAAACTCTGCTGTATATCAGCAACAAGCTGACTTTCGTTTTGCTTGAATTGGGTGTAGTTTCTATAAATCTGCACACCTATACTGACCATCAATGTGAGGGCAATCAGAACTCCTATTCGCTTGAATTGTAGCTTTTTCACAGGGCTAAAGTAGATGCTAAGAAATATATAAAACCGAATGTTAACACACGTTAACACTGGTTAACTCAGTTGTAGGGGTAGTTTGTATTGGTTTGTAGTAACTAATTTACTGCTATGAACTTACGATTACTATTTCTCGCCTTCGCCCTGATGGGCTCGATTATCACAGCCACTGCTCAAGGTCTTACGGGTAGAGCATTTTACAAATCTTCTTCCAAGATTTCATTTTCTATGGATAGTACCAAAATGGCTCCTGATGTCATGGCAGACCTACAGAAGCAATTGAAAAAGCAAATGGAGCGTGAATATGTACTTACTTTTTCTCAGACAGAATCTAACTGGAAGCAAGTAGAAAGTCTAGGAGGCGGTCCAGCTACAGCCTCTTCCGGCGGGGCAACTATCATGATCAGTACGGGTAATCAGGATAAACTACTCTATAAGAATGTGGCAGAGCAAAATTATATAGAGGAAGAGGATCTGATGGGAAAAGGTTTTCTGGTGAAAGATAGCCTGAGGAATTACGATTGGGAATTGACTGGAGAAAGCAAAAAAATAGGTGACTACACTTGCCAAAAAGCCATCTATTCGAGGATTGTTGATAGTAAAGTTTTTTCTATGGGTAAGGATGAAATGGAAGCTAGTAAGGATACTGTGAATGTGACTGCCTGGTTTACCATGCAAATTCCTGTGAGCCATGGACCAGATGATTTTTGGGGATTACCGGGATTGATCCTAGAATTACAAAACAATGGAATGACTTACATCGCAGAGAGAATTGTATTGAATCCCAATGATCCAGTAAAAATAGAAATCCCTAAAAAGGGAGAAATGATCAGCAGAGAAGATTATCAAGCACTTTCCGAAGAGAAGATGAATGAGATGATGAAGAGGTATTCGGGCAAGCCAGGAGATGGTAATCAGATGACTATCAAAATCGGGAATTGATTCTTTCGGAAACTATACTCATGTTTTTTCTAAAGCGCTTTTTAGCAATTGGGTTTTTCTTCCTGATTGCCCTTCCTTCTTTTTCCCAAAACAAAAACCTGATTGGTCAGGTGCTTGATAGCTTAAATCAGCCGATTGCCTATGCCAATGTGGTAGCTGTGAACCAAACTACGCAGAAGATCGGTGGCTTTAGCATCAGTGATGGGGAAGGCCGATTTAAGATAGGATTGGCGCTCGGGTCTGAATATTTGCTTCGTGTTTCTTTTGTTGGGTACAAGCAATTTGAAGTGAAAATCTCCGAGTGGTCTGACGAGGAGCAAATAAAAGTCATCCTGAGTCAGGACGAAACCATACTCGATCAAGTGGAGGTAGTGACGGAACTGCCGATCACCATGAAAGGAGATACACTGACTTATAAGACTGATGCATTCACCACAGGTACGGAACGTAAGCTCAAAGACGTGCTTGAAAAGCTTCCAGGATTCGAAGTTGATGATAATGGGGAAGTGAAGGTCCAGGGAAAAAAAGTGGATAAGGTAATGGTGGATGGCAAGAACTTCTTTGATGGAGATACCAAACTAGCTACCAAAAACCTTCCTGCAAATGCGGTGGATAGGGTACAAGTTTTGAAGAATTTCAATGAAGTAGGACCGGTCCGAGGATTGGATAATGACGAAAGTCTAGCACTAAATATTCAACTCAAGGAAGGGAAGAAGAATCTCGTATTTGGTGATTTGACAGCTGGAGTTGGGCTAGAAGAAAGGTATTTGGGACATGCGAATGCATTTTACTATTCGCCTAAAGTGAATCTCAATCTGATTGCCGATGCCAATAATGTAGGAGAATTGGCTTTTACTCTTCAGGATTATTTTAGGTTCAGTGGTGGATTGGCTGGTTTGGCAGGAAAGTCTGGTTCTTCGCTGAGTGTAAGTTCGGATGATCTAGGTATTCCTATGGCGCAGCGTAATAATGCCCGTGATTTGAGAACCGAGCTTGCGGCAGTGAATTTGAATTATAATCCGAGTTCAAGATGGAGGCATTCAGGTTTTGTAATAGGTTCAGCTTCCAAAAATAAACTGGGTTCAACTTCCCAAAGAACGTATTTGAGATCCGATGAAAACAATCAGGAAACGCTGGTTTCAGCAAGTACAGTCGAGAATAAATCCGGCCTGATGAAGTATTCGGTAACTTTTACACCTAAGGAAGAAACCTATGTAAAGTATAGTGTTTTTGGGAAGTTGGCCGATATAGCTAATCAGAATTTCCAAGATTCAGATTTTGGGCAAACACGTCAGCAGATTTCTAGCTACCAAAGTAGGCAGCCTTATGCGGTACAGCAGAAAGGGGAGTGGTTTCATGCTCCTTCGGATAAAAGAGTCTTTTCCATGGAAGTGAACTGGGAGAAAAAATACCAGAATCCACTCTATGATTTGACTACAAACCAAAAGCCTTTTAGTGGAATTGTACCTATTTTGGATCGAGATACCTATCGTTTTCTGCAAAATCAGGACATTAAAACCCGCACGATTGAGGGAGCTTTCAACTATTACCTGATACTGAATCCCACCAATCATATCAATTGGAGTTTGGGATACACGGATACCAGACAAGAACTTGTTGGAGATGTGAAGCAGGTGGACACTTCCGAGGAAGCTGATTTTGGTGTTTTTGAAAATGACTCCCGTTTTAACTTTCAGGATTTGTATTTCGGTATGACTTACAAAACCAAATGGAAGTCAGTAGTGATCAGTCCTTCGCTTTATCTCCACAGATATGCTTGGAATGATGTGCAAATGGAGGATGAGTTGAGCAATGATAAGCTTGTGTTACTTCCGGGAATGTATGCCAAGTGGAGCATCAAATCCAATCGCTCGCTCACTTATCGCTTCAGCAATCAGGCGAATTTTATGGATATTCAGAAGCTTGCCCAAGGCCTGGTGGTATCGGATTACAATTCGATTTTCCGGGGAAATAGGCAATTGGACAACGGCTTGTTTTACACCCAATCAATTGGATACAATCATTTTGATTTCTTTTCGGCACTCAATCTTTTTGGAAATCTGACTTGGTCTAGAAAGCACCAAGATCTGGTGAACACTACCACTTTTGCTGGTATCAATCGGATCATGAGCATTCAAAACATTGACCCTATCAATGAAACACTGACTGGAAGCCTGCAGGCAGATAAGCGATTTCAGTCATTCAAATTAAGTGGTGGAGGAAATTGGAATACTTATTCTACCAATAGTCTTGTCGATCAAAACCTGATTAATAACAGTCAGTTTGCGCACTCGTACTTCTTCAAATTCACTAGCACGTTTATGAAAAAAGTAGAGGTTGATTTGGGATATACCTGGGATCAGAATTTCTATAAGTCCACGAATGCTAAGAATACCTTTAGTACTCACAGTCCGAAAATCGAAATTGACTGGGATATCTGGAAGGGGCTGAAGCTAAATGCAGATTACACGTACAATGCATATTTGAACAAGGCTTCACAGACCAAAAGCGAGTTTGACTTCTTCAATGCTTTCATCAGCTATCAAGGTAAGTCTAGCCCTTGGGAATTTAGATTTACGGTTTGGAATATACTGGATACCAGATCCATCCGCAGAGATAGTTTTACAGAGAACTTGATCAGCACCTATTCCTATTTGGTTCAGCCGAGGTATGGCTTGTTTACTGTGAAGTGGGATATTTGATAGCGGATGACCGAAGACCGGTGACCGAAGTGGCCTTAATAGGTGAGTTTAGCTAACCTTAAGATGCTTTGGGCTTCAGTTTAGAGAAAAGTGGGAATAGTTGCTGATTACTTTTTAGCCAAAATCTTAAACAAGAAAGGCCGGGATATCCCGGCCTTTTCTCTGTTGTAGATCAGTGATTACTCACTTGCTATTAGTTTCACGTCAAGCTCTACGTCGTCATAGATTAGCTTATCAGCTAGGTTTTCGAAGTAAGATCCTGAGCGGAACTTGATATCATAGTGTGTACGATCAAATGTCAACTTTCCAGTTGCGGTGATTTTACCTGCATTTACCGCTACTGTAGCTGGAAAAGTAACTGGCTTAGTGATTCCTTTGATAGTAAGATCTCCAGTGAGTACGTAGTCTTTCCCATTACTGGTTTTTGCTTCTGTGATCTTGAAATTTGATTTGTTGTGTTTTTCTACTGAGAAGAAATCATCCGACTTTAGGTGATCTGTTAGCTTTTTGTTCATACCTGCATCGGTAAGATCTTCCACTGTTAAGCTGGTCATGTCCATCTCGAAAGTTCCGCCAAGGATTCTCCCGTTTTGATAATCCAACGAGGCAGAAGTGATAGGTACCTTGCCATGATGCTGACCGGTTACTTTTTTAGCAGTCCAGTTGATCGTACTTTCAGCTGTATTCACCGTAGCCATTTCTGGAGCAAATGAGAAGGCTGTAAAAGCTAAGGTAAACAGTAAAGTAAAGATTTTCATACGTGTTGAAATTGGTTGATAAAGTGAAATTTGGTTTGAATAAAGTAAGACGGAGTTAAATGGCGTAAGGTTCTGTAGCCTAGTTACTTTTAGGTTGATTTTTTAAGGTGATATATTTAGTGAAGGCATACTTGTGCCATCTATCCTATTGGGAAAGTGTTTGTTGTTAGGATAAGTGAGGGTTGTCAATAAGCAAGCAAGGCAGCGGCAGCCACTATACCATCCTGCGCCGAACTAGCGCCAGAGATACCTATGGAGCCTACAATGATTCCGTCTTTAAAAATAGGTAAACCGCCTTCTATAGCTACAGCATTTGGTAGTGTGGCTATTCTTGCCCCTCCTTCCGCTTTCATAGCGTCTTCAAAAACTTTTGTCGGACGTTTGAAATAGGCTGCCGTCTTTGCTTTGCCTATGGCTACATCTATACTCCCGATCTGTACTCCATCCATTTTACGAAGCGATATCATATGTCCTCCAGCATCCATTACCACAATCACCATGTTCCATCCCTCTGCTTTTGACTTAGCTTCTGCAGCATCGGATATGCGGGTTGCGTCTTCCAGACTTAGGTAAGGTTGCATCTGGGTTTGTGCATGGGTGAAAAATGGAACCAAGAATAGAAGGATAATCAATAACTTTTTCATATTGATATAAGGTTGAGGTGAATTTTAAAAACGTCTTTCAATTTAAGAATTATTTGGAGGTATTAATGAAAGCATTATCTTGATAAGTGTATTAGTTTTCAAATCCTTAACCTAAAATCTATGAATTTTATCTCGAGAAGAACCACCTTGAAATCACTTGCCCTAGGCGCTGGAGTGAGTATGGTTTCTCCTTTTAGCGTTTTGTCTTCGACCAAGCCTGAAAAGGAGAAATTAGGAATAGCCCTAGTTGGACTGGGATATTATAGTACAGATCTCCTCGCTCCGGCATTAGAAAAAACAGAAAAGTGTTACCTCGCTGGTATCGTCACGGGCACACCATCCAAAGCAGCAGTGTGGAAGACGAAGTATAAAATTCCTGAGAAAAATATTTATGATTACGAATCCTTCGACTCCATCGCTGATAATCCAGATATCGATGTGATTTATATCGTATTGCCACCTTCCATGCATAAAGAGTATGTAATCCGCGCGGCTAAAGCCGGTAAGCACGTCTGGTGTGAAAAGCCTATGGCTGTGACAGTAGATGAGTGTCAGGCTATGATAGATGCTTGTAAGCAAGCCAATGTTTCTTTGTCTATCGGATACCGATGCCAGCACGAACCAAATACAAAGGCATTTCAGAAAATTGTAAGAGAACAGAGTTTAGGGAAAGTGTTAGGCTTGGATTGCGCAGCAGGATATAGAGAAAACAGAACAGATCACTGGAAGCAGAAGCGAGAAATGGGTGGAGGGGTGATTTACGATATGGGTGTTTATTCAATTCAGGGGGCGAGACTTGGGGCAGGAATGGAGCCTATTGCCGTGAACTCTGCTAAAGTATGGACAGAGAGGCCTGATATTTATAAGGACGGCTTGGGTGAGATTGTAGAAGCAGAGTTGGAATTTCCAGGAGGTGTTATAGGTACAATCAAGACTTCTTTTGGAGAAAATATGAATTTCCTCAATATCAACTGTGAAAAGGGTATGATAGAGATGGCTCCGTTTTCAGCCTATGCTGGAAACAAAGGGAAAAGTCCGCTTGGTGAAATTAATTTCCCATTTCAGCAGCCAATGGAACAAGTATGGCAGATGGATGACGATGCCCAAACTATCATGGACGGAAAACCACAAGCTGTGCCTGGAGAAGAAGGACTTCGGGATATACGCATCGTTCAGGCTATACTTAAATCAGCGGAAACTGGTAAAAAAGTGTTGGTTTAAGTCCATTCCAATCCTTTTTGGGTATTGAATAAGCCAATTTGGGGAGTACAAGAGCATTTTTGGCGTGTTCTTAAATTCAATTTTTAGTAGGAAATATTGCTGAAAATTGAAAAAAATGAAGGTTTTAATGAAAACATCATTTTTATGCACTAAAAATTAAAAATAAACGCCAAAAGACTTCTAATGGCATTATAAATGATGTTTATTGTATCTAAGTATAATTTATAACCAACCAATAAAATAATTATGAGCAGACACCAAGAAGTTAAAGATTTGGTCGATTCTTTAGAAGGAGACTTTGCGAAATTTTACGAAAACGGTAACAAAGCAGCCGGAACTAGAGTAAGAACTGGTATGCAAGCGATCAAAAATCTTGCACAAGAAATCAGAGCTGAAGTTACAGCGAAGAAAAACGAGGCTAAGTAATCTACTTAGTCACTTATTATAAAAGCCCCGAAAAATTAGTTTTTCGGGGCTTTTGCGTTAATAGGAATTACTTTAGTATGAAGATCCAGCTTCTGTTTTTCGAGGTTAAAAGGATTCGTTGATATTGAGGTAAAAACCTGAATTGCCTTTTTGTCCAAAGCCGTAGTCAGCCGAAATGGTAGTTCGGTTTTCTTTATTGATCATCACCCTAAGCCCCAGACCATAGCCAGGATTGATTTTTGTAAAAATGTTTTCCTGAGTAAGTTTACTCCCGAAGCTAGCTGCATTCACAAATACAGTTCCGCCAAAAGTCTCTTTGTTTTTTTGCAGGGGAAATCGATATTCTACTTCTGAATAAACCATACTTTCCCCTCTGAATCGACCTTGAGAATATCCTCTACCCGAGCGTCCAAACATATCATATCCAATGGATGGTAAAGCCATGTAGGGTAGATTTCCTGATACCAGGAAATTGGCATAACTCCATAGCGCTACTAAATGACGCTTTCGCTTTTCACTCAACGGAAAATAGTGACGGTAATCGAGTAGGAGAGTGGAAGATGACTGATTTGATCCTAAAAATTCCGGATTGATTTTATAAGAGACTAAAGCAAAATTGGTCTCATATGGAGATACTGCCAAGTCACGGTTTTCCATCACCGCATTCAAAGTAATCCCTGAAAGAGTGTTTTTATCTAAATTAAGCCCCTTGATCTGATTGTAGAAATCATTTGAGAAAGTCAGTTGCTGAGGCGCTTCACCATCTATAAAGTTTTCTATTTTGGAATAGATATCAAGATGATAGCCTACTCCTAGATAAAACTTTGAAGTAGAAATCCGCTTAAGTACGGTCTCGTAAAACCTGACCCAATTGTAATTCATTTGTTGTTCACCCTGCCAGACGCCTAATTGGTTTGGGTTTTCTTCCGGCAAATTTGGAGTAGAACTTCCTAATCCGAAAGTAGGCTGAGATGTAATGAAAAAACGCCAATCTCCTACTAAAATCCAGCTGTCATCTGCAAGGAAAATATTGCTTCTGGAGCTCACCAGCCACTGTTTTTTTGTGGTGTAGAGTAAGTTGCCTACCAAGTTAGATAGGTGAGTGTTTTCTGGATCGCCCATCCTCCATGTAGCTGATGGAGCAATACCAAATAGCCAGCCATTTGCAGGGTTGGAGGCAATGGCTGGTAAAGGAATTAATTTAAAATCTCGAATCTGATTGGGTTTATATACTACTGAATCCTGTGCAAGGATGGGAAAGTTGATCCAAAAAAGCAGTAGTAAAATCGAGATACGAGTCATTAAAAAGAGATGTCTAGTTGTAATCGAAAGCGCAATTCATTGTCTTGGGGTAGTTCTTTATCTTCAAAGGTAAACTTGGTCAATTCTGTTGTTAGTTTACTTTTATGCTCTGCAAAAAACCAATTTAAAGCTAAGGCTAATTCTCGTTGTTTGTTACTTTCTATATTTAAATCTGGACTAATGACAGCATATCTGCTTGCTATCTCCAAAGGTTCTGGCCAAAAGCTTAATACTTGCGAGGGAAAGTAACCCGCCATCATGTAAAAACCGCTTAAGTCAGTGCTGATTTCATCAAAGATTTCATGTAGGTTGGCCACTTTTCGATCATTATTCTGTAATCCAGTAATAAGCCCCTTGAAAGTTCGTACTCGAAATAGTACTTAACCCATGGCTGATAAGCATGTCCACCTACTTTTGACGTATGATTGAGGTAGGATTCTTTATTTTCTACTTTGCTGACAGTGCTGTCAGATTCTTGCCCATATGAAAAAGTAGTTCTTGATAAATGAGCAACGAACAAGAAGGAAGTGATTAGGTTTTTTTTGTTAGAGCTTGTACCAAAGGCATTTGGCTGTGTAATTGAAATTTTAGAAGCGCAAATAACGCAAAAGCACCGAGAATCTTTTGACTTTCTCGGTGCTTTTTGACTATACTACTTTTAGGTTTTGACTGGTTGTCTTAGGCAGTTTGTATTTCTGTACTTCCCTTAGTGCAAATTGATACTCCCTTGGATTAGTTAGAAAGCCCTCCTTTTTAATCATCATTTTCAAAGTAGAATCTATCGCTACAGTGAGTGGCAACTTATTTTTTAAGAACTCTGATCTCAACCTTTCGATCTGTTTCCACAGACTCTTTTGATCTTCCTCTTACGATTAATCCTCCATTACTTACTGTTATTCGATCTGGGGCAATGCCATAATAATCTGTTAGGGTTTTGGTAACTGCCGCTACCCGCTTTTCTGTAAGTGTAAGATTATAAGCCACGGAGCCTGTATTGTCTGCAAATCCTACCAATTCCACAATCACGTCTGTATTCTTCTTTAAATATTCAGCAATAGGGGCTAGTTTATCACGCTCTCCATCAGACAAGGTCGATTCATTGATTGCGAAGTAAACTTCCACTTTACTTTCACTGAGTAAAGCCTCAATAGTCTTTTCCACTACTTGTGTTACCGTTACCGTATCTACCACGCGAGGGATATTTGATAAACTATCTATGATCACTGAATCTCGAAGGATTCTAGCTCTCAGAGTAGAATCATTTGCAGCTACTGCCTCAGCTTTATTCTTATCGCCGCTAGTTGAAACCGCCTCGGTAGTAGCTGCTGTTCCACTTACCAACAGTGCGTCCTTGGGAAGTTCATTGTTCTTCTCATCCAACTTTTCCTGTTTTTTGGCTGAATTAATAGTTTCTTCCTGAGGGGTATTGGCAGTTGCCTCAATGACTTCGTATGTTGGTGATTTACGTGAAAATGCCATCACCATAGCTGAATCTCTTGTCGCTTGTTCTTGAAGTAGTTCTTTCTTAAACTTACTTAGCTCCTGGTCAAATTGCTCTTGGGTGAACGTATTAGTAGCTTCTCCCATTCTTTTAGATTGATCCGAATTAGCTGTTGGTGTTCCTTGTGTGCCCACTGAGTCTAAAGTAGCCAGATTTACCTTATTGGCT
>Ga0209512_1000717_pt1 | contig 49917 bp, 54 predicted proteins | sample frozenSSSSmetaG_FD_184142 | JGI IMG/M metagenome (GOLD analysis project Ga0209512, IMG submission 184142) | Glacier valley bacterial and archeal communities from Borup Fiord, Nunavut, Canada, to study Microbial Dark Matter (Phase II) -... | ecosystem: Environmental > Aquatic > Freshwater > Ice >...
GGTGGTGCTGATGCTCGCGTGCCCCAGCCACTCCTGCACCTTGGCAATGTCGGCGTTGTGCTCCAGCGCGCTGGTCGCGGCCGTGGCGCGAAGCGCATGCGGCCCCATGTTCTCGCCGGAAATTCCCACCTGAACCATGTAGGGCACCACGACCTCGGAGTAAACGGCACAGGGCGTCAGCGCCGTGGCGGCCGAGCCGGCCCTGGGCGCGCGGACGCGCCGGAACAGCGGGCTGTCCGCTTCCTGGTCATGGCCGCTGGCCGCCAGGTATTCGGCCACCAAGCGCAGCGAGTGGGGGTGCGCGGGCAGGTAGCGCAGCTTACCGCCCTTGCCTTGGACGCGTAAATGCGGCACGCCCCGGCGCTCCTGGTTGAAGTCCTTGACCAGCAGTTTCGTGAGTTCCTCCCGGCGCAGGCCGTGGTACAGCAGCACCGACAGGATCGCCCGGTCGCGTTTGCCCTTGAGGGTCTCCAGGGGAGGGGCGCCCAGCAACGCGCGCGCCTGTTCGTCGCCCAGCGCCGGCGTCCTGCCTTCGCGGGTCTCGGCCTTCGGGCGCTTGACGCCGCGCACGGGGTTGTGGGTGACCGCATTGGACTCGCACAGGTAGTTGTAGAGCGAGGCGAGGGCGGCGAGCTTGCGCCGGATGCTGGCACCGGCCAGGTTTTGTTTTTCGAGCTCGGTGCGCCAGGCCAGGATGTGGGCACGCGTCACCGTGCGGAACTCCTCGGGCTTGAGAATGCCGGTGAACGCCATGAAGGCGCGCAGGTCGCCCTGGTAGGCGCGCCTGGTTTGCAAGCTGTCCAGGTTGGCGAACCATTCGGCCTCGGGGGGCACGTCGGCCAGGCGGGCAAACTCGGGCGCGCTCAATACCCGCTGGCTTTTGAGTTCAATCAGGTCCATCGTGTTCTCCAGGCGCAGTGTCTGTGGTCAGCGCCTACTCAGGCGAATGCCAGGATGAGGTGGCCCACAGGCGCGGAGCTCGGTTTGAGCTTGATCTCGATGTCGTAGCCCAGGCGGTTCAGGCAATCCATCAGCTTGCGCTCGGACAGGTTGGAAAAATCCCCATGGAGCATGGCTGATACCTTGGGCTGGGGAATGCCCATCTGCTGGGCCGCGGCCTTTTGCGTCAGGCGCAGGCGCCGCATGGCGCGGGTGATCTCGATCACCAGGCCGGACTTGATCCTGAGCTTTTCAGCGTCTGGCAGCGCCAAGTCGGCAAAGACGTTGCCCGAGCCCATTTCAACTTCAATGCCATCGATCATGCGTTTATTCATTTCGCAACTCCTTTGCAAGCGCCTCGGCAATGCGCAGCCGCGCGCGAATGATGTCCATGTCTTCCTTGGGCGTCTCGATGCCGCGCTTGCTTTTCTTGTTGAAGCAGTGAAGGACAAACACCGCCTCGGCAAACTTCACCGTGTACACCGCGCGGTAGGTGCCGTCCTGGTCGCTCTCCACCAGTTCGAGCACGCCGGCGCCGCCAAACCCCTTGAGCACCTTGGCCGCATCGTGCCTGTCGCCGCGCTGCGCGAAATCCAGGGCATGGCCAAAGAACTTGCGCACATCGAGCGGCAGGGCCATCAGGTCTTTTTTGCTGCTGCCGATCCATGCCAGGGGCTTGTTGTTATCGAGCATGATAGATGTTACCTGAACAGGTATATTTCGCAAGCGGAGGAAGGAATATGCGCTGAAGGCGTCCACCGCCCCTCAACTAATGATAACGAATAGCGTTTATCGGTCGCTGCCGCGATGCCAGCCAGGCTCACCGCGGCTGATTAGCGACAGATAAACCTGTTGGACTGAACCGCCGCCCTGGACGGTGGCAAGAAGAGGGGATTGAAAGCTTCGCCGTGACGGCCGGATCAGCTCAAGAGCGCGCTGGCGCTGCAAACGGGCGAGGTGCAAGGACGCCGCTCACGCAAGGCGGCCTCGACCCGGGGATGGCGTGGTCGTTTTGGACGATTGGCGCAGGGGTTTGATAATGCCGCGCGCAGCATGGCCAGCAACGACAGGTCGCGCCATGCCAGAGTCTGTGCAGAGCGACGAAGCCCGTGCTTCATGGTGGCCCCCGTCCTTGTGGACATACCGTGGCGGTGCCGGGCGCTGGCAACTGCTGGGCACCTGGCAGTGCCTGGCTGACATGCAGGCGTCCCGTCCCGCAGCATGGGCAACGGTCCACGTCAAACCTGGTCACCCTGGCCATGAAAGCGCGCACCGGCTCTGTGATCTGCGGGTCGATGACCGGCATCTCCAGGGCCAGGCGCGCAGCGTGCAGCTTGACGGCCTTGCAGCTCGAAGCGAGCACCCCATAGTGGCGAATACGCTTGAGACCGCTGGGCAGCACATGCTGCAGTACGCGGCGCACGAACTCCACGCCGGGCAGCCGCACGGTGCGTTTCCCCCCGTGCGCATCGGCGCGGACCTTGAAGGCAATGTCACTCTGGCCGACCGAGGAGATGCGTTCATTGCTGATGGCCGTGCGGTGCGTGTAGCGGCTCAGGTACTCCAACACCTGCGCCGGCCCGCCCAACGGTGTTTTGGCATACACGACCCAGTCATGCCGGTAAAGCTGCCGATGCCGCTCGCGCCAGGCGGTCGCCTCGCCCTGCGGGTCACGTTCAATCTTTCCGGCCTTGCGCGCGCCAGCCAGAGCCGCCATGAACTTTCCCCGGAACACCCTGGACAGCGCATGCACCGGAAACAGGAAGCCGGGCTGACGCGCGGGCGCTGACCACTGGCCGTCCTTGGCCAGCACCCCGCAGGCCATGACCGCATGCAGGTGAAGATGGATTGCCAGGTCCTGCGTCCAGGTGTGCAGCACCAGGCTGAAGGCGGCCGTGCCATGGGCGCTGCCCATCCACTGGCCGCTGGCGGCAAACTGGGCAAGAGTTTGCGCTGTGCAGGCAAACAAGGTATCGATGACCCAGCGCGGATGCGCGCCATACAAGCTGTTCAGACTGTGCGGCAAGGTGAAAACCAGATGCGCGTACGGCACGGGCAGCACCTCCGCCAGGCGCCCCTGCAGCCAGGCGTCTTTGGCGCGCGCGCCGCACTGCGGGCAGCAGCGGTGACGGCACGAGTGGTATTGCCAGTGGCGATGCGGGCAGGTATCACAGGCGAGCAACTGGCCGCCGAGCGCTGGCGTGCGGCAAGCCACGATGGCCCGCCAGGCTTTGGCCTGCGCAGTGCTCAGGAGGTGATTGGCCAGATACGCCGGGCCAAACTGGCGCAGCGCATTGGCCAAGGTGGTGCTCATGGCGCACCGGGCTTAGTGCCTGGGCTGCATTGCCGGCGCGCGAGGCAGCTGCGACAGCAGTGCCAGCGCGGCATTGTTGGCACTGCCTCCTGGACGGGCCATGTACAGGTAGCGCCCGGTCGTGCTCAGCTGGGCGTGGCCTAGGAGTCTGGGCGGCAGAAGGATTTGAAAACTCAGAGGAAAACTTCGGCCCTTCAGAATCGCTCAGGCTGCATTATTTCGATGCGGGGAAGGGGTCAAGTACCCCCAAAAACATTGACTTTTCAATGAATTTTCTTCTGCCGCCCAGACTCCTAGAAGATGGCTAATGCTGTTCAGGTCAACGCCGCCTTCCAAGAGGTGAGAGGCAAAGCAGTGCCGCAGCGAATGGATGCCACCGGCCTTGGTGATGCCGGCGGCCTTGCGAGCCGTGTAATAGTAAAGCTGCGCACTGCTGCAGTCCAGAGGCCGGGAAGGATCGCGGCGGCTGGCAAACAACCAGTCATCACCCTTGGCACCCGAGCGGCAGGCGCGCCAGTACAGGCGCAATTGGTCAAGCAGCTCGGGCGTGAGAAGGCTGTAGCGATCTTTGGCACCTTTGCCCTGGACGACACGGATGCACATGCGATCTGGGGCCGAATCGATGTCGCAGCCGCGCAGGTGACACAGCTCGTTGAGGCGCAGGCCACTGGCGTAGGCGGTCATCAGGAAGGTGCGCGCCTTGATGGACATCGGCGCGTCCAGCAAGGCCGCCACCTCGGCGCGCGAGAGTAACTCGGGCAGGCGCTGCGGGATTCGCCCCAGCGGAATCTTGACGCGGCGCTCGCTTTGGCCCAGCACGTCGCAGACCAGAAACCGGATGGCGCACGAGGTCGTGTTGACGGTCGAGCGCGAGCGGTGGCGCTCCTGGAGCAGGTGCAGCAGGTAGGCCTGTATCTGCTGGTCGCTCAGCAACGCCGGGCTGCAGTCGTGGTACCGCGCCAGCTGCTTGACGGCCGTCACATAGGTCCATTGGGTGCGCTGGGCAAAGCCGCGCAGCACCATCGCATCGATCATGCGCTGGCGAAGAGGTGTCATTACAAATCTCCTTGGAAGCGGGGACCATTCCCCGCTTCCGAGGATTCACCTCAACGCCGTTCAAGGCAAGCACCGCGCAGGACAAAAACGCGCTGCCGGCCTGCGCACACCTGCCACCGCGTAGCGGTTTAGTTCAACGGTTTTTATCAATGGTTGAGAAGACCGAAAAGCATTTGTAGTGTTTCATCCTATCTATAAAGATTTGTACGGAAAATTACCGTACGTGTTGACGTGTACGGTAATTTTCCGTACAATGGTTGGTGCAACGCAAAGAATTGACGCGCAATGCGTAGCATTAAAAACATTAAATATTTAAATTATTAAAAATTGGATTAAGTTAATTAAATAACGTAACTCCATCTATTTATTATGAACATACAAGGAAAAATTATGACTTCACAAAATGAAAGGGAAAATAAAACAGACTTTATAGAAGAAAAAAATAAAAAAGAACGACTAGATATTAGGTTGCCAAAAAACCAAAAAGATCTTTTTGAACATGTTGCCAGCATACAAGGTAGAAGCTTGACAGATTTCATCATCAAAGCCGCTCTTGATGCAGCAACTCAAGAAGTTGAAAGAAATCAATTCATAACGCTTTCTATGGAAAATCATAGAAAGTTTATTGAGGCTATTGATAATCCACGCGAGCCAAGTGAAAATATAAAAACAAGGTACAAAAAGTACCTTTTGCTAAAGGAAACCTCATATGAAAAAAATAGAAGAGCAGCAGTTTGAAATAAATTTAATTAACAAAGATACTGACACTTCGCAGTTTAATTGTGAAAATGAAGATTTAGATAATTATTTTAAAAAGATTGTTAAGCAAAATATTAGAGATAACACCACTGTTTGTTATGGCGTATTTGAAAGTTTGAATAATAAAAAACCGATTGCTTTTTATACACTTTCTACTTCAAATGTGCAAGCCGGCGAATTTTTGAGCGTTTCTAAAGGAGTGTCGAAGCATCAGCCAGTACCTGTAATATTACTTGGCCGGCTTGCTGTTGACAAAGCTTTTCAATCTCGTGGAATTGGTGAAATGCTTATTTTTGATGCGATGGAAAAAACACATGAAATCGCTCAAAAAATTGGCTGTAGAGCATTGATTGTTAAAGCAATCAATGAACAAGCTAATAAATTTTATAAAAAATATGATTTTATTGATTTCCCTGGTGAAAACATGTTAATGATTGAAATCAAAACTATTTCCAGACTTATTGATGGCAATTAACTGTAATTACACCTGAGTTAATCCAACGTTTAGATGTAATTGCATTTGTAATGTGTATGTGATATTGAGTCAATTAATCCGCCTAAAGGCGGATTTTTTCTTACTATTTTTAACTGTAGTTAAATTTTTTAAAGCTGAATAAGAAAATCATATAAAAAAGACAGGTGTAAAATCTATGTAGTAATAGTAATTTGCAAAAAATTAAACAAAGTTAATTTTTTTATACTTAAATTATTTAATAATTTATGAGCAAATTAGTAATAAGTTTTTCAATATAAAATATTACCACTAATTTATATAGTTAACTTTTTTAGGTTTTTAATGGCAGTGTTCTTTGATTATCAGATTTAATTGTGTCAAAGAGAAAAATTGGAGCATTTGTGGCGGAAACTATAAATATAGGTGAGATTGCAGTTAAGATTTCCAAAGATATTTTCAAGCATTTTTTATGGACTACTCACTCGAAGCGAGACGACAATTTCACGTGTTCCAATCCAAAACATACCGGCGAAAAGGGTAAGCCGAAACTAACGCATCCTGGAGATGTTGTATTTTTTTACGATGATCCCTACCTTGGCAAGCCCATCTATTTACATACAGACCTCAAGAGTTATGCATCGGATTCGATAACAGCGACGCGGCTCCGAGCTGCATTCAAGTCTTTATGCATGACGATTGAATGCGCAAAAGGATCATCCGAATGGCGTGAAAAATACTCAGTGGATGCATCTGAGGCTCATGAGGTACGCGGGCTTTTATTTATTCATAATCATGATAATACTTACGATAAGCCATTTTATGAGGCGATTGACAAAGTCGATTTGCCTTCACTTCCAGTTGCCCCCGGTTCAATATTGCACTTCCTAGGTCCACAGGATATTCAGCGTCTCTACAGTATTGCCAACGATATCATCCGCTTAAAAGGTGAAGGCGAGCTGCCAAACGAATACACGTTTTATTACCCTGATTTGGTGATGTCCCGGCGCCAAGGGGTTATTTGGGGGCAGCCTGCGACGATTGAAACCTTGGTGGGACCCTACATCATCATCAAACATGGAAAAACTGATACCCACGGCGCGGGTTACATCATCTATTACAACGCTCCTGGAGAATGTGCTGAGGAGTTCGAATATTTCTTAGACAGTCTGTCCCGATACCAAATGCTGGAGTCTGGCGAAAAAATTCGAATCAGGGCTACTTCTGGGAATGCAAGAGATGATTTAAAGAGTATTTTTCAGATGGCCAAGAAAAAGTACGTTAAAGCTTGGGGTTTTGACCCAGCTCGGGAGGCAATTTTGAATCAAATTGACATTGATCGAATCACCAGCATGACCAACACCTATAACGCCGGTGACATGGGGTGGCGAGAATGAAAAAACGTACACATGGAGCATCGCTCTATTACGCAACTGATAAAAATGTCTTTGATGCTTTGAACCAACACAAGGTCGATACCCCAACCGTCATGAGGCTGTTTCAGCGACGAAATATCATCGTTGGCAAGAAATCCCCTCGCGAGGATTTGGCGCGGTACTTTGCAAGGCTCACGCATGATTACTACGATCACAGAGAAATTGCTGCACGCCTTGGTATTTCGTCCAGACGGGAACGTATTACATCTATGGATGTAACGAGTGTTGGAGACACAGAGGATTTGCAAGTCGCGGTTGAACAGCTCAAACAGGAAATGGAAGCGAATGGTGATGTGGTTCAGGTATCCCAAGATGGTGAAAACCTAATCATACAAGTTCAATACTCCACTATGGACTACAAACGCAGCGAATTCGCCCAAGTGCAAATTCGTGATGGTACAGTCGAGTTTATAAAAACTGTTAATGGATTTGTTGTGCGAAACACGCAAAACGAATATCTTAATGATGTGCGTGAAACCTTATTGGGTAAGATGGAGAAAGTGGCAGAGGCTCCAATAATTAAGGTCACGGTATCCCTGTTTGATATACCATCTTCAAAGTTTCGCTCTAAGTTCTTCCATGAATTGGCTAGCAAGATGTCTGGTTATGTGCGTCGTGACGTGACCGAGGTGTATGTTTATAAGGCAAAGCCTGAAGCAGAAGAACGAGAAGATTCTGATGAGGCTGCCCCGGATGACCACGAGACTCATATCGAGCGCGTCTTTCTCCGCGGTAATGGTGTAACGCGATCTGAACTGCTAAATGGGCTGTTGGATGAAGATGATTACTACATCGTCAAGATGGGGTGGACAGCAACAGAAATGATGGGAATTGGCAACGTTTTTGACATTGAGGCGTTATTTACAGACCCCAAAGATTGCACTGGATTCTCTTTCATCTTAAGTGGCGTATTCCCAATGGAGGATGGCAAGATTTCTACCCGTCGACGCTCACCCTTCAAACACGAGATTGACACAATCTCACGGGTTATCGAGGCCAAGTCGCGTGAACTTGTAATTGACTTGCGCAAAGAGTATGCCACTCTTGAAAGCGGAGGTACATGATGTTCATCAGGTATCGCTGGTATAAAATTCAACTTCCGCATGGTAATGTGATTTTACCCGACTTAGTCACTAAGCGAATATTTACTCCGGACACAAGCTTTGGTTTTGTACAAGTCGAATCTGGCATCGATACCCCAAGGTTTCGTTTTCTGTGGCGCACAATGGTCGTTGTGACCCGGATAGACGATGATGGCATTCCTTCTTATGAACAAGTGGCAAGTCTAAGTTTTACTGAATTTGCAGTAGTTACTATCGATAATTTAACGTTCCTGCGAATCGAGAATCCAGGCCGTAACATTCGTGATTTGCTCAATGCACTCGAATCAATAATTGGACTTGGATTTTCTGCTAAACCGATAACATTTGATAAATCTAAACCAACAACTGTTTTTCAATGCGTTGAGATTACTAAATTAATTGGCTTAAAGGTGGTTGGAGCAGTTATTGATGAGGATTTAGTCGCCCGCATGGAATTTGCTTCCAAACAAGGCATGATCGTGGAAAACATGAAATTGCTAGACGGTTTGAAGTATAAAGTAGACTCTGCCGTATTCGAATTAATTTATGAAGGAGTACGAGGTCAAGTAGCTTTCGCATCAAGTGGCATGGTCAAAGTGAGTGGTCAGCTCGCACCAAAACTATTACATCTAATTGAGCAAGATTTGTTTAAATTTATTTGATGAAAATTTTTTGAACTTTATATTTCAATTTATAAGAAAAAATTAAATATTTATTTGTAAATACAGTTGCCTAAATTTCAAAAGTTGTTTGAGATTGTTCTATGGCAACAGATGTTGTACGCCTAAAAAAACGCTGGCTAATGCACAGATTGTCAGTGAAGTTTGGGGCTCAGAACTTGTAAGTTGTGGGCCTGGCCGAAAAGCCTCATGAAGCCAGGCTCAAAAGACGCTGAAACAGGTTTCGAGCCTGGCTTGAATTTGACGAACTATCTTTTGAACCAAGAATTGGCGACATTGCCAACTGCCGTGTCTCCACCTCCCAGGGGAGCATCGAAGCCCAACGGGTTGGCAGGGGCCTGGCGCCAAAATGGCTGCAAGGCAAAAACAGGCAAGACTACCTGATGGCCCAGTCAATTGAATACGCCATAAAAGCCTGCTTTCGAGCAGGCTTTTATATGCCCGGCGTATGCCGGTGGTAAAAAAATATTGCGCCTTGATGACCACCATCAGGCGCAAAGCCTGGTCAGGAGATTCGATACGCTGGTTTTATGCCAGTTGCGCCGGCGCGGCGTGAGGATGCCCCGTGCATTGAGCGCCCTGGCGATATTGCCCAGGGAAATGATGCCTTCTCCTTTCAGGGAATCGATCACTGGCCGCAGATCGGCCGCGTGGTGATCGGCTTTGGCCTTGATGACCGATATCGCTGCCGTGTTTCCTTTTGCGGCTTTTTTAAGCGCAGCAGCGCCATTGGGGTTTCCAAGAATCTGCCCTCGACGTTTTGCTGCCTGTAAAGCGTCCTTGGTGCGTTTGGAAATGGCTTCGGCCTCCTGCTGCGCCACCAGGGCCATGATGCCAATGGTCAGGTTGTTGGCCTGGGGCAGGTCGGCGGCGATGAACCGCACGCCGGCGTCCTGCAGCGTCATCAGGAAGGCGGCGTTGCGGCTGAGCCGGTCGAGCTTGGCGATCACCAGGGTCGCGCCGGTCACCTTGGCCAGGTGCAGCGCCTGAGCCAGTTGCGGCCGGGTGTTCAATTTACCCGTTTCAACTTCGGTGAAGGTGGCCGTGATGTGGGCTGACATTGAGGTCGCGTACTGCTGCACCGCTTGAAGTTGTGCCTCCAGTCCCAAACCCGACGATCCCTGGCGGGAGGTCGAGACGCGCAGGTAGCAGACGATTTTCTTCATGTTTTGCGTCGGGTATAAGAATGGCTAACGGTCGTTACGCCATTTTATACCGTGCCAAAATGCGCAAAGGTGTTTTGGAATTCAGGAACCTGGCGCTTGAAAATGGCCAGAGGTCGGCACCATCGACTGGCTCGGCAGGGAGTCGGTTTGGTGCTGTGTTGGCGCCGACGCGCTTTTGACCCTGGGTCAATTCTGAGGTGGCTGCAACACGCTGAGGTACCGCTGCTATTACTTCCACCAGCGTGAATGCTGGTCGATGTAACTGAGCAGATGTCTGGAACGCGGAATCAGCTGGGAGTCAGAAGTGTCCTGTAGTGCTTTGGCGATCTTCTTCAGGTAACGTTGACCGCCCCAGTGTTCCCAGGTCGCCGCCACCACTGACAGAAACACTTGATCGTCCGCTGTGATCCCGACGTAGTCCTCAGCGCTTACGGGCGCCTCGATGCTCCTATTCGCCACAGCAAGCCGCAAGCGCAAGGCAACATCCCAAGCATCAGCGGGTTTTACCCAAGGGAGAAAATCGCGAAGCTGCTGCCACATTGCATCATTCAGTGCGCCATCTGTCGCGCAGCGATGCATTGTGTCGAAGGTTAGACGCAACAGAGGCCCTACGCTTTGTGACCGGTACCCAAGAGCCCGCCTGAATCCGTAAGCAACCAGCTTGAGCGGTAGAACAGCCTGACTCCGCAAATCGCTAAGGGCCGTGAACCAGGGGTCGACTCCGTAGTCATTGGGAACTGTGTCCGGCGCAAGTTCATTCGAGATGTCACCAACGAGTTGCGCGCTCAGCGCCCTGGTATGGGCGAGGAAGCTGGCCGTACCGCCAACATCGCGGCAAGCATGCTTCACCCACGTTGTAACCTTAGGTACCTCTCGCGAGCCTGTTACCAGCCGCTGAAGAGTCTGAAGCACCGCAAGTGCCCCGAAACAACGGGAGATTGACTCAATGGCGGGCCCATCGTGAAGTCCTAGTACGGCCGACTCCAGTACAACTTCGCCTTGGAGTCTGATACCAGCACCTTCGATGTCTGAGGCGCGCGGCTGTATCCGCCGCCAGAACTCGGGCGTCTCGGTCAGGTCGGGACGTACCTGAAGCAAGCGCCACAGCCATTCCGCCCCCGAAATCAAACCCTGGGCGAGTTCCGCAACGCTGATACCTTGTACGGCTTCTCGCATCGCAACCTGTACGGCCGGGCGCTGGTCAAAAAGTAACTCCACCAGTCTCGCGGGAGAGCTGGACCAAAGGCTGCGCGCGAGCCGGCCGGCGTGTTGAGTAAGTTCCTGATCGCTCACCAAGTCCAGATTGGTCACCACATACCTCAGCGCGTCCGGGCTGAGTTCATCCGAGCGCGAGAGCACGGCATTGACGACCATCACCTGCGCGACCTTGGAGGAAGACAGGGGCGCACTGGATTGCACCAATGTGATGGCTTCCGCAATTGCCGAAGGCTCATGCCGTGCGAGGACGGCTTGCAAGCTGCAAATCGACCGCATTGCTTCGCGCCCGCCAAGCACGTCGGTACCCAGCAGGCGTAGGGCCTCTCGGAACCCGGTAGCAGAGGGACGGTCAGCATACTCGACAAGTTGTATTAGCCACGGCTCAACAGAGGTCGTGTTGGCTTCAATGCCGTCGGCCTGCTGCGCGAATCTTAGTCGGGACAAAGACTCGGCACACAGCTGCAAGTCGAATAGCGAACCCTCCTGTGAACGGTCACGCGTTGTCAAGGTACAGAATCTGAACGACCGCCTCAAGCGAGGCCATTGCAGATCCCAGAGCCGAAGCACTACGTCGTCAACGAATCTGTTGCTAGCCCTTTTCGCCCACACCTGGTCGCGCGGATGTTGGTACAGGGCTGTGGCGAGCCGTTGGAACAGCGTCACTTCATTGGGCGTTAGCACGCAGGTGGCGGAAGCGGCTGCAGTGAGGTTCAAATTGACGCCGTAGGTTCTTGACGTCTCGACCGATGGAGCCCTGAACAATTGCTCGAGCTGTGACGGGCTGTCCAACACCGCGAGGTCGGCAAACTCAATGAACAGCGTATGCGTCCAGACGCATCCAGGCCTCGGCATCTCTGGCGCCGGCCAGGTACGCGCCAAGGCATAGAGCCCGGACTCCTGTAGCGGGTAGCCCGTAAGGTAGGAGATACCTTCTGCGGTCACGCCGGCGCCCGACGAGTCGCTCATGACGAGGACCTGGCGCGCGTCGTTGGGCGTCAGTTTGGCAGAGCACGCGAACTGCCGATGACCCTCAGAATAGCCGTGCAGAGCTTGATGGACGATGGTGCCCACAATTACCTCAAGCCAGCAGCCACTGAAGTGGGTCCGTCAGGTCATGCGACTGACCGTCAGCGGAGACGACCGAGATGCGCTTGGACGGAACGTCCATTTCCCTGATGCGTTGGGCCTCATCCTTTGCGGGCTTGTCCTGTTCATCGTAGACTCCGCCTTGAGCGCTGACCCCAAACACATTCACGTTCCATGCCTTGTCGAGACCGTGCTTCAGATATTGCTGGAGCAGCGGCAGGTGTGCCGCCAGGTAGTCGTCGGGTTGCCTTCCATCGCGTGCGGTTTTGTCCCATGCGGAAAGCACGATGGCGACGCGACGGGGGCCGGCGTCTAACGTTGCGGACTGCAGTGACTGAAGGAGGTCGACGAGCTTGACCTGTGTCGGTGCAAGACGTGCGGACCAGGGAATTGGCTTTCCAGGCTCGACGATCAGCCCCATAGCTTCTGCATCTTCAATGTCGTTGATGATCCAGCCGGGCGGTTTGATTTTGTCTGCATGGATGAATAGCAGTACACCGCTGCTGCGCAGTGATGCTGCGACCTCCGGCGAGCATTCCCGACCCTCCCACATCTGCTGAAACGACTCGCCTGCCAAGTCAGGAAAAGACAGCTGGAATTCCGGGCCTGCGCTTGCTCGCAGCGACATCGTTACCGTGCGGTCGCCTGCATGCAGGGTGCGCTCTTGAACCTTGGCCTTGCGCCAAAGGGCCGCAATCTCGTTGAGATGCGCCGATTGGTCAGCCTTCAGCCTAACAAGGTTCAACTTCGTGCTGACTTCGCTGGACGTCAAGAGATGCCACAGCGCTGCGAGAAAGGTCGTTTTACCTGACCCAGGCAGGCCCAGCACTACGATGTTTCGTACGGTCATAAACAGATCCTCGCAGCCATTGGAAGAAGTCTGCTGAACGCGCGCTCCAAGGGCACGGTTTCTTTCGCAATGGCGCTAGGCGCATTGCGGCAGGGGTCTGCCATCCAGTACCTGAGAAGCTCAGCCATTCCCTCTCCGCGGTAAGCGTTGGTGGTTTTGGGCGAGGCGGCGACCTTGAAATCCTGAACCTGAGCGAACTTAGCGGCGTACTCCAGCCGCACATTGGCGACAAGTGTTTCGAAGTAGCGCAGCGCAACGTCGCGAGCTGCATCGTCCTTGCGGATCGCATCAAGCTTGGTGAGAACCAGCGCTAGGCGTTGCCAGGGCGGCGCCACGCCGACCTCCACGAACGCTCTCAACGTCATACGGACCTGAGAGCGCACTTGATGGCGCTCGCCGGCATCAAGCAGCTTGGCACCGTCAACCAACACAGTCAGCACGTCAGAGCGCTTCAGTTCCGGGTAGCTCTTCGCCCGGTCGAGCTCGTCCTGAACGAGTGTGTACTCCTCCCCAGCACGATTGCCAAACAATGCCGAGCGCTTGGAGTCGCGCTCTTCGTCAACTAAGTCGACGTGGAAAAAAAGCACCTCGCCTCGCTCAGTGCGCTCCATGTGCGCCTCGCCGCGTCCAGACTCGCGCCTGGAGTCGTGGCAAGCACGTTCAAACGAGTGCATCGTGGACGATCCGGCGAAAGCATAGCCGCCTACTGCCCCCCATTGGAGCAGGTCGTACAAGCCCGCGATCAGGCTGGTCTTGCCTGAATCTAACGTCCCCACCAGGGAAATCACGTTGCACGGGCCCTTGCCGAGCAGGCTGGTCGCTTCGATGATGGACAGCGCCTCAGCGTGCGGCAGTCTCACTCCCGGACGGGCGGACGGTGCGCCAGTTGGCGCCGCCACTGGGACGATGAGCAATGCCTTGCCGAACTGAGGGCATGCAGCGGTCTCGGAAAAACCTTCGAGGCAGCGGCCACCAGACGCGATCTTGCAATCGGGATTGGAGCATTGGGTCACGGGAGCTTCGTCTTCCTCCTCTATGGCGCTCATCCCAACGTCACCTGGAGCAGCTCACGGTACAACGCTCCGCAGAGCTGCAGTGCAGGCAACGGTGTCGTCTGGTCGATGCCGGTCACTGTGCTCCACACCGCGGCCCACGTGTCTGCGCCATCTGCTTCCTGTCGTCGGCGTACAGCCTCCAGGATCGGTGTCGTTGTTGTAGACACTTTGCCGGTTCGATCTTCTGGTAGAACACGTGCAAGCCACTCCTGCGGGAAGCCTTGGACCGCAGCTGGGATGGTCAATCGTACGGTGTCATCGACTCCCGCACGGACTAAGAGAGAGAGCAACGCAGTCGGTCCAGGTAATACTTTCGTCAACGCTGCGAGTTCCACGGCGAAGACAATTGGGCGAAATTCAGGCTGAACCTCTGCGAAGGGCAGCCCGAAGCGAATGCACTGACCGCCTTGCAGCCACCAGAGGATGTCGAGTTCCTCATCCTGAACCCGCACGTAGCCCTGCACGGCCGTCTCAAACGAGCGCTGCCTCGACGCCATCGCAGACAGAACCTTAGTGGTCGCTCCACTGAGGGCCTCGAATGCTGCCCGAACCGTGGCAATTTGGCCATCCATCAGCGCGTTGAGATTGGCAGTGATATCCAGTTGAGGATTGATGAGCTTGGGCTGCTCGAGAGGTGGCCTGCGGCGCGCGGTTTCCGAAAGGTAGGCCTGCGCGTTTACAGCCATGCCCGTCAGGTCCATCGGTTGTTGCAACCCTCGAAGACCAGCACAGGCCGCGCCGTTGATAAGCGCAGCAGCTCTGGCGGCCGTCGTGTCTTTCTCGTCGAGAATCAGTGCAAGCGCCACCGCAGCGATGAGAGCTGCTTCCTCATCCTGCAGCGCAGGCCCACCTTCGGCCAACAGGGTGCGGATTTGGCCCGCTTCAGCGGCCAAAGGCGGTAGCTTCGTGCGGAAGGCCAGTCGCGTCAGCACTTCGAGCGTTGTAGCGGTTGGATTCCTCGCGAGGCTCTGAATGCTGGCCCACCGTCGCGAGCGGATATCAGCGTTCTCGCTGAATTCCATTTTGCTGTACCAACTGTCAAATTGAACTTGCACGTCTTCTTTCCTCGGTTCAGTGGCTGTTTTCAACGCGTTCTATTTCGCTGGCCAGTTCGACCAAGAGGCCGCGGGCAGCGGCCTGTTTGAACGCCTTCTTGTAAAGCTCCGGCTCCGGCACGCGAAGATCGGCTACGTCGATAAGGCCGAGCTTCAACATGATGTCTCGGCGCTCAGCGATTGACAGGTCCCAAAACCGGTAGATCAGGTTGCGCATGGACGGGCCTTGCATCGTTACCTCCCGCTTAGGCTCCGCTGGAAGGGCGATAGCAGCGGCTGCATGAACAGCCTTCGCCACCTTGGTGGTAGGGTAAGGCGCATTCGGTTCGACCTTGGCAGCACGCGCGCCTAACGGCGGCAGATGCGGAAGCGACATGCTGTGTGTCCAAACTTCCTGAAACCGATCCGGTCGTAGTGCGACGAACATCTCAGGTGTCTTCTGGAAATGACGCACATATGCGCGGACGTCCAGAGTCCGATTCAGGCCTTCACCACAAACGGAGATGTCGAGCAAGTTGTACCCAGGCTTCCAATCCCGCTCGTAAACGTCCGGGTTCACCGCCCCAGCCTGGAACCGCATGTAGGTCGGCGTGGGTGTGCAACGCTGTCGATGCTCATGCCCGAAGAACTGCAGTTTGGCCCGATCATTGACGTTGTCGTCGGTATCGTCTCGATCAGAGAACCACGAAGGCGGGTGATGGCACAGCACCAGATTCACTACATCTGGCTCGGGATTCAACACTGTCTGCAGCCGGCCGAGGTAAAGCCGACCGGGGGCGTCGTCGCGGTCACCCAACCCTGAAATGAGCGTCGACGTCAGCCCAAATAGGCGCAGGCGCACGCCTCCCTCAAACTCGATTTCGTCGGACCAGAAAGGAACCTCGGGGTACACGCTGCAGTCGAAGCCTGCGGCGAAGTCGTTGTAGGCGGCTAACGGCTGGAACAAGGCTTGGCCAAAGGTTCCATCTGCAAGCTGCCGCCCCATCATCGACTCACGGGCATCATCCGACGCCTTAGCGATGGCGTCCTGCGCGATGGAGATGGTCAGCGACTTGGCGCACACTTTCCGATCGGTGTCGTGGTTGCCTGGGACGACGTAGATGCCCTCCGAGGGACAGCCGCACTGATGAGCAAGGTCGAGCAGCCAAGCACGCGCCACCTTGTATTCAGCGGGGTCACCCTTGAAGGCGATGTCGCCTCCGACCAAAATCGCGTCGACCGGACCATCTTCGCGGCAGAGTGCGACCGCATCTTGTGCAAGAAGCGTTCGGTACGGCTGGTTGCGGTCGGTGGCCGGGTTTTCGCAGTCAGGCGAGCGAAAGTGGATATCGGAGAGATGCAGTAGGCGCATACCATGCATCTTAACGATTAGATACCTTTATTTCAGTCGGAGCTTCTAACTTTCGTGCAGCTGGTTTGCCCTGCACCCACACCACAAGTTTGCGCGTACAAAATCGCAAAGGTATCAGTCCGCCTCGTCAGCAGCGTACAGTGTTCTCTCTAACTGGGGTTGTAAGCCCAAACCGGCGGAATTTGTCCAACTCGTCAAAATTGGCGGCTATTTTGGGCACACCTCAGATAAACGTCAAGTCACAACAGTAAATCACGTCAGGATAGGGTTGTTTGGGGTTCCTTCAGGAAACGGAATTTAAAGCACGTTAGAAGGTGTTATGAACTCAGGGTCTAGCAGAACGAAAAATCGAGTTGTACAGAATCGTGCGCTACAACCCTAAAGGCAAACTGCGCGCATCAAACCCCATGGACTGCAACTCGCGTCGGAAATGGGTCATGGCCAGCGGAAATGCCTGTGAAACCAGCATGTATTGATACGGCTCCTGCTCGAACCACAAGGAAAGGGCTTCCTCGGTCACATCACTTGGACAGTCGAACTTGGCCTCGTAAGTTGCGCTGAATTCAGCTGAATCGTTTGATGCGCTGGTATTGGTCGACTTGGCACGCAAGTCGATTTTCACCACGGCCTGCAGCGGTGCGCCCGGCACCATGGGAATGGCCAAGCCCAGGTTAATCTCCTGCGCCAACTCCAGCGTCCATTCATCGCCTCCGTTGGCCTGGCCCTTGTTTTCCCCATGAAAAGCCAGGGCACGGAACGACACCAGTTTGGGCCGATGTTCAGTCACTTCCATTTCCGAGTCTCCGATGGATAGCTCTGGAACGTCGTCGGCTTGTAAGCGGCTTTGGCACTGTTGCGCCGGTAGTCGTCAAGTACATGAATCTCAGCAACCCGTTTCATTGTCGCAATTTCTGTTTGCCTGGTGAACTCCGCTGCCATGCCTTTTTCCTGCACCAATTCCCAAAACGCCTCCGGGCTGCGGCGCACCAGGCGCAGCAAGTTGTCCATGGACTCGGACTGCGCCACATCGTCGTTTTCGTACTTGCTAAACGCCACCGGGCCGCCGCCGAACAGGCGTGCCGCCTGGCCCTGGGTCAGCTTGTATTGCTTGCGCAAGGCGGTAATTTCAGCGCCGGTCAGCAGTCCGTCGATCCGCTTGCGAAACGCCATCAACACCCGCCTGTTGAGCTTGCTTTCCGGCGCGCCGGCAAAGTCGGACGTGCAGACGTTGCACAGCCTGTAGTGCAAGGGCAGCATGGCCTTGTGGCCCTTGTAGTCGCTTTCGATCTTCTGCACCTGTGCGGTGACATGGCCTTCACCGCAAATCGGGCAAAGTTCTTGTGTATCCATCAGGACACCCCCTTTAAACATGGCAAGACACCAACAACACCAGGTTGCCTGTCCTGCCAATGGCAAACTTCAAAAAATACCCCACCGGCATGGTCTTGCCCGTGGCGGGAATCACCTCCATCCGGCGGATGCTGTACGCATCACACGCGGCCATAGCGTTCCTGCCGTTTTCGCACCATTCCGAGTCGATGTAGTCCGAGGCTTTGAGGCACTGGATCAAACCCGCCACTTCTCCCAGATCGTCGTCAAACAGCTTGAACACGTCCTTGCGGCACTTCTCGGTCCAGGTGAATAGCCGGTTTTCGTCCTCAACGATGGCTTGTACCCGTGCCAGGTCGTACAGCGGTCCGCCCACGATCTTGACCCGCCCACTTTCGCTGGGAGGCCTTGAACTGTACTCTGAAACGACGAACTTATTTACCATAATGGTAATTATGATTGGTTGGGTTATCCGGCCACCGATTTCACCAGGGCCTCGGCCAGATGGGCTTGGGTGGTCTGGCTGGCCGACAAACGCTGGCGCAGGTCGGCGCACAGGCGGCGTAGGGCTTCGATGCGGGCGACGATTCGGGATTGTTCAGCGAGGGGTGGAATGGCGATCAACGCTTCCAAAAGAATTCGCTGGTTAAGGTTTGTCATCGTTGAACCAACAGATTCGCCTTGCAAATGCGCACGGAATCTGGGATCTCGAAATATCAAACCTAGATAGTCCCGATTGCAAGCGGGATAAAGTTTGGCAAAAAAACTTCCTGTTCCACAGAGCCAACCATCTTCACTCGCGGTCACAAGTGCATAGCGGCCCACTTCACCCCTTCGCGCCAAAACCACGTCGCCTGCTGAAAGCTTGTAGGCAGAAAGGGTTTGGGCCATCTCGGAATTCACTGAAATTTCAGGGTCATGGAGTATCTTCCCTCCAATCATGTGGGACGGATTGATTAACGGGATGCCATCAAGAACGTAGTCTTGCTTGTGAATAACTGCTCCAAATGGCCCAGTGCACAGTTCTGAAAAATAGTTTCCAGTTTGTACCCATGCCCACCCCACCGGTAATTCAAAAGGTTGCTCCTCCTCTGTAATCGGCGGCAGCGGCTTGTCGCGCTTGATCTTGCCTTCAAAAATCAGGCGGTCTTTCTCTGCACGGATTTTCTGCAGCAGGATGCTGGCAGGCTCGTCGCTGGGGTCTTGGGGGACGAGCAAACCGCGCACGGCAAGCTGCAGGATGGTTTGCTCGAAGGCGTCAATCGCCTGGGGGCGGTCGAGCAGCAGGTCGAAATGGGTGGCGATGCGTTGCCAGTTCTCGGCCAGCGCTTCAGGGGTGTCGCTGTAGGTCAGCGTGCACAGCAGGGTGCTGACGAGCTGGGCGTGCTGTGCGGCTTCGAGCTTTCCTTTGGCTTCGAGAGCATCGCACACGTGCATGAGTTCTTCAACGCGGGTGACGATGCGGGATTGTTCGGCGAGAGGCGGCAACGGAATAGGAACAGTACGAACCTTATCTGCATTCAAGTTTAGAACGACACCCCCAGCAGCAGCCGCTTCAAAAACCGTGCGTATGAACCGGGATGAAAGCAACACATAAAGAAAGTCCTTGTTCAAGGAACTTGGTGGACTAATGCGCAACCATCCGTCATGGATGCAACCCTCAATTTGAGTTATGTACGGGCGACCGAAGCTCATTGAGTTAGTTAATAGAAAGTCTCCAGGGAAGACCATTCTGGTTTTAGACAACCCCTCGCGTCGGATCTTTTCGCTCGATGACGTGATGTACTTGCCACCCTTCTCGGTGTCACCAATTTTGATCCAGTTCAAGCCATCGGGATCATTGGTCAAAAAAGACTGGATCGGGCGCGGGGAACCACCGCGTTCAATTCCAGCAATTACTCCAAACCTCTCCCACTCCCACCCTATCGGCAACTCAAATGGTTTTTCCTCGTCAGCAATTTCCGCCAGCGGCTTGTCGCGCTTGATCTTCCCCTCCGCGATCAGCCGGTCTTTTTCCGCCCGAATCTTCTTCAGCAACATGCTCGCTGGTTCATCGCCGGGGTCCTGAGGCACCAGCTTGCCCTGCACGGCCAGGGTCAGGATCAGTTCGCGCAGGCGGGCCACGCCGCCAGGAGCCGTGGCCAATAGGTTGAAATTTGATAGCAGCATGCGCCCGTCCTTCATGCGCCAGCCAGCGATTTTTCCAATATTTCCTTCAGCTGGTCGCGCAGGCTTTGCGCCTCGCCTTGCAGCCGGGCGTAATCGGCCAGCAGTAGCTCGGGGTCGTGGCTGATGACGTCAGCGGCATGGGGGTTTTTCTGGTCCAGGTTGTAGTTTGCTGCCTTGATGGTTTCGATGCTGACCTTCCAGGCCTGCTCGTTTTCCACGCGACTGGCAAATCCGTCAGCCTCGCTGCCCCACCAGGCTTTTTCCACGTCGAACTCTTCAATGCGAATCGGCCTGGTCTTGTTGTAGTTCTTCACGCCCGCCGGGTAGGGGTGCTCGTAGTACCAGACATTCTCGGTCGGCGTGCCCTTGGTGAAAAACAGCAGGTTGGTCTTGATGCCGGTGTAGGGCGCAAACACGCCGTTGGGCAGGCGCACGATGGTGTGCAGGTTGCACTCGGCCAGTAGCTGCTCCTTGATGCGGCTTTTGACGCCCTCGCCAAACAGCGTGCCATCGGGCAGCACCAGCGCGGCGCGGCCGTTGGTTTTGAGGAGGTGCTTGATGAGCACCAGGAACAGGTCGGCCGTTTCCTTGGTGCGCACGTCGGCAGGAAAGCCCTGCTCGATGCCGGCCTCCTCGATGCCGCCAAAGGGCGGATTGGTCAGCACCACGTCTACCCGGTCGGCGGCGCCATATTCGCGCAGCGGGCGGCCCAGGGTGTTGCCGTGCTCGATCAGGCTGGGCACCTCCACGCCGTGCAGCATCAGATTGGTCACGCACAGCATGTGCGGCAGCTGCTTTTTCTCGACGCCGCGAATGCTGTTTTGCAACAGCGCTTCCTGGTCGGTATTTTGTACCTGCTGGCGCAGGTGCTCGATGGCGCAGACCAGAAAGCCGCCGGTGCCCGTGGCAGGGTCCAGCACCACCTCGCCCAGCCGCGGGTTGACCATGTCAACCATGAACTGGGTGACGGCGCGCGGGGTGTAGAACTCGCCCGCGTTGCCGGCGCTTTGCAGGTCCTTGAGGATTTTTTCGTACAGGTCGTTGAACTGGTGGCGCTCGGCCTGGCGGTTGAAGTCAATCGCATTGAGCTTGTTGATCACCTGGCGCAGCAGGTGGCCGCTTTTCATGTAGTTGTAGGCGTCCTCGAACACGCCGCGCACGACAAAGCCGCGCGGGTTGCGCTTGGCATCGCCGGGGAGGTTCTTCAGGGTGGCAAACAGTTGGTTGTCCACGAAGTCGAGCAGCTCGTCGCCGGTGATGCCTTCGGCATTGGCGGCCCAGTGGCGCCAGCGCATTTCGTCCGGAATCGGGCTGGTGTAGTGGTCGCGGGTGAGTTCAAGCTCTTCTTCCAGGGCGTCGAACACCTTGAGAAACAGCAGCCAGGTGAGCTGCGAGATGCGCTGGGCGTCGCCATCGACGCCGCTGTCTTGGCGCATGATGTCCTGGATGGATTTGATGACGCTCGATAGATTGGACATGGAATTTGTTTTTCAGGAAGGAAATAGGGCTCTGGCGCTTACAGGGTAAGCGCTGCAAGCTATCGAAATAATAGTGGCGAAGGGTTCTCTTTTTAAGCGACGGCCACCGCTGCTGCGGCATACAGTTCACGCCCCAGGGTATGCAGGGCGCTCAGATACTGGGGACGGCCGCCAAAGCTTTTGATGAGTTCACTGGCGCTGCCCATCTGGTTGAAGGGCTGCACCTTGAGCACGTCGTCGTTCTCGATGGTAGCAATGCCTTCGTCGGCGTATTTGTCGAGCAGCGCATCCATCACCTTGCGCGCCACCGGGCCGTACTCGGTGAAGACGTTGCGTTTCTTGACGCGGCTGGCGCGCTCACGGCGGGTGAGCGGCGGCTGGTTGTAGGCGACGTGCAGCAGCAGGTCGAACGGGTCAAGGTCCAGACCCGCCTGGCCCAGCTCGTCGGCCAGTGCATCGAGCAGCACGCCCTGCCCTTCCAGCTCCTGCAGCAACGCGGCCTTGCGCTCAGTGCTGTTCCACGCTTGCAAAAACTGGTCGAGCGAGTCGTAGTGCTTGCCCAGGTTGATGCGGGTGTAGTCGCGCAGGCTCTCGGTGATCAGCTTGCCCTGGGCGTTGAGGTATTGCACCCGCTCGCGCGCCACGGTGACGGTGACCGTGCCGCCCACGACGTATTTTTTGGGTTCATCCGAGCCTTCACCACCAGGGCCGAAGGGGCCAAGCAGGCCTTGGGGACCCAAGGGATCATCCGGGTCTATCAGATTCAAAGGATCGCCGGCCTGGCCGGGGGTGCCCAGCGGCTCCTCGGGCGGGGCCACGGGCTCGCCGGGCTGGGGTTCGTAAATCTGCACCGGTTCGCCGTCAAAGTCCTTGTCGGCAAAGAGTTCGGTGGCGCGCTTGAAGTCCAGGATGGTGAACCAGGTTTTGCCCAGGTCTTCGCGCAGGCGCGTGCCCCGGCCAATGATCTGCTTGAACAGCGTCATGGACTTGATGTTCTGGTCCAGCACGATGAGCTTGCAGGTTTGCGCGTCCACCCCGGTGCTCATGAGCCGGGAGGTGGTGGCGATCACCGGGTAGGTCTTTTCGGGGTCGATGAAATTGTCGAGCTCGCGCTTGCCCTCGGGGTTGTCGCCCGTGATCTGCACCACGTACTTGGGCTGCGTGGCGCACAGATCTGCATTGGCGTTGGAGAGCGCCTGGCGCATGCGGGCGGCGTGGTCGATGTCCTCGCAAAACACGATGGTCTTGGCGTAGCGGTCGGTCGCCTTGAGGTATTCGGTGATCTTGCGGGCTACCGTCTCGTCGCGCTTTTCGAGCACGAGCTTCTTGTTCATGTCGGTGGCGTTGTAGATGCGGTCTTCGATCGCGTGGCCATGCTTGTCCAGCATGCCGGCTGTGGGCCGCCAGCCAAAGGTGTCCTTGTCCAGATCGACACGCACCACTTTGTAGGGCGCGAGGTAGCCGTCTTCAATGCCTTGCTTGAGGCTGTACGTATAGAGGGGAGCGCCAAAGTAGTCGCTGTTGGAAATCTCTTTTGTTTCCTTGGGCGTGGCGGTCAGGCCGACCTGGGTGGCGCTGGCAAAGTAGGTCAGGATTTCGCGCCAGGCGGAGTCTTCGTTGGCGCTGCCGCGGTGGCATTCGTCCACCACGATCAGGTCAAAGAAGTCGGGCGAAAACTGCTTGTAGATGTTGCGTTCTTCCTCAACGCCGCTGACCGCCTGGTAGAGCGAGAGGTAGATCTCGTAAGACTTGTCCACCAGCTTGGTGGTCTTGTTGACGGCCAGCGTCACGTCTTCTGCAGTGACGCTGCCTTGCGGGTCGATGCGCTCGACGCCCTTGGCGTTGGGACTGAGCTTGGCCATGGCGCCCTTGAAGGGCCGAAAGTCGTTGACCATGGTCTGGTCGATCAGGATGTTGCGGTCGGCCAAAAACAGGATGCGCTTTTTGGCCTTGCTCTTCCACAACCGCCAGATGATCTGGAACGCGGTGTAGGTCTTGCCGGTGCCGGTGGCCATGACCAGCAGCACGCGCCTCTGGCCGCCGGCAATGGCCTCGACCGAGCGGTTGATGGCGTTGAGTTGGTAGTAGCGCGGCGTTTTGCTGGGGGCGTAGTCAAATTCGGCGACCTGGCGCACTGAAGGGCTCCAGCCTTTCCAGGCGCAGTAGCGGCTCCACAGCTCGGCCGGGCTGGGAAACTCATCGAGCGTGAGGTTTTGTTCCAGCACGCCGCTGGCGAGTGTGGCGTCGCGGAACACAAAGCCGTCGCCGTTGCTGGAGAACGAAAACGGCACATCGAGCAGCTGGGCGTAGTTGATGGCCTGGGCCATGCCCGCGCCCACCGCATGCTGGTTGTCCTTGGCCTCGACCACGGCCAGCGGGATGTTGGCCTTGAAAAACAGGGCGTAGTCGGCGAATAGCACCGTGGACTTGTCGCGCTGTGCTTTGCTGCCGCGCACCACCACGCGTCCGGCGCGCAAGGGATATTCGCGGTAAATCTGGTCCAGTCCGTTCCAGCCGGCCTGCTCCATGGCGGGGCGAATGAACTTGTCGCACAGGTCGCTTTCCGAGAGATTTTTCTTGTTCAAAGCCTGGCCCTGCGTCGTCGTTGATGGGAGCAAACCCGTGTCGGGGTTCATTTTTCTGATGCCCACCATTTGTAACATCATGTCAAGGCGCAACGACGCATTGGCGCGGGTGAATTTTCATGGCCGTATCGGTCGGCTTGAGGTCACTGCCGCCTGGGCGTTGATGCCGGGGACTTGGAAGAATTGTTTGGCCAGGTCAATCCCATGGCGGCGGGTTTCATGGTGAACGCTCCTGCTTGGTTTCAAGTGCCAAAGTCTGCTGCACCACTTTGGCACATGCGATGTGTCGCTGAGTGGGTGGGATTGTTCATCCCATTAGAAAATAATGCACAGTGAGGAAGATGCACCGACAAACAAGACAAAAATTGCGGCATCGTGCATAGCTTTATTTTTATATAGCTATATATAATGATAGCTATATATAGGATGTTTCAATGATCTATGCAGTTGTGAACACAAAAGGCGGAGTCGGAAAAACCACCACGGCGGTACATCTGGCAACGATGCTTGCCCGCTTGGGTGAAACCTTGCTGATCGATGGCGATCCGCAAGCCAGCGCTGCGAGCTGGGCCGCGTGGCGACGGGACAATTCTTCGCATGGCCCGAGCCCAACCACGACCTGCCTGGCAGGAAAAGCAATCCTTACGGAAGGAAAGCAACTGGCAACCAAATATGCGCATGTTGTCGTTGATGCTGGTGGCCGTGATTCGGTAGGCTTGCGCTCTGCACTGCTATTGGCGCAAATGGCGATCGTGCCCATCGGTGCAAGCAACCTCGATGCTGCGGCCATGACTGACTTAATGGAAGTGGTCGAGTTGAGTCGCGATTACAACCCCGAACTTGATGTGCGTGTGTTGTTGACACGTGTTGATCCGCGCACGAAGGATGCCGCTGAAATGCTGGAGTTTCTGACCGAACAAAAACTGACTGTGCTCCCCACAAAGGTTTGCGAACGCGTTGCTTTTCGTCGCGCCATTGGTGAGGGTGTCATCGTTCAGGAGTTGGGCAAGGATCAATCTGCCATTGCCGAAATTGAAGCCTTTTTTCGTGAGGTGCAGGCGTGAAAGCAAAACCCAATACGGATCAATTCAAGCCAGTAAAAGACCCTTCCACTTTTCTCGAAGGTGGTGCCGGTGATGCTGCTGACAGGACGGCAAAGGTGCAACCGGCTGCCGTCACCCTTCAACGGACAACAGATCAACCAGTGATCGAAGCCAAGGTGCATCGCGAGCAAAAAGTCTTCCGCCTTCCTCTTGATTTGATTAACGATCTCAAGCGCGAGGCCTACGAGCGATCAGTGAAATCAGGCTCCCGCGTGACTGAAACGGAACTGGTTGAACAGTCGTTGCGAGTGTTTTTCAAAAGTTAGATTGTTTTATAGATAGCTATATAGCTATCTATTTATGTAAATAACGACAGGATGATGCAACGCAATGGATCAAAAGCTGACGACAAAAGAAAGCCAAGAATCTTGGGTGAAAAAAGCTGTTGAGGCTGGTGTGACAGAAGCCGAAGCACGAGATACGATGCAGAAAATGGTATCGGCTTCCGGTTCCGGGAAATCAGCACCCAAACCGAGCAAGCCGTCCACTTTGGGCCGCAAACCGAAATCGCCCCCCTTAAATTCCGCTGGCTTTCACGTCAGTGCTCCATTGCCTTCAGCCAAAACGAAGCCTGAAGTGGCGACACCGTTAAATGCTGAGATCAGCCAGCTTCCGTTGTGGCCGGAAGTGATGCGTTCTCTTCCGAACGAAATCCTTCGATCTGCACTTTTCAACGCAAGAAATCGAAAAAATCCACGCTCAATGATGAAGAGCGAACCGGTTGCTGTCATTGGTGATGGAAGAATCAGTTATCGAGGCGAAGAGCTACGTCAGGATGACGAGACGGTGTGGCTCCAACTGGTTCATTTGGCGCGTCGACATGTCGCTGGCCAGCTTGTCGAATTCACCGCTTACTCGTTTTGCAAGGACATTGAGTGGTCAATCAACAGCAAGAGCTATGACCGCCTAAAGGAGTGTTTGCGTCGGATGCAAGCTACCGGCCTCGATGTTTACAGCAAGCGACTTGGCCGAGGCGTCAGTCTGTCCATGATTCCGTTTTTTGAGTACGAAGACAGTGAGACTCAAAAAACATTGCAGCATTGGCGGGTTCGCATTGCTCCAGAATTGGTTGAGCTATTTGGCGACCATTACTTTACCCGCATTGAGTGGGCGCAACGGTTGCAGCTACCCGATGGTCTGGCAACCTGGCTCCACGGCTATTTGGCGACGCATCGTGCGCCGCACCCTATCAAAATTGAAACGATTGCTCGTGGGGCAGGGCTTACGGAAACCAATAAGCCAGAACTTCGACGGCTTATCAAACGGGCACTCACGAACTTGATCAATTGTGGATTTTTGATTGAATTCAACGTTCATGACGATATGGTCACAGTAAAAAGGGTTGGAAACAACAGTTCTGAGCGTTAATACTATTGAGTTTTGACCCATGGTGGGTGGCCTTATTTTCCGCTAGACGTTCCTGATTACGGATGGAAAGGCTGTTTTCGTAGAATTTCAAGCATATTGAACCTCCTATTTCACGTGTTAAACGCTCCAAATTGACTTATCCACACCATTGAGTTTTGACCCATGGCATTTTTGGCGGAAATGCAAGCTGGGCAAGGGTTTCAAGAGCATTTCATGCGTCACTTGGGAAGTTATCCACACCATTGAGCTTTGACACATGAAAGTATTGAGTTTAGACACATGGACTATTGAGCTTAGACCCACTGTGGATAACCCACAAAGCCATGACTGGCGTGGCCTGCAGCTCGATTGAAAACACCGCTAACCCGTATTTAACCTTTACTTAACCAAAGAAGGGGAAGCAGCCACCGCCTCTTGGGGCTTCGCCCCGCCGGCTCCTCCGGCCTACGGCCTGCGCCCGCGCTTCGCGCTCCCAACCCGGCATCCCCAACACAACAACAGACCCCTTTCAGGGGGTTACGCAAACATCCACGAATGCGGGCACTTCGTGTCCCGCAACGATGGCTAGTGAAGCAAACCAACCTCAGCTTCTGAACAGCTAACCCCCAACCCCCTCTACACGAGGGGGCGAAATACCATGTCTAGCAAGAAAAGGGTTGAAAAGGCTGGTGGAATGGCCTGGACGGGCCTTCCTGCATCGGTTAACCGGAAATCCATAGGGTAGGGGCCTACAGCATTTCGCTGCGTCCTGGCGGCTCCTGGAGGACCGTTGGGGAGAGGGAACAAAACTGAACGCTGCGTACGTTTACCGTTCTGGGCATGCGCATTTCTAATGCGCTGCGTGACGATGATCTGACCGCGCATGACGGTGCGAAATAACATTTTTCTCAAAGTCATTGAAATATCAATCCTAAAAATTGTTATTGGATTAATATTCCAGTCCATGAGCGTCATGCCTTTTCCCATTCTTCCCGCCAGGAGCCTGGTCGCGCTGGGCGAGCGCGTAGCGCTCGCGCGGCGGGCGAGGGCACTGACCCAGCGTGACCTGGCCTTCCTGGCCGGTGTGGGGGCGAGCTCGGTCGTGGCGCTGGAAAAAGGCCACCCGGGCGTGGCGATCGGGACGCTGGCGCGCGTGCTCGATGCCATGGACCTCCTGAGCGAGATGGACCACCTGGTGGCGCCGCAGCGGGACCAGGCGCTCACGCAGTTCGCCATCAGCCGGCTGGGAGACCGAAAATAACCACGCCCCCCATGCCAGTCTGGACCTGGCTGCCAGGCGCTGCCACGCCCACCCTGGCGGCCACGCTGGAACTGGCCGCCGGCCGCGGCAAGCTGCGGTACGAGGCGGCCTACTTGGGCATGCCGCATACCCGGCCGCTGGATCCGATGGCGCTGCGGTTTTCGCGCAAGTCGGCCGGCATTCCCATCCTGAAGGATGGCGGCTTTCCGGGCGTCATCTTGGACGCGATGCCCGCAGGCTACGGCGCCGACCGCCTCAATGCGCGGCATGCGCGCGAACTCAGCGCGCTCGAGCTGCTCGAGCTGGGACCGCCTGATGCCGTGGGCGCGATCGAGGTGTGCCAGGACATCGAGCGCAAGCTGGCATGGCGCCCCAGTTCCCTGAACGAGCTGGTCGAGCATGTCGTGGAGCTGGAGGAGTCGGCGCCCTCGAGCCGGGCCATCCGGCGCCTCCTGGACGATGGCATGACCAGCGCGGGCGGCGAGCGTCCGAAAGTCACGCTCGTGCATGAGGGACGCCTGTGGCTGGGTAGGCGTAAGGATTCGTTCGTAAATGAGTAAGATCGCCCGCAAACCCGCGCCAGGCTTAGGTTTCGAACCCGACTCCATAGTCCACAGGCAGGGGATGGCGCTCTTTCATTTCGTAAAGTCCGAAGCGATTGAGGTGATGCGTGCGGTAGGGGCTCAGCCCTGCGAGCAGCTCCGGCGTGAGTTTCATGCCATCCGTTTGCAGCTCCTTCAACGCCTGCGTGATGGTGCGGCAATTGTGGAAGATCACCAGGTTGGAGACCAGGTGGTTGTATTTGATGATCTTGAGTTGATCGTCGCGAACGTTCTGGGTGATGGTGTCGGCGCCGAAATAGGCCCACTGGGCAAAATTGTTGAAGCCTTCGCACTTGTTCTGCGCGGCCTGAATGATGCGGCGCAAGTCCTCATCGCCAATGTAGTCGAGCAAGAACGTGGTGCGAACTACCCGTCCGAGCTCGCGAAACGCGAAGTACAGTTTGTTTTTGCGGCTGGCCGTGCCAAGTTTTCGCAGCACCGTCGAAGGTGAAATCCGTCCGGCCCGGATGGACTGGGCCACTTGCAGCATGTCGGGCAAATGGCAGGCGATCAGGTCCCAGTCGATCGCTTCCCTGGTGAACAAGGTGTCGATGTGCTCATACGTATCCTGGGGCGTGGGCCGGAACCATTTGAGGTCTTTCCAGTTGCGTATGCGTGGCATCAGCTTGATACCCAGCAGGAAGGCCAATGCGTAGACCGGCGCACTTTGCGCCTGGGTGTCGCCGTGCAAGATGTCGGGCTGAACGTCCGATGTGTTTTTGCTCAGGCCATCGAGGATGTAGATGGCCTCCCAGACCCCGCACGGAATGAAGTGCGAGAACAGGGCAATATAGGCATCGCTGACGTGGTAGTAGGCGATGCCGCCATGGCCGCCGTAGCGGATGTGCCGCTCGGAAAGCAGGTTGTTTTCGTACAGGTTCCACTGGGTGCCGTCGGCCGCAGCGCGCCGGGTGTCGCCCCAATAGTGGGGCAGCTGGAACTGGTTGTAGGCGTTGATGGTGTCGGTGATCGCCGCCTCCAGTTTTTCAGTGCTCGCCTGGCGCTGATCGACGAAAGAGATCTGCCGCGCGCTGATGTCGGCAATATTGCGGGCGGTCTGCGTCGGACCCAGTCCGGTTCCGTACGCAAACGTGGTCAAGATTTTTCGCCGCGCCTCCTCCTTGAGTTTGCCCTGGTGTCCGCTGAGCGGTCCAAGATGGCGGTCCCAGCCGATCCATTGCGACGTATCGACGAGTACATCGAGCAGCGACAGTCCCAGCGCATCGAGCTTACCCGTCAAGGCCTGGTCCAGCAGCGCGAACCCTTCGGGCGGCGGCGCCTTGGCAGGGCGTCCCAGCTTCGCACGGCCCGCAATGATCCTGAAGAATGGATTTGCAAGATACAACTCGTCGGCCTTGCGCGCGGCCACTTCCAGCAGGCCACGAACGTGCTGCACGAACGCATTTTCCTCAACCGGCAGGCCGACCTCCTGGCCATACACCTGGCGGGTGCGCGCGCACTCGTCCAGCGGCACCAGCTCATCGCGAAAGTCGGCGTATGCATTGGCGCCCACCACGCACATATCGCCCGATTTGAGCTCCCGAACCATCTGCGTGCAAACGCAGGCCTCGAACTGGCGCCGATGCAGCCGCGTAGGCGCTTCGCGCTGGGCCATGCCCGTGATGAGTTTCCACCATTTTTCCGGCACCCAACCCAGGTCCGGCAAGCTCAAACCAGCAGCCGTGGCGCTTTGCAGCACGATCCACTCGCCCGAGCGTCCCCGCTGCGCGAGCATGAAGGTCAAGGCGCGCTCGAAGCTGGCATCCTGGCTGGTCGAGACGAATTGCAATGCGCCCAAAATGCGCAGCAATTCGCTGCGCCGGTTGGCAAAGACAGGCGCCATGAAGCGGCATTCGTTCTTGCCACCGTATTCGGCGTGCAATCGCGAGAACTCGCACAGGTCGGGCCGCGAAGCGATGGTCTGGCGAACTGCCAGCAACTGTGCCTGGCTTGGCTCGGCCGACTTGAGCACGGCATCGAGCGATGCGTAGCGGCGCAAAATCTCGTCGGTCTTGGCCTGGTTGTCCACCAAATACTGCTGCAATGCTTCTGTGGCCGCATGCGACACCCGGCTCATCTGTTTGCAAAAGATGGTGCACAGGTCATCGGTGACGACGCCGAGTCGATGACGCAGCACGGCCAATGTCACCGCGTACCGCTTGGAGCCTGCTAGGTCAGCCATGCTGGCGGCGTCCAGCGCACTGCCCTCCAGGGCCCATTGGCTGACCTTGATGAGCGGAACCGATTGGAGGAGCGCGTTGTAGCGGGAAAGCGCGCTCAACTGCTCAAAGCGTGCCAGCAGCTCGCGCATGCCGTGAACGGTTGGCTTGACGGGATCTTGCTTGAGGTCTCTCCAGGCACTGACCCGCCGGGGATTGTCCCCGACGACAAACAGCGCATCGAGAAATGCCTCCCCAGCTTCGCCCAAGGCGCCGTGGACTTGCCTGTACAGGGTGTGATTGGCCGCTGCGCGAGCCGCGCGTGCTTGCCGGACCAGGGTGTCGAATGCAGGCAACTCGTAGCGGCTTCGCACCAGCATCTCAATGCCGACGTTGACGATGTCGGCCACATCCTCCTTGGTCATCGCCGCATCGTTGACCGCCTCGCGCAGCAGCGCCTGGCCGGCGGCGGCAAAAGGCTTGACGTCGAGGAATTTTCGCACGGCCGCCAGGTGCTTTCGGCGCGCCTGCGATTCATCGTAGCGGCGCAAATCTTCTGGATCAATGCGCCGCCCGATGGCCGTGGCGATATGCTCGACGATCACTTGCGGAATCTGGCTCGACACTACGAAATACCCCAGGCGCTGGAAGGACTTGAGCAAAAGCACAAAACCCAGTCGCGTCGTGGGTGCGCGCGCGGCGAGGGCGCCATAGGCTTGCTCTTCCTGCGTGGGCGTGTAGAAGCGCTCTAGCTCCGCAGGCGATGGACGACTTTTGAAGCGCGGATAAGCGGTGTCGCTGGGTTGCAAGTGGGGGTCCTGGCGGTTTGAAATCCAAAGCTGTATCGTTTAAAGTAAACTTTATTTGCACTGCCATTCTGGCACGGCCCCATGCGCCCTGGCGGGCGGTTTTGCGCGAAGGATTCAATTGGGACAGCGAGCGGCCCTTTACTGCCGGGTTTCCACGGCCGACCAGACCTGCGAGCGCCAGGAGGCTGATTTGCGGGCGTTTGCCGCAAAAGCGGGCTTTGAGGTCGTCGGGGTCTGGAAGGAAACGGCTTCGGGCGCCAAGGATGATCGCGCCCAGCGCAAGAAGGTCATGGCGCTGGCCCAGGCGCGCGATGTCGACGTGGTGCTGGTCACCGAACTGACCCGCTGGGGCCGCTCGACGATCGATCTGTTTCACACGCTGGGCGAACTCCAGGCGTGGGGCATTTCCCTGATCGCCCAGACGGGCCTGCAGTTCGATCTGGGCACGCCGCAGGGCAAGCTCATCGCCTCGCTCATGTCCGTGCTGGCCGAGTTCGAGCGCGACCTGCTGCGCGAGCGGGTGCGCTCAGGCATTGCCGCGGCGCAAGCGCGCGGGGTGCGCTTTGGGCGCCAGCCTGGGCAGCGCGTCAAGGCCGACCGCCATCAAAAGCGTGCGCTGGAGATGGTGGCTGCGGGGCAGTCGTACCGGGAGGTCGGACTGCGCCTGGGCATTAGCAAGAACACGGTGCTGGACATCGTCAAGCGCGACCGCGCAAAACAAGCAGCGATTACAGGCTGAGGTTCAGTGGGGAGTCCCCCCAAAACGCAGCTGTCAAATCCCTGAGATCCAAGCCTGGCGCGGGTTTGCGGGCGATCTTACTCATTTACGAACGAATCCTTACGCCTACCCAGAGCATAAAGCAAACGCCTGAACTGATGTTGGACAACTGGCAATGTTTTGAACTGCAGCTGCCCGGACTTCCTGGCAAGACACGGCATCTCGCGGGAAGTAATGCACGGCACTGGCATGGTCAAGTTAGCAGCGCCATCGTCGCGATGGACCCGGCTACACGCAGATGTACGACAAGTTCAGGCCGGGTATACGAACTCGACGAATGCAATGGGCTAGCCGGTAATGGCGAGTACACCTGGCACCAATGGCTGCGCATCAACCATGCGACTGACATCGTTGACGTCACGGATGAAATCAAAAAAATCCTGATGGGGCATCCATGAGGGGCAGGGGAGAGTTGGTGCTGTATCTCGACTACGACGGTGTGCTTCACCATGAAAACGTCCTGTGGCACCCAAAAATCGGAGCGTATCTGTCGGCGCCAGACGGTTATGTCCTGTTCCAACACGCAGAGCTGCTAGAGCGGATGCTCGCACCGTACCCGCAGGTGCAAATCGTGTTGTCGACCAGCTGGGTGCGCCGCTACGGTTGCGCCAGGTCTGCCAAGCAACTTCGACCATCCCTGCGTAGCCGTGTGATTGGCGCGACCTTTCACTCAAGAATGAACGAACTCGAATTCGGCGAGATGCCTCGTGGATTGCAGGTATGGGAAGACGTGCTCAAGCGCCAACCGCGTGCTTGGCTAGCGTTGGACGACGACTGGGTGGACTGGCCGGAGTGGTGCTTGGAAAATTATGTCAAAACGCATCCGAGGGAGGGCTTGAGCGACCTGGCGGTGCTGGAGGAGTTCGCCCACAAACTACGGGAGATGTGCAAATGACAAGGCTGCAAATTGCCGAGAATTTTCTCCACGATGCGGTCCATCACGAGATGTCACCACGGTCTCGCGAGGACTGTGCGTTCAACTCGGGCTACCTGTTTGCGCTGGAAGCCGTCCCCGCCAGTTTCACCGAGAAACAGCAGCATCCCTGTCCTAGGGTCATAAAAGCAGCTGCTCGCTGTCTCGGCCTCGACATTGCAGTCATGGAGCCCGCTTTGACATTCATCCGGGAGCAGTACTCACTCGAGCGTGACGGCATTGAGGTCGAAGCGCTTCTGGCCTGGGCGCTGCTCATGAAAAAGGCGGTCATCAAATGAGCGACAAGGATAAAAGCCCTGAAGACCCAGCGGTTCGCAATGAGCGAGTTCCGCAGGCATTCGCCAAAATTTCCGACCCCAGCAATGCGCAACTGTTCACAGCCGACGCTGCGCGCAAGGCGTTTGAGAAGGTTGAGTTGCCAAGTCAAGACGAAGAAGAGGAACTTGCCCAAGTCCGGAAACAACTCGACGCCTCGATTCGTGTCATGCAACAACGCGAAAAACGGCGGTCCAAGATGGTCCGGGGGTTGGCGCTTGGAGGCTTGATTGCATTTGTCCTTGTCGTGCTGGCCATTGTTTTCATGCGTTGACGGCGCAGCCTTCAGTCTGCTCAAAAACATGTTTTTGGCCTCCATGACAACGGCCTTAGCCACTGCCAGACTGATTGCACACCACTGCCAGCATCCGTTGCCTGAATCGGAAGCTTTGACTACATTGGGTTCATGATTTTTGAAAACAAAACTGATGGCTGGTCATGGACGGTTAAGCCTGTTCACGCGTGCCGGGAGAAAGCGCCGACTTTGTGCGAGGTGACATGACGCGCATCGCAAAAGAGTTGGACGCTTGGCCAGAGTCGACGGGGGAGATGCTCTTGCTCATCGAGAGTTTTGATAGATTGCAGAAAAAGCATGTTCGGGAGTACGTACTGAAGCTGTATGTTTTTGGCCTACCGACGACGCAAGCGGAAATCGACGCAGTGCTCAAAGCCGGGGACAAGCTCGCAGAAGCTGCTGCGTTGCATGCCCGAAAACTTGATTTCTGGAGTTGACAGTGACCAACCCTTCTGAGCGCACTCGCATCAACCTTGTGCGCAGATTTTCTCAGGACGACTGGTTTATGCGAAGTCGCCTGGGCGCTGTGATTGTCCGGATATTGAGCCGCATCGTTCCGTTGGAAAACGAGTCCGGCAAGTTCGGTAGCAAAACTGAAGAAACCAAAATACCGGCAAACGCTGGCGGCATCAGCCTCAAGGACCAGTACATGTTCAAGCACAGGCATTTGAACCTTGGCCAGGACAGGGCGGCGGCCTCATGGAAGCAGGCCAGGCCTTCTGAAAATGTCGAGGTCGTCAATACGGAGCAGCTCGAAATTTTGCCGCCGATGAGCCGTGAGGATGTTAGTGCAAGCAACTACTCAGGCCGGGTTACGCAATTGCCTGAAGACTTGGATGCCACTCTTACGAAACGCAAGAGTTGCCCTTGCGCCAGGCATTCCGGTTCAGGAGCACAAGCGGGGCAAAAAGCGCAGGAGGCGCGCCGCCTCAAAAGCCGTATCACCCCGTCCGCCATCGTGGCAATGCTGCTCTGCATCGTCGTTGCGGTCGTCATCACAAAAAAAGGAAAGTCTTATCCATGAACCGCTTCATCACGGCCCTGCTCCAGGATGAAGAGCGCTCCAAAACGGTTGTGGCTGCCGTAGCTGCCATCGCCGGACTTTTGGCTATGGCACTGGCCGCAGCCTTGAGGATAGGGTTTCTTTCGATATGAAAACAAAACGGCAATTCGACTTCACGTTGCGGTTCAAGCTCTCTGGACAGGACGGCGACACTTGGCAGGTGGTGGAAAGACTTGGCGAAGGCGGGTGCAGGGATGCGCTTGTCGGGACCGGCGTGCCGCGACAAATTGCCATGGTTTTTACCCGTTGTGCCGGCACGGAGCTTGAAGCCATTCAAAGCGCTATCAATGACGTCCTGAAGGCCCTTCCAAGCGCTGTGCTGTTGCCCAACGATGGCGCAATCGTTTGCAGCAGCCCTTCAAAACCTCACCAAGGAAAGCCATGACCCTTCCCGCTAAGCGCACGCGCGCAATCATCTACACGAAGCTTTTTCTCGAGCAGCTCCTTGTCCCTAGGCTTACACCTGACGTGCCTGAATCAGTTCGAGCAGCAGCCTTGGGCTGCTGCGCCACTATCCTGGAATTGGCGACCTTGAAATCGCGCACCGTGTGCTGCCGGACTGGTTCGGTCCTGCGAGAAAAATGAAGGACTGACATGAAGCCAATCACGACACCCGATGAGTCCGAACGCGCCTTCATGACGGCCCGCTACGAAGTGAGCAATGAAGAACTCGCAAAGCGCACGACTGCCGCGTCCGACATGGGCGGCTCGCTGCTGGCTGGGCTCAATGCATTCATGGAGCAGAAAATGACCGCAAAAGGTACGACGTCCTGGCGCGAACTGGGCGACATTCATCTGCAAGACGCCCGACAGCCGGAACTGTCGGGGCGCAGCCGAACTGATGCTGCGTTTGATGCGTGCTATATATATACCCGGTGCATCGTTGGCAAAAAATCGGGGCTGTACGACCACCCCAATGCTTCAGTATTCGTCCTTGCCGCCGCAGAACTGGGCTGGCTGGATAGCGTGCTGCGCCCCGCGCGCCAGCATGTCCACGAGCGTGATAACCCCCTGCGTGACGCAAGCCAATTCGATGCGCTGCTGGCGCTGGCGTTGCGATTAAAGGGTGCCCTGGATGCCAGCGGTGTCTCCGCCGAAGGGCCACCATGAAACTGCAAATTGCCAGCGACCTGCACCTCGAGTATTTCCAGCGGCTGTTCCCGGGGGAGCGATTGATATCGCCTGCGCACGGCGCAGACTTGCTAGTCCTAGCCGGTGACATTGCCAACGGCGTCGAGGCCATCGAGCTGTTCAGGGACTGGCCCGTCCCGGTGCTGTACCTAGCCGGCAACCATGAGTTTTATGGTCATGCAATTGAACAGGTGCGCATCGACTTGCGCAAGGCTGCCGCCGGAACAAGCGTTACCTTCATGGACAACGATGTCGTGGATTTTGGTGGAGTGCGTTTCCTCGGTACGACGCTATGGACCGACTACCGGCTCGAACTCAATAGGACGCAGCGCCAGCTGATGGAAAACGCGGAGCTTCGCATAAATGACCATTTCCGTATCCGCAGTAGCGACGGAAAGTTCACAGCAGAAAGGGCGCTTGCCGAGCACGAGCTTGCGCGTGCCTGGCTGACCCAAGAGCTCAACAAACCTTATGACGGCAATACCGTGGTCGTCAGCCATCACGGCCCGCATCCACTTTCCGTGCATCCGCGTTACATCGGTCAAGCCCTGAACGCGGCTTTTGTCAGCAACCTGACCGAACTGTTGCCCAAGGCCGACCTCTGGATTCATGGCCATGTGCACGACAATTTTGACTACCGTGTTGCCGGGTGTCGAGTGATGGCCAATCCACGCGGCTACGCGCTAAACAGGAATGCGGTCGAGACGGCCAAAGAACTGGTTTTTGAGAACAACGCTTTCGAGTGGGCGTGCGTGGTGGATGTTTGAGGACCACCTCACGTTTCGGCATCAGGCAACAGACCATTGAAAAACAGAAATGACCGTCACAGAGCTCATCGAAATCTTGAAAACATATGACCAAAACGCGGTCGTCGTGCTGGCTGATTCCGCTGGCGAACAAAGAAGACCTGGCGTGGTGCAACTGCGGGCCGACGAGATTCAGCCGGTGGAGCTGTACCAGGTTGAGCACAAGGGTGTGTCTTTGTACGAGTTTGGCGATGGTGACGAAGCACCTGCAGCTGGCGAGCGGACGACGGTTTTCGATACAAAAGTCAAGGCCGTTTTGCTGGGCGGGCTTTGACTTTTTCGGACGATGCTCACAAGGTGGGCAGGCGGTCAAAGCGGTTGAAGCGAGGGGAGGGCGGAGGCACTTCGGACATTTTAAGCTTGTCAACATGTGCGGCGGGGATGCCGTGGCGAAGCCAACTGCACATGTCCGTCAGCAGCCCTTTGAAGCCCTGCAGCATCAACTCGACGGAACCGTCGATGCGATTGCGCACCCAGCCGGTGATGCCCTGCGCCCGTGCGTGGCGCATGCAAGCATCCCGGTAACCAACGCCTTGCACGCGGCCATGCACTTGCACCAACCAAGTTTCAAGCGTTTCATCATCCTTGTTGACGGAATTCATGAAGGAAAACCCTTCTCTTGACTGTAGACGGCCATTGTTCAGAAGTTGCACGGACTCTGATTTTGGGTGAATTTCAGTCGTTTCAAGGTTATTTGCTTTTCCAATATTGAGCGTTGAAAATTGATAGAAAAAAAGCTTGAAATGACTTTTCAACAGACTGTATAGTGACGAGAGTCGAAGGAAAAGCGCCTGTATTTCCCATACACGACAGTACACGAATGACGGCTTTCTGCTCAGCTTCTCATGTACAAAAACGCTTCCCAATGGGCACGTATTCGTCGCCGCATATTGGTCCATGGTGACTCAAGGCGCCAGGTCAGCAAAGACGAGGGGATGAGCCTGGGGACCGTCAAAAAAGTCCTTCGTTACACATCACCCCCCGGATATTCCGATAGGCTGCGAAAAGCATCCACGAAGAACCAAGCGCCTGCAGCCTTACCTCAGCCGAATCCTTTGAAAGCTAGAAGCCTGGCGTCCACTGCAACTTGGAATGCGTGGCTTGCAATGGTTGAGCGTGGCGAGACAGCATCAAAATGCGACCCCAAACTGGCTTCTGAGTTGAATGCGTTGTTGATGCCAGAACCTCGGCAGCAGCGAAAAAAGGCACTCGTCATCCTTGCGAGAGAACAAGGCTTCAGTGTTCGGCAGATTTCCATACATGCGGGAATCAGCAAAACAACCGTTACGCAATACCTCGTCGAATTTCGTGAAGGAGGGGTCGCTAAACTTTTAGAACGCAAGCGTTCTCCGATGAAATGCGACAACCTTGACCTTCAAAAAGCAATCTTTGCGTTGCTTCACGAGCCTCCAAGCCTTAGCGGAATCAACCGAACGATTTGGAGGATGCTAGACCTGCGCACGGCATTGGCCGCCAAAGGATTTTGCGTCGGTGCCGACGTAGTTCGCCAAGTTGTCAAAAATGCTGGGTACCGGTGGAGGTCTGCGAAAGTCGTTTTGACCAGCACAGACCCCGAATACCGGGAAAAACTCGCCCATGTGCAGTCCATTCTGGGAGGGCTGAAGGCCACTGAAAGATTTTTCTCGGTTGACGAATACGGCCCATTTGCCATAACGATGAAGGCGGGTCGCACACTCGTAGGACCCCACGAAATTCCGACTGTTCCGCAGTGGCAGAAATCAAAGGGATGGCTCATCCTTACGGCAGCCCTCGAGCTGTCATCCAACCGCGTCACCCACTTTTACTCAGCGTCAAAGAACACCAAGGAAATGATTCGAATGATTAAGGTACTTGTCGAGGAGTATCGCGACGCCACGAAGCTTTATATTTCCTGGGATGCCGCTTCCTGGCACCTCTCCAAAGCGTTGGTCAGCCATATTGAAGAGCATAACTTGACCGCCTCCAGCATTGGGAGCCCCTTGCTTGAACTTGCGCCCTTACCGGCCTCAGCACAATTTCTAAACGTCATCGAGTCGGTATTCAGCGGGATGGCGCGTTCAATCATCCATGGCAGCAACTACGAGTCCAAAGATGCTGCAATGCGCGCTATCAGCCAATATTTTGCAGAGCGCAACGAATATTTTCTAAACAATCCTCGTCGGGCAGGCAACAAGATTTGGGGAAAAGAGCGAAGCACAAGCATGTTTTCCGAGAGTCAAAACTGCAAGGACCCTGCATACCGGTGACCATGCCAACTTGCGTGTTTTGGATGCGGCAACGGCCTGGTCACCAGCCACGTTGGTTTGTCCGCGCCGTAGGGAAGCTTCCCCGTACTGACAAAGGAAGAGTTGCCACTGTAGTTAAACAATAATTCATCTGCCGTAGCGTCACCGGACCAGGGCCTTTTTGCCGGAAATACAGCAGAATGCCGCTCGCGTTGGTGCTTGGGTATCCGGCCACGCTGCAATCATGACGCCAGAGAATTTGCTTTCAATGGCACGCGCCTACCTTATTCAATGCGCAACGCGCGCAACAACAGACATCCATGTCCACCACCGTAAAACCGGCCTTGAAGGAAATCTTTGACGCGCGCCAGTTCCGTCACATCGCCGAGGAAGCGGCGGCGGTCTGCCCGGCGTTTGACGCCGAGCGCTTTCTTGGCCTGGCGCTTCAGGGCCTTGACGAGTTGTCCCTCATGCAGCGCCTGCGCCGCACCGCCCAGAGCCTGCACGCGGCGCTGCCCCTTAGCTACCGGGAGGCTGTCAGCGTGCTGCGCCTGCTGGCCCCGCGCATGCAGTCGAAGTTCGCCACGCTCGCGCTGCCCGACTTCGTGGCTTTGTATGGCCTGGATGATTTCGATTTTTCGATGGAGGCGCTGCGGTTTTTCACCGTTTTTGGTTCCTCCGAGTTTGCCGTGCGCTGCTTCTTGCGCAAAGACCTGCACCGGGCTTTGGCCACCATGCAGCTCTGGTCGCTCGACGGGGACGCGCAGGTGCGGCGCTTGGCTAGCGAAGGCTCTCGGCCGCGCCTGCCCTGGTCGTTCAGGCTGGAGGCCCTCATGCGCGACCCGTCCTTGAGCGCAGCGATACTGAACAATTTAATGGCCGACCCGAGCCTGTATGTGCGCAAGTCGGTGGCCAATCACCTCAACGACGTCAGCAAGGACCAGCCCGACTGGCTGCTCGTCCAGGCACAGAGCTGGCCGCTGGACAATCCGCGAACGGCCTGGATTGCCAGGCATGCCCTGCGTAGCTTGATAAAGAAGGGCGACCCGCGCGCGCTGGCTGTGGTCGGCGCGGCAGCGGAACCGAAAGTGCTGGTCACGGACTTTGTGGTCGCGCCGGACCGCTTGACGCTTGGCGAGCGGCTCAATCTGAGCTTCACCTTGACATCAGAAATTCAAGTGCCCCAGCGCCTGGTGGTCGACTACATCCTTCACTACGTGAAGAAGTCAGGGGTGGCGCTTCCGAAGGTGTTCAAGCTCAAGGAGTTCACGCTACAGCCCGGTGCCTCGGTATGCATCGCGCGAAGCCAGACCGTCCGGAACTTCACGACGCGTGTGCATTATTCGGGCGTGCATGGGGTCGAGCTGGTGGTCAATGGCCGGACATTGGCGAGCGCATCGTTTCATCTTGACGTGACGAACCCTTGAGCTTGCCTTGCCTTTAACCGAATGCAATCAAGCCAGGCGTTGTTTCGGTATGCCTGACCCAGGAGGGCTACTCTGTGGGTCGGGACTATCGATGGTTTAGCCGACAGCCGAGATAGCGGCGTGTTCCGAGTCGGTCCTTCTTGGATACCTCCGTTGGAGGTTTGTAATTTGTAAAGCATTATGGACAAATGATTAATAATTGTCTGTAATGTCTTACATATGCCAGCCGCATCTCATGTCAACTCCGTTTTGGACCAGCAGTTCCTCCTGCAGCTGGGGGCACGGCTTAGGCGTGCGCGTATAAACCAGGGCCTGACCGCCACTCAGCTGGCGAAACAGGCGCGCATCTCGCGCATGACACTCAGCGCAGTCGAAGCCGGCGCGCCGGCGCCAACAATGGGCACCTATCTTCGTGTCATGGGTGTGCTCGGAGTGTCCCAAGACTTGGCGCTGGTGGCGAGCGATACGCTCCAAAGGACTGTTGCACCGCGCATAGACAAGCAGGTCTCCTCCAACACCGTGGTCGTGCCGGTGACCCCCGGTGATACCCAGCACGAGCTGCAGGACCTTCAAAGTTTGATGCTGCATGAAGAAGCTGTCCTCTTGTTGAAAAAGAAGCCTGAGCTGATTCAACAGGCCCTCGACACATTGGAGCGGTGGCGCTGCGCGGGCGACCCGCACAGCCGGTTTTTGTGGGATGAGTGGTCTGTCATCCTGCATCGCCGGGCTTGGCGCAGAGCGCTCTCGCTCACGCGGCGTTCAAAGGAGCTTCGTCAAGCTTCGCCGTTGGCCACCATTTTGCCGGTCGATGTTCGGCAGCGAGTGCTTGAGCAGGTGCAGCAGGCTGGCCAACGCGCAGCTACGCGCTGAACGCCGGCAACCGGTGGCCGAATAAATCGTTCACTATTTGAAGAAGTCAGGGCTGTGCTTGCCGAGGTGTTCAAGCTCAAGGAGTTCACGCTGCCGGCCGGCGCCGCAGTCTGCAGCGCGCGAATCCAGACCGTGCGGGACTTCACGACGCGTGTGCATTACCCGGGCGTTCATGGGGTTTAGCTGGTGGTCAATGGCCGGATATTGGTGAGCGATTCGTTTCAACTGCTGACGTGAAAAGCCCTTGACCTTGCCTTTGACCGAATGCCATCAGGCCAGGCGCTGTTTCGGCATGCCTAGGCCGGGAGAAGTCCAGGGGGTCTTTATCTGGGCTTGCGCTTGGAGTCGTACTTGCGCCAGTACTGGAATTCATCTTCATGAACCTCGATGTCGAGCTCCGAGATTCGCGACTGAAGACGCTCCTGCACGTCGGCAACCGCCTTGTTGTAGACCAGGGGGCCAAGCTCCTCCAGAAAAAAGCCGAGCAGTGCGCCAGCGGCAATGTTTCCAATCTTCTCTTCCATGTTCACCAGGAAATACCGTTCAATCGATGTGACGGCTTCGCTGCGGGCCTGCTTGGAAATTTCAATCGTCATGGGTAACAGCTCTTGGCTGAAAGGTTGAGTTGAGGAAAGGCCTCAGCGGGATGTGTTCAAAGACAGAGGCAGGCACGGATTGAAAGTTCTACGGCCTGTTCGGAGTCGAATCCCCCGCCGGGTATTTGCTGACGTTCTTGACCATCTTCTGGGCGACTGCCTCGTTCAGGTCAACGCCTAGCACCGAGGACAGACGGACCAGGTAAAGCAACACGTCGGCGAGTTCATCCCGTACGGCCTCGGCAGTTGCCTCGTCCTTTGCGACCAACTTTGACTGTTCCTCGGTTTGCCACTGGAATATCTCTACGAGTTCGCCTACCTCCGCAGACAGCGCCATGGCCAGGTTCTTGGGCGAGTGGTATTGCTGCCAGTCGCGCTCGTCGGCAAACTTTTGCAGCGCGGCTTCCAGGCAGGACACGTCAATAAGGGGCGCGTTGGCCATGCGGTTGACTCCACTCGGTTGTTGGGAAGAATTGATGCACAACGCCGTAGGCAGGTCTGCGCTTGGCGGATAAGTGATGACTACTGTCTGCCAACCCGTGTACCGATGGCACACAGCGGTAAATGCATGGACTGTTGTTTCGCCTAAAAAGCATCTGTCGCAGCTGCCTGCATGAACTCCGACGAACCCATGCAAAGCGCGGATTTTTCGGCTTTAATGACGCCATGCCTCTAGCCGGCTTCACCGTGCTCGTCATTTTATCGCTCGGCGTTGCGGGCTACGCCGTCGGTATGTACGGCTTTTTGCCTCTGGGGGTGGCCATCCACCCGGACATGCGAGCCGCGTTCGAGGCGCATCGCACGGGGGTCTACGCCCACGTCTTTGCTTCCGCAGTCGCGCTCGCCCTGGGGCCTGTCCAGTTCTCTGCCCGGTTCCGTGCCGCACGGCCGGGCCTGCACCGCTGGCTGGGTCGTCTCTACCTGGGCGCTGGCGTCCTGGTTGGAGGGGTGGCAGGCTTGTTCATGGCTTTTCACGCTTTCGGCGGGCTGGCCGCGCGCCTTGGTTTTGGATGCCTGGCTGCCTTGTGGCTCTACACTGGCTTTCGCGCCTACCGGGCCATCCGTGCCCGGGACATAGCAGCCCACCGCCGCTGGATGGTGCGCAACTTTGCGCTCACGTTCGCCGCCGTCACGCTCAGGCTCTGGATGCCGGCATCCATGGTCTTGGGTATCCCCTTTGAAAATGCCTATCCGGTCATCGCGTGGCTGTGCTGGATACCCAACCTTGTGTTGGCTGAACTCGCCTTCAATCAGGCACGAAACCGTGCGACCCGGCCGACAATGGCCACCGAGCCGGGGTCCGCGGCGCATGAACGTTAGGCCACCAATGCACCTCCGTCGATTTTCATCTCGTCTCATTGCCTATGCTTGGGCCGCGCCCAACACGCTGCTGGGCCTGGCTGCCGGCCTGGCCATGCTCTGCCTGGGCGGCCGGCTTCGTTTCGTGGCGGGCGTGGCCGAGTTTCACGGAGGCTGGCTTGGCCGCATCGTCGCCAGACTGCCAGAGCAAGTAGGCTTTGGCGCCATGACGCTGGGCCATGCGATTGTGGGAATCGACCAGGCAACGCTGTGCGCGCTGCGAGCGCACGAGCATGCGCACGTCCGGCAGTACGAGCAGTGGGGACTGTTCTTTTTGCCGGCCTACACGTTGTCGAGCTTGTGGCAAGTCGTCAATGGCCGCAGCGCCCACGGTAGCAATTTCTTCGAGAAACAAGCCCGTGCAGTTGCTCTGGTTCGCCAGCAAGTTGCCACGTCTCCTGCCGCGGTTTCCGGCTTCCCTGGATGACAGGCGAGTAGCAACGACTGGCAATGATTCGAGGTTGCTTTTGAGCAACCGGTAACGCTTGCTTGGGTGAGCGCTTGGAGGTCCGGCCTGACGGTTCACTTGCCTGAGGATTTTTGCGCCTTGCGCAGAGCGACCGGCCGCTTCAATTGCCCAGTTGCACTTTGTCGCGGCAGCAGGGTACTGAGAACCCGCCCTCGGCTCTTTGGTGCAGCCTGTGCAATAACCGCATGCTGCCTAGCAGTGAGTGGCTCGAAATTTTCCATTTTTTTGGATTCCTTTGCGGCAAATGCTTCGTTCTGTAGTCTAGCTGGCGCAGGAGGGCGTTGACGCAAGAAGTTAAACGGCTGTCGGCTTGTCAAAGCCGGCGGCAGCAAGGCGACATACTGCTTCTGAGAGTGACACGTGAGCGACCGCACAGCGGGTTATTGTGATTTGAGCGGTTTGCGCCAGCGCACCTCGCCGTTCCCGACCGACCATCCGGTGTCGATGACGCCGTGCGTAGCAAGGAGCTTCAATGCCACGCGCAAGCGGTTGCCAAATGCTTTTTCCCCGGCATCCGAGCCGCACAGCTTGCAGAGCGTGGTCAGCTGCATGGGGATGAGCCGGGTCTGGGCGTAGACATAGGCGTACAACCAAGTGGCCAGTCCGTCGGGCAGTGCCAATCGGCCACGAAGCGCAATCCATGTCGCTGGCGAATGGCGAAAAATTTCAATGATTTTTTTGTCAAGTGCCACGGTCCAGCAGCCGGTCTTGGGGTAATCAAAGCGCAGGCACATCTGCACACTGAACGTCTCGAATACCAGCAAACCTTGCTGCAGGCGCTGGATATGCTCGCGCAGCTGGTGCCGGGAGTTTCCATCGTATCGGCCGAACAAAGCCATACAGACCTCCTTGGGCTGCAGGGTGACTGCCGTGCCGACCTGCACGTCCCTGAGCATGTGCACCAGGGTCAGAAAAACCAGGCCGTCCGATTGCCTCAGTTCCGGGCCCATGTACTGAATCGCCGATTTTCCGTGTGTTGTCGGCAGTTCCAGTTCAACATGCTTTTTACGCAACTGTGTCCTGCTGCGCACCCCGAACAGAGGGGAGACAAAAAAAACGCGTGGACTCAGGAATTGTTCCGGTCCATGCTGGGGTAAAAAGTGCCTCTCCAGATGGTCTTCAAGTTCCTCGGCCTTTGTGGCATACCACCGGATTTCCTTGTACAAAGCGTTTCTCTCGTTGCCGTCGCCCAGGCCACGGGTCTCCTTAAATGCCTGTGCTCGCTGAGCTTCCATCCACCGTTTAGATTCCAGCACTCCCTGCCGCGTGAGGGTGACCTCACCGGGGTCGGTGTTCACGAGCGACACCTGGGGCAATAGGAGTAAAGGTTCTTCGGCGGTCGGAAGTTCACCGCGCGCGGTGCAGTCTGCGGGTCGTGCCCGCCTTGCCAGTACTTTGAGCGGCAGTAAGCCTGCGCTGGTTTCGGCCGGTCCGCCAGCGTTGAGGAGAACAGTTTGAAGGATAGATACAGAGCCGGCAGTTTGCATTTTGCAGGGAGTCGCGACGCCCGGGGTGTGAGGATGTGTGGTTTTTGGCATATACGGTTTCACTTTGGAGTTGCTGTGTCGTTCGGATGAACGGCATCAACCACGTGAAGCACCGCTTTTTAGCCATGCAGCCTGGGCCATGCCCGTTTCCGGCTGGTTGCGACATGGTCGCTCTGGTTGGTCGCCTGAGGTTCGATTGGGTTCTCTTAAGGGTCAGAGGGCCGTTAGGCCGTCATGTCGTTTGAGATGCTGGCCATGTCGTTTGAGGTGCAACGAGCTTTCAAGCCGTAAAAAAGCGTCGGATTTTCAGAATCCAACACTCCGGTGGCGCGAAAAAATGTTGTTTGAGAGGATTAAAAAGTCCCGCAAGCCGCGCCAGTATTGGGTTTGCGGCCCTCCGTCTCTTTACTACTATAAGAGCACGCATTTGACGAATCTGCCTGCGCCCTTGTCAGCTTGAATATGGAAAAAGCTTTCTCGAAGGTCGCTTGGAGAGCACCTCTAACAACATGAAATTTGGCCGATTCCGATGCAACCCAAAGTAGGCTGGGTGAGTGAAGGGCGCAAAACCACTGGGTTTAAAAAATAAATACCGCTGCAAAAAACCGGCAAAGGACTGTGCAAAAGCATTCCGGGCCATAAACCGTTTCATCTGCATCGTGGCCGAACCGGACAGCGACAAGGCCGGCGTAGCAGGCGTGTCTCCCCATTCACGAAACCGCAGCGCCATCAGGCTGTTCCTCTGATGCACATGCCGGTTCCCGGCCAGTTCCTTTGCATGCCTGGCTGAGATGCCCGTGCCTGAGGGCCAATACCTGCTCAATGGTCCCCCATTAAATTTAACGTTTCACAAATCGTTTCAATGTAAAGTCGTGATTGATATAGTCCACTTCCTAAACGCATCAATTTATTCCTTTTAAAAATCGTTTCATGAGCATCTCCGAAGACCTGCTGCGAACGCTGCGAACCTGGCACAAGCTGCCCGCCGGGCAACTGCTTGAGCGCCTTGGTATCAGCCGCGCCACGCTCATGCGCGCGGTTCGCGAGCTGGGTTCACAGGTGGTGAGCCGTGGGAAGGCGCGCAGAACCGCCTATGCGGCCCGCCGCCCTGTACGGGGCAGCCTGCAGGCGCTGGCGCTGTACCGCATCGACCGGGACGGCCAAGCTCACGACGCAGCGATGCTGTATCCACTGCACCCGGCAGGATGCGCATTGGACGGCGCCGAGCCGCTGGAGTGGCCGCTAGACGATGACATGCGCGATGGCTGGTTCGAAGGGCTGCCGTACTTTCTGGATGACATGCGCCCGCAAGGTTTCCTTGGGCGGCACTTTGCCCGGCGTCACGCCGACTTGCTTCAGGTCAGTACAGACCCCAAGGACTGGTCCGAGGACGACACACTCCATGCGCTGGCATTGCTGGGCACCGACGCGCCGGGCCACTACATCCTGGGCGAGCCTGCCTTGCGCCAGTGGCTGCTTTATTCCCAGCAGGAGTTGCTGCCCCTGCAAGACCGTCAGGTGGCGTCCGCCTACCTGCTCAATGCTGAGGAGGCGATGGCGCACGGCACGGCGGGCTCCTCGGCAGGCGGCGAGTTCCCGAAGTTCACGGCATTTCGCGAGGTGGCGGGCCGGCCGGTCCACGTCATTGTCAAGTTTTCAGGCTCCGACGGGGCGCCAGGCACGGTGCGCTGGTCAGACCTGCTGGTGTGCGAACACCTGGCCCTGCTCGCCGTGGCCGAACATTTGGACCTGGAGGCTGCGGTCAGCCGCATCCATCAGGCCGGTGGCAGGACGTTTCTGGAAGTCGAGCGTTTTGACCGCCACGACAGGCTCGGGCGTTCGCCGGTGTGCTCCTGGGCAGCTCTGAACGCAGCGCTCGTTGGTCTGGCCGGCAAGCCCTGGCCGCAAGGCGGTGCGGCGCTCCTCGAGCTGGGGCTCATTGACGCCGAATGCATGGCTGCCTTGCAGCGGCTCTGGCTGTTCGGGCAACTAATTGCCAACACCGACATGCACGACGGCAACCTGGCGTTCAGGCCCGGGCTGGAACTGGCCCCGGTCTATGACATGCTGCCCATGGGGTATGCCCCGGTGCGCGGCGTGGAGTTGCCGGTCAAGGATTTTGTGCCTCCGCTGCCCGTGCCTGCAGAGAAGGATGCCTGGCTCGCGGCGGCCCGCGCGGCAGGGCATTTCTGGGCGGCCGCCAGCCAGGATGCACGCATCAGCCCGGACTTCCGGGCGGTTTGCGCACAAAACGCGGACAAGGTTCGCAGGGCCCTGCTCAAGGCCGAGGCGTGGTCGTGAGGGTTATTTCCAAGGAAGCAGGAGCCGCTTAAGTTACGGTATAAACATTGAGAATGAAACATCAAGAACGCCCCTCCAATTCCTGCTACAAATGTGGCGCCACCAGCTATCGGGCGGTGATAGGCCGCGACGGGCGCGGAGCCATGCAGCCGACGGGACGGTATTGCTGCACGGGATGCAACCTGGAGTTTGGAGTGCTTGACGAATGGCGTCATGGCCGAAGCGACAAGGCCAGTCATGAGATGCATGAGTTCTCACTGTCTTGAGCGAGAAAAATATGGGTATTCGAATTTTCTGATTTAAAGCACTGGTTCTAAATACCGGGCTTACGTTGATTCCATTTCCCGGGTGGCTTCATCTAGAACTGATTGCGCAACGCCATGCTTTCTCAGTGCCTCAAGCAGCCGTGCTTGCGCGCCGAAAGCAAACTGCGCCTCATGCGCCTCATCACGGCGCAACCCTTCGCTGAGGTACGCTTTTAGCAGCGACTGGTATCCGGAAAAACCGCGCTTGGGTGCAATGTTTTTCATGGACTCCACCACATCAACCGGGATTCGCAGTGTGATGGAGGTCATCAAGCGGTCTTTCACTAACCGTGATTTCAAAGTACCAGGAATGTTCATGCTCTCACCTTTTATCTTTACTGGGCCTTAAGCTCGGTAATCTGCGCCTGGGCATTCTGCACGGCTGCGTCAAGCAGCAAGGCGCGCTGCACGACCAGGTACGCAGCATCGGGCTGGCGTGCAAACGTGCTGGCAATCATCGCCTGCGCTTCTTCATCCTTGGCCCCTGCCTGCACCTGGGCAAGTTGCTGCAGGAAAGTCGTCAATTGCTCGCGTTCTTGCAAGTTCATGGAGGGCTCCGGGTTTGAAATTAAGACAATATTTCAAATGAAGCTTCGCCGCCAATAGTTCAAGGAGGCCTTGTCGCTATACGTGGAAATCATCCGCGCTTTCCTGGATTGCCTCGAAATTCCAGCAGCCCAATTTGACTTTTTCACACCTGGCCCTAGACAAAAAACCGCAATGCCCACTCCACATCCGAAAAACAGACTTTTCCCCTTGACCGTCGAGGACAAGACCCGGCTTCAAAAGCTTGCCCCGTTGTTCGATATTCATTTCTGCAAGCTCGACGAACAAACGTGCGTCTTGCAAACAACTTCAGCAGCAGGGGCGGGTGCGTCGGAGGTCAAGCTTCCAGTGTCGCTGGCCTATCGCAGGCTGCTGTCAGAACTCTGCGAAAAAACTGTCCCATGGATTCATTTCCATTTTGATGAGTCCTGCCGGGACTCGCTGCTGGGCAGGAGCGACGCAAACCTGGCGCGCGTAGCGGTGCTTTACGCCCGGGACAGGAAAGCTGCTTGTGCTCATCCCGCCAAAGAATAAGGCTTTTCTCGTTTTGGCAGGGCGCCCCTTACAAGCAATTTTGTATTACAGACCCAATGTCAGGCCTTGTCTGCAGGCAGGCAGCGCTGCCCGCCAAAATATAAATAGATTTTTTCAGAAAGGCTAAAACCAGGGCATATACCTCTTGTGGACATGTGAAAGCGACAACCGAGTGCTTTTAAGTCCCAGGTGTGTACTGAAAAAATCCAAGGAACGGAAAAGTTATGACGATGACCGCAGCTGAGATGAGCCAATTGATGAGCAACTTTGATGGAGGTAGCCCAGACCGATTCAGCCATGACTGGCAACCCCGGTTCGTCTTTACAGAAGGCGTCATGGCGGTGGTGCAACAGGGCCGGGCAAGCTGGTTTTTGGATTTGCTGGCTTTTGAGTTTGCGCCCGTCATCAAGAGGTCCTTTCTGAAGGATGGGACGACGATGGTGCAGGTTAAGTTGAGTGTTGCGGCCGACCAGAGAAGCGCCCGGGTGTCCATCCTTGTGGCCGGCACCAATCAAGTGTTGCGCACTGACACCATAGGCTCCACCACCTTCCCGCAGGGGGACTGGTATTTCTACATTTACCCTTGCCAGGAAGGCAGTATTTTTTACTGCGAAATGATATTGCTTGATGAGTACTGAAAAGACCTGCAACCCGGTTCGTTGAAAGAAACCTTCGTGCGTTGTCTTTACCCGGCAGTAAGCTGCAATCCCTAATGCCCCCCCAACTTCGGTGATGAATTCACCATTCAGTGCATTTGTAGTGAATAATTGCTGCACTGCAACATTTTTAAAAGGCCACCACATGCCCGCCAAAACTCAAATTGACGACATTGCCTTCACCATGAAGGAAAATGCCGCGAATCTCAACCCGGCTGCTTCACAGGAAGCGTTCAAGCCCATGATGGATAACCTCAAGGCCTGGGTCGACCTGGCTCAGCAGCAAGCCCAGGCGGCGCAGGCCGCCATGACTGAAACAGTCGAGTCGTTCAAAAGCATCAAGGAACCGACTGACGCTTTTGAAGTCATGAAGGCTTCGGCAGAGCAGGGGGTTGAATTCATTTCGTTATACACAAGTCCCCTGAGCCTGAAGCTCGCGTGAGAACCGGATGCCAGCTGCGAAGTCGAGAATTCGCTGCA
>Ga0209512_1000719_pt1 | contig 49683 bp, 37 predicted proteins | sample frozenSSSSmetaG_FD_184142 | JGI IMG/M metagenome (GOLD analysis project Ga0209512, IMG submission 184142) | Glacier valley bacterial and archeal communities from Borup Fiord, Nunavut, Canada, to study Microbial Dark Matter (Phase II) -... | ecosystem: Environmental > Aquatic > Freshwater > Ice >...
AAGCTGGTAGACAATGCCGACAGTTTTTAAAACAACCAAAAATAGAACGCGGTTTAGCAATTCTCGAACAAATAGATCGGCAATAATTAACGTGTTGTCACAATTAAAAAACATTCCCCTAATGGGGATTTTTTATTATTGAATATCAAGAGCGATTGCTCTCTGGCTTATCACTCGAACAATATAACCACGTCGGCTACACTGGAAAGATTCTCGTGCCTACTAATATCATTTAGAGCTTACGCCTGATAATTGTATAAGCTATGCAGCAAGTTATATTTGGCAACGCGGCGGATGAAAGCGCGAATCGTTGGGGCTGGTTTATTGGTCACTTTATTACTCCCAAAGACGACCCGCGCTCAACTGAAGATTTGGAAGTAAAATGGGGTATCCACAAAGCTGGAGATTGTAGAAGTCACTGGGGAGTGAACGAAGCGGCTACACTTTCAATCCTCATTAACGGTAAATTTCGCCTACAATTTCAAGCACAAGATGTCATCCTCTCGCGTGAGGGTGATTATGCGCTTTGGAGTGCGGGTATGCCGCATACTTGGTTAGCTGAGACAGATTGTACAATTGTGACTGTAAGATGGCCTTCAAAAACAGGTGATAGTGTGGGAAAGCGGAAATAATCTGAGGTTAGTGACACTTAGTCTTGTCTAACGGATGGAATGCGTGCTATCATCTCGCTTCTAGTTGATCATCTGTAGTAACTATCACTCCAGGACGAGAACTTAATCTGTCCACATATGTATGAAACGCTTTTTTGTCTTGTGGATGTAATCTTATACAAGCAAGTAATTCCTGATCAGACACATTATTATAATCGAGCATTTGATTACCACCTCACCGTTAGGGTAGATTTCTACTTCAATTCTTTCTACAACCAAAACAAAAAGACTTTTCGTGTGCTCGTCTAAACGCACTATATTTATCGGTTGCAGCAAGTTGCTAGCCATCGTACAGACACAATAGAGACTTCTAATGACTCTGAGGTAGGTTCCAATTCTCCTCCTGCCGATTAATGCCTACACAGAATGCTAGTCAAGGAAGCGCTTTAATTATGGCATTATCCGCACTACTTTCCAGCCTGATTCATAGAAAATCTCACTTGCTATTTAAGGAGCAAGGAATTATAATGTCGCTGGGTAGTGACTATTTAAAAAGGTGACAATTCAGGATATTAGTGGCTAGCTTACTCATTTTGGTTACTGTATTGTAAGCAATTAAGAATCGCTATAATACCAGAAAAAATGTGCTAGACTTACTGATAAACATAATGCAAAGCTAAAATTTTTTTATCTATAACAAGTATTAGTTTAACACAATAAAAAAGTGAATCAGAAACTACTATGTCTAAAGTTAATCTAGATGCTCTAATTGCCAGAGAAGATTTTGAAATGGAAGAGAGTATTAATCCAGGTAAGAAAAAAGAAACTATTTCTATTGAAGATATAAAGCCAGATTCCTTTTTCTTTTCAAATATTAGAAAACCAGATTTTCAAAGAGAGACAAATGAGTGGGATACGAAAAAAATTTGTGAGCTTGTCAAAAGCTTTATTGAAGGTGATTTAATTCCAGCAATCATCTTGTGGCGAAGTACAGGTGGTTATCTATTTGTAATTGACGGTAGCCATAGATTGAGTGCTTTGTCTGCTTGGGTAAATAATGATTACGGAGATGGGAAGATTTCAAAACTTTTTTATGATGCGGTAATTCCTGCTGAACAGATGGAAGTTGCTGAAGAAACGCGAAAATTAGTGAATAAAACAGTTGGCTCATATGATGACTTTAAATTAGCTCTTACACACCCGGAAAAAGTCATCCCAGAAGTTGTTAGACATGCTAAAAATTTAGGAGCATTGGCAATTCAACTACAATGGGTTGAGGGTGATGCAAGCAAAGCTGAAAATTCATTCTTTAAAATTAATCAGCAAGCAGCTCCAATTGATAAAACCGAGCTGAAACTTCTTGAATCGAGAAAAAAACCCAACAGTATTGCGGCACGCGCAATTATTAGAAGTGGAAAGGGGCATAAATATTGGTCATCATTTTTAGATGAGGTGCAGAAACAAATACAAGTATTAGCGAAGGAGATCAATGAAATACTATTCGATCCTAAATTGCAAACTCCAATAAAAACTCTAGACATACCAGTAGGTGGCAAACTTTATTCTGCTCAAAGTCTTCCATTAATTGTAGAGTTCGTAAATATTGTGAACAATATAGATTCAAATACTCAACAACTGGATGATGATAAAAATGGTGAGGCGACAATACAATTTTTAAAGAATGTAAGGAAGGTGGCTTATAGACTAAACAGCAATCATTCTTCCTCTTTAGGATTGCATCCAATTGTTTATTTCTATTCACAAGATGGACGCCATAAAACAGCATCCTTTTTCGCTATTGTTGATTTTGTAATGGAACTAGAAAAACGGAAGAAAATAAATGATTTCGTTGAAGTTAGAGAAAGGTTCGAGGAATTTATCTTAGAATACGATTATCTAATTCAACAAATTAACAGAAAATATAGAAGTGCTCAAAAGAGTTACAAGTATATTTCCAAGCTTTTTACAGAAATTATAAAAATATTCAAATCTGGCAAAAGCATTAGTGAAGCAATGAATGTAATTATGTCTAATAGTGATTTTGATTACTTAACTTTTCAAGTAGAAAAAATGATTGATTCTTCTCAAAAAGACTTTAGCACAGGCAAAAAGAGTGCTGTTTATATAAGAGAAGCATTGCTAAATGTACCAAAATGCAAAATATGTAATGGTTTTATTCATAGAAACTCTATTTCTATCGATCATACTCAACGTAAAGAGGATGGTGGCTTAGCGACTTTAGATAACGGACAAATAACTCATCCATACTGTAATACGGGGTATAAAAACTAAGGTACGATTACAGGTGAACGTAGGGTGCGCTCACGGCTAGACCTTCGGAAATTCAATTAAATAACAAGATAATATGACTAAGATGCTGTACCACCAATCAATCATGATCTGAAATGGGCTTGTAAAAACAGTTTGGTGGGCACACCTTCGGACTTTAACCGATTTCTGCGCCGGATCTGGAGTTCGATGGGCAGCAACATACAAACATTTTTGCCCTAAGCCCAGCGAAATAGATTTTTCATGATAAAACATATTGCTAAAATCTTTTTTAAGATCTAATAATTGACTAAAATTACAGGTAATATGTAGGAAGTTACTGTAAAAAATCACATTTTTGTAACTACGGCAAGGCCATAATCTCAAATATAGTTAAAGTCATTAATATTATGGTAATTAATTTCCAAATTGACGAAACCTTAATTCAAGAAGCTCTATCCTTGGGCAATCAACAAACCGAACGTGATGTAGTCGAAGAGGCATTGCGTGAGTATGTGCAACGTCGCAAGCAACTTAAAGTATTAGAGTTGTTTGGAGAAATTGACTACGACGAGAATTACAACTATAAACAGCAGCGACGGATGTAATGAAAGTTCTTGTTGATACATCTGCTTGGTCGTTAGCACTGCGGCGAAATACGGCATCAGAAGCAATGCCTATCGTCAATCAGTTGCGCGATGTGATTATTAATGGTCGGGCTGTGTTGTTAGGGGCTGTGCGGCAAGAGGTACTTTCAGGTCTTCGTCATGTTGAACAGTTTACTCGACTTAGGGAATATTTACGCGCCTTTCCTGACCTTGAGATAACAAACGAAGACTACGAGTTAGGTGCTGAATTTTACAACACTTGCCGCACACATGGCATCCAAGGAGCAAACACTGATTTTTTAATTTGTGCAGTTGCTTATCGTCGTGACTATAGTATTCTGACAACTGATCAAGATTTTAAAGGTTTTCAAGCGTATCTCCCTGTTACTTTACTTGGGTAAATGGTAATCTCAAATCAAAGTTGAGTAACTTTGTGTATCCATACCCAAATTATTAAAATAGTGGGCGCTGATCGAAATAGCGGGAAATTGCACTGTCAAGCTCCGGCAACAATTCACCTCTACTACTACCGAGAACGCTGTATATTGGACGCTTGGCGATTAAATCGAGTTGTTGCAATGGTAGCGCCACGAGTTTACTAGTGCTAACACCGGCTTTTGTGGCGGCTAACCTTGCTAAGTCAGCCCAAGCGATCGCACTCTTATTGGCTAGATGCCATAAACCGTGCTCGCCATCGATTAATAAATCAAGACTAGCATGAACCAGGTCTGGGACATAAGTGGGTGAGACTATGCTATCTTCAGCGGCGACGAAGGTCTCTCCAGCACTCAGGGTTCGCAAGGCAATTGTGACGAAGTTGTAATCATCCCACGGTCCAAAGAAGGCACTAGTCCGAATTACTAAAGATGAGGGATTGGCTGTTAATACTTGTTCTTCGGCTAAAGCTTTGCTGTGACCATACACATTTAAAGGGGCGACGGTATCACTTTCTATATATGGGTTAGACACGGCACCATCAAATACTAAGTCTGACGAGAAAGTTAGCAATGAGATCTGATGCATCGCGCAGGTAGTAGCTAATACTGCTGAACCTTCAGTGTTTTCTCTGAGACAAATATCTGGTTCGCGTTCCGCATCGTCTACTCGCACATACCCGGCTGCATTGACTACCGCCCACGGCTGTAATTCCGTGAGAACTTGCTCTACAGAAACAGGATCGGCAATATCCATTTCTTGCCGTGTCAGCAGACGGTATAAAATTCCTCGGCTGTCGCATAATCGGGCAAAAGCTTTGCCTAAAGTGCCGTTGGCACCGATGATGGCGAGGGGACTGGGGGAGGGGGGGGGATTGTTTTTACTCATTTCCCACTGCTTACCTTGAGCAATGCAACTTACTACTGGGTAGAGGAGACGCTCTGGACGATGCCACCAACCGGGGGTTGCGAGTAAGGGGTGGTTTGGTTGGTGACCAGTGGCGAGATCTCGTAACATTTTGGCTAAGGCTGTTGGTCGTGGATGTGGCGATCGCAAGTCAAATATGCCTGACTCGTAGTGACCTACCCAGCGGGTGACTAGGCTATTCCAGTCATAAGTACCTAAAAGTGACCAAGCAGTGACGGCACGAACATCTACACCAACATCATGTAAATCCTGCGCTGCATGCCAAACTTCATTCAGCCAACGTAGCTGTTCTTCACGGGTACAGTTGATGTGAACTTCGGTGATTGCGAGGGGGAGTTGGTAGCGTTCCCAGGCTTCAAGCAGTAACGCACGCGGTCCGGCTGCGCCTTCAGCACAAACACGTACAGCTTCTACGTCTGCATACTGCTGTTTTCCATTACTACCATGTGTGTGGTTTGGATAATTTTCGGTACGTTCATCGAGAAAGCGATCGCTGGTTAAATAATGGTTAATCCCGATCATGTCTGGCGGACAAGGATTTTCCAAAAACACCTCTAACTCGGCATCACTGATACCGCAATCACGCATGTAATGCCACATTGAGTGATTGTGAGTAATTCGACCACAAAGCAGATCTAAACTCAACCACCGACGTTCGTTCTCAAATTCTGCTTGATAAGCTAGTTGTGGTGTACTGTAAACCTTACCTAAATCCTCTGTTTGTACCAGTTGAGCATTGATGTTAACTTCGCGAATCGCCTGCATCGAACAAGCGATCGCTCTAACTTGTGAGAGTAAAGCACGGGCAAATGTTAAGTTATCTCGCCCATGAGGGTACCAGTGACCGTACAATCCACTAAATCTTGCCGTTGTGAGTGGTTCGTTTACAGGTGTGTAATGCGTTATCCAAGGATATCGTTCGGCAACTGCCCGCGCAAATACCGCTAGCTTCTCCGGAAATTCCGGATCTACCAAGCTTGTATGACGCGGACCACTACCATGATGTACCAATCCGACAATGGGACGAATGCCGAGTTCTTGTAATCTTTTTAACCGTTCATCCGCCCAAGACCAATCAGCATTCTCTAATCCGTGAGGGGCGATGCGTTCCCACAATAATGGATAGCGAATCGCCCTTATTCCTAATTCAGCAAATAAATCCAAATCATTGAGGCGGATTAAATGACCATTGCGTTCTAATTGGTCAAAATACTCATCACCCACCCGATTCAGCGTACACTCAACGCCAGCCCAAACTTCTAAATTCACACCGTCACCTGTTTGTATACAGCTAACGCCTGAGCTACACATTGATCCATGTTGTAATATTTGTAAGTCGCCAGCCGACCGACAAAATACACACCTGATGTAGCATCAGCTAGAAGTTTGTATTTTTTGTAAACTTCTTGATTTTCTGGGCGCGGTACTGGGTAATAAGGATCTCCCTCTGCTTTGGGAAACTCGTACACAATACTAGTTTTGTTGTGTTCTTGTCCTGTGAGGTACTTAAATTCAGTAATCCGGGTGTACAGTTGCTCGTTGGGATAGTTAACTACTGGCGCTGATTGAAATACTGGGGTTGTATGTGTCTCATGTTTAAAATCAAGCGATCGATATGGTAATTTGCCATAGCGATAGTCAAAGAACTCATCCACTGGTCCTGAATAAATCATCTCGCGACAGGGTATCGCCTGCTGAATTTCGCGATAATCAGTATTCAGCATCACCTTAATATTGGGGTGATTCAGCATGTTCTCAAACATTCGCGTAAAGCCGTGGAGTGGCATCGCTTGATAAGTATCAGTAAAGTAGCGATTGTCGCGGTTAGTACGCGTCGGAATCCGGGCAATTACTGATTTATCGAGTTCTGAGGGATCGAGTCCCCATTGCTTGCGCGTGTAGTTGCGGAAGAACTTTTCATACAATTCCCGACCAACTTTGTTAACTACTACATCTTCTGAGGTGCGGATGTACTCTTTCGGTTCCGCAACTGAAGCGAAGAACTCCTCTACCTGAAAGGAGTTGAGGTTCATGCCATACAGTTTGTTAATTGTATCCAAGTTGATCGGAATCGGTAGTAGCTGTCCGTCAACGCTGGCAAGTACGCGATGTTCGTAAGACCGCCACGGTGTGAACTGTGAAAGATATTCAAAGACTTCGCGGGAATTGGTGTGAAAAATGTGAGGCCCGTATTTGTGGACGAGAACACCATGATCGTCATAATGATCGTAGGCATTGCCACCAATGTGCGATCGCTTATCCACAACCAGCACTTTTTTTCCTGACTGAGTCGCTAACCGCTCCGCAATCACACTACCAGAAAACCCAGCACCGACAATCAAATAATCAAACACAAAGTCTCTTGTGACAATGTTTGGGGCTTGAGGAGTATCAATTGTGTCATTTTGTGCTGCCATTGCCGAGTCAATCAGTTGCATCATTGAACTCCAAGTTCTATCCCAGGATATTTGTGCCAAAAAGTTATCTACGCGACTCAACCACCCAGAGGCGGCGGTGTCTTCTTGCATTGCCTTTTCCGCAGCACTGACGAATTCTGCCACTGTATCCGCAATTCGCACCAGTTGCAAATCTCCGTAAGGACGTACTACATCCCGAATTGAAGTTGAAACCACAGGCTTTGCTGCAGCTAGATACTCTGGAGTTTTCGTAGGGCTAATAAAGCGCGTTGATTCGTTACGCGCAAATGGCAACATCGCCAAGTCCCAACCTGCCATATAGGTAGGTAGTTCTTTATAGTCTTTAGCACCCAAATAATGAATGTTGTCCCTAGTGGGCAGAATGTTGGGGTCGATTTTCACAACTGGTCCAATCAACACCAAATGCCAATCAGGTCGCGCCTCCGCAATTCCTCTCAGTAATTCAATATCCATCCGTTCATCAATCACCCCACAAAACCCTAAACGTGGGTGGGGAATATTAGCTTGGTCTGCTGGTTCTTCTGAATAATTTCGACTTTGGGCAAAGTGTGCTACATCCACACTGCTGGGAAATGCATAGACGTGAGGATGCTGATTTACCTTGCTTTCGTAAAGACTTTGTCCACCTGTAAATACCAAGTTAGCACGGCGAAATAGTTCAGCTTCGTAGTTTTTTAACTCTGGTGGTGCGCCTTGAAATCCTGACAATTCATCCATGCAATCATAAACTACTGCTTCTGGTTGCAAGTGGCAAGTGTAACCTAAAGCCATTGGTGTGTAATACCAACAAGTGTACTTTATAATTTCAAACTCTGCCAACAACCCATCAATCAGTAATTGTAGTTCGGCATTGACTGTTTCCTGACTCAAACCTTCGCGCAAGTGAGGAACAACAACCCAAACCCCATTGTGATTAGTAACATGTAAGCGTCCTAATGGTTCTTGGCTAAAAATTGGCTCTTCGATAAAAAACACTCGCCGTCCTTGACTACAACGGCTAAGAAGATGTTGTGGTCTTTGATAAACGAAATTCCACCGCAAATGAGACAGACAAATAAGATCAGGTGTAGCTGTAGCGTTTTCTATTGCTTTTAAGCTTTGATGAAATCCTGCTTTCGGTGACTGCATCACAGATTGTGATGGCAAGGGTGTCGATATTACTTGACTACCTCTACGATTACTAATATTTTTGCTTTGGACTTGAGCTTTTTCGCCGGACATAGGTTATCTCAGACTTTCGTGTAATTGAATTCGCGATACTTCTGCCAAATAATTGCCAAAAGCGAACTTACAGCTAAGATGTTTGCGCTCCTTCAAGGCAATTATTTATGATTTTCAGCACATGGCAGATATTTGACCAGAGAACTTCGGTAATTTGCCTATGTTAAATGCTTCTTGCCACTATTATCTTCTATCCAAAGACTATATACGCCTATAACTAAAGAGTTAAGATCAAACTCAACCTATTTATATCCAAAATTACAAAATATTAGAAAATATAGGTTTTTTGTAATTTATTATACATAAACTGCTTAGTTTTGGCTAAAGCGCAATCCAACCCTAAACCATGTCTGTGTTGGGTTTTGGGTTACTGAAAACCTAAAAATATAACTAGTCTTCAATCAGACTTGACATCATTTCGGAAGCAAATGTAACGGGTGTAAACTCCGTAACTTAACACTACTTAATTAAATCTTTAGTATGCTCAAAATTCGCTACCACAGCATACACCCAATTATTTGATTTTAAAATCTTTAACTCGCCAAAAATAACTAATAAAAAATACTTTTAGCTAAGTACGATTACATAGGATAATATGTCTATGTTTATCAAAACTGATTAAACCTTGTTTTTGTAACTTGCCGAGTAAACGTGTAATTGTGACTCTAGTAGTGCAACAAGCACTGGCAAGTTCTTCATGAGTCAAGCGAACTTCTAGACGAATTCCATTCGGCGTAGATTGACCAATCTCTTCCTTCAGAAAATCTAATAGTTGGTGTAAACGTTCTTGGACTTGACGTTTACCAGAAATCGTTAACATAGTTTCTGTCTGACGTAACCGCGCCACAATTTTTGGATATAGACTGTGACTAAGTATTGGCGCAGAAGCGATCTCTGCTACAGTAATTCCCACTAGCTCAACATCTGACATTGCCGTTGCTTGGTAAGTAACTGCATCAGTTAAACTAGAGCCGAAAATCATCCGGGGTCCGGCCAACCCTAACAATATTTCTTCACCCTTTGCACAATGTGTAGTCAACTTTACCCAACCTTGACGAACATACCAAATGCTCTGACGATTGAGAGAAATGTTTTCTCCTCGATAATGCTGATACATGGGACGGTTAGAAGTAAATTCACGATCCTGGCTAAGTACAGGTGTTTGTTGCCTCCCAGTCACATCACGTAACAACCAACGCAGGAATATCGGCTTACCTTGGCGATCGCGACTCACACTCACAGTCAATGCAACATCAAAAGACTTACTATCGCGTGGTAATTGCCAGTGGACGACCAACTCTTTAAAGCGATCTGATTCAGTTAACTGATTTAACTCGCTGCGGAAGCGATTACGGTTCTCCGTGGGAATAAAATTAATCATATGTTTGCCCACCAGAAACTGTGGTGCAATCCCCAACAAAGTCACTGCAGCACGATTAGCTTCTTGAATCACACCTTCAGCATTAGTCACCAAATAACCATCAGGTGCTTCTTCAAACAAATCACGATAATGTTGGCGTTCTCCTTCCACCAAATCTCGCGTTTGAATCAGCTCCTCATTTTGCTTATACAACTCCTGGGTAGCTTTTTGTACCATTTCTGAGGCACTGCCTAGCTCGAAAAAAGCTTGTGGCAGTACATCTAATCTTGCAGGTAAAGCATTAGCATGCTGATATAAACTGCTTAACCGCAGATTCATGGCTTCTACTTGCTGCACGAACTTGGTGATATCCATCTTACTCCGTGTTGCTGATTTAAATATTATTATCATTTACCAACTAATTTAATGCCTACCACAAGGTATGTTCAAATTAAGTTACTGTGTGTTTGAGAATACAATTAAAAAACGCGGAGAGGGAGGAGGTAACGCGGAGTTGCGCGGAGCAACTTTGTGTAACTCTGCTTCTAATTCCTCATCTGCTGTAATAGTTGCTCGGCATTCCGCGCCCATTGCCTATTACCTTGGTTGGCATATAGATCCTTTGCATACTGCAATACCTGTTGTGCATCTGGATACTGCCGGAGTTGGATAAATACTAGACCGGCACCGTAGTAGGCATTAGCATAATTAGAGTCATCTTGCGCCGATTTTCGGAAAGCTTCTAGCGCTTCGGGCAATTTGCCTTGTTTGAGATAAATTATCCCAATATTATAGTGGACTTCTGGATAACGGGGATTTATTTCTAAAGCTTTGCGAAATGCTTCTTTTGCTTGTTCGCTTTTACCTTGTTGCAGGTAACATAAGCCCATGTGATAAGCTGTCTCTGGAGCTTTAGGGCTGTATTGCAGCGCTTTTTTAAAGGCGGATATTGCGCGATCGCAGTCTTGCCGCTGTTCGTGGAATAATCCTAAGTTATAATGACCTACTCCTAGTCGCGGATTCAGGAAGAGTGCATGTTGCAAATAATCACCGGCTTGTGGTAAGTTATGTCCTTCTAGTAGTGCTGCTCCTAAGTTGGCATAAGCTAAAGCAAATTTTGGGTCTGCTTGTGTGGCTTGGTAAAATGCGTCTGCCGCCATCTGGAGTTGTCCTGTTTGTCTCAATGCTAAACCTAGGTTGTAATGAGCTGCGGCTAGGCTAGGGTCTAAATATGTTGCTTGCCGAAATAGGGCTAAAGCTTGTTTTACTTCACCTGACCCAATTGCTTGTAAACCTTGATTTACCAACTCCGTCGCTGTTGTTTGCTCAACTTGGGCTGTGTGAGGAGACGAGAAAGTAGGGGCGGGATAGACAACAACAGTTGCGCCAATGAAGATTAGACTCATCACTGGTGGCAAAATTTGAGTTAGCGATATTCGCATTGATTTAACTGGCAACACGCGATTTTACTAACGTTTACATGAAAAATCTTTGGTAACGTAGATGCCGTAGCGGGGCGGGAGTGAATCGCCGTTGAACTCTTAACAAATGATTCTCGCATGAAAAATCTGCTTTAGTACATAACTCAGATTAAATTCCTGTTGTTTAACTTCCCTCAAACGGCTGATTTAGATATCTAAATATTGTCTCTTGAGAATGAGGCAGGTGATGCTCAAGATTTTTATGCTTATGGTTATACATTTATTGACTTTGGTAGCTTAGTTTACATTATGGCTAGTCAGAAAGAAACCACTCCCAAAAGCGAGCAAACTAGTAGCCCAGATTTAGATTCATTGCTAAAAGCGCTAGATGGCGACTTGTCAGCAATTGACAGCGATGCAGCGATGGGGTTGATTGACCAATGGTATGATTCTTTACATGCAGCGAAAGAGCCAAATGCGAAAGCTTTAGCGACTAGCCTCAAGCATCTTAAACAACTGCTTAAAGGTGGTAAAGCTACTGGTCACGAAATTGGTGAAACACTCTCGGAAATTGGTGAACACACTACCGAGATAGCTGATAGCGCTGACAAAGATGCCAAAACTCCGCTTCAGAAGTTAGGTAAACAACTAAGCAAAATTGGTCTTTCTCTCGGTAAAGCTGAAGACCGTGAACACATTGAACACATTGACTCACTGATTGAAAAATTGGGTGGAGATTTTAGTTCGATTGCACCTGATGCTGCTACCGGGGCGATTGATGAGTGGTACAGTTTATTGCACAAGTCTGAAGATGAAGGTCTCAAGGAAATTGCCAACGGACTCAAAGAACTTAAGCAGGTGCTTAAGCGCAAGACTCTTAAGGGTGCTGATATTGCACCGATTCTCACTAAACTAGGTGAGCAAACTACCGCTGCATCAGCTCATGCTACAAGAGGATTCAAAGGTCCAATTCAAAAGCTAGGTAAAATCCTCAGCAAAGCTGGTAGCTCTTTTGAGTAAGTCTTGATCTGCAACTTGCCGAAATCAACTCCTCAACTGTGTTAATTTCGGCAAGTACGATTTTACTTAATCACTAAGCATAATGGTTGAAAATACTTGGTATATTGTCAAGCGCCCTATGGGAAATTGCGAAATCATCTCCCACAAACCAACAGAAGATGAGCAGACAGAAATTATCGCTCAGTGGGGACCTTTTGAAAGCCAATCGGAGGCTACTTCACGTCGCGTTGGATTGATCCGCGCTGGTAAGTGTCAACCAGTATAGCCTGGGGTTAAAACCCCAAGCTGTTTTTATTTGCCAAGATGCTGCTTTAAGACCTCTATACCTTTTGCGTATTGGGGGTCTGCTTGTGTAGCAATTTTCGTGCGATCGCGGTTGAGATCTTGGCGTTGAGCATCATTGAGATTGATCACAAAGTCTGGGTGAATGCCATGCTTATTAATATCCCGACCGCTCGGAGTATAATATTTAGCGATTGTCACAGCTATGCCTGAACCATCATCCAAACCACGCACCGATTGCACTAAACCTTTACCAAAGGTCTGACTACCAACTAACTCAGCACGTTTGTTGTCTTGCAGGGCACCAGAAAGAATTTCGCTTGCACTTGCTGAGCCACCATCAACCAAAATTACCAGCGGCTTTTTAGTTAGAGCACGTCCGTTAGCTTCTTGTTTGTCTACCACACCTTGACGGTCAACAGTGGAAACAATCGTACCTTTATCAATCCACATTCTGGCGATATCTACACTTGCGAATAGCAAACCACCGGGATTAGAACGCAGATCCAGCACATATCCAGCCACCTGCTTTTGTTCTAAATTTTTAATTGCTGTTAGCATTTCCTTACTAGCATTCGCACTGAATTGGTTCAATCGAATGTAGCCAATATTACCTGCATCACTGGCTTTTTGCGAATAACGTACCGGATGGATTTCGATTTTATCGCGATTAATCTGAAATTCTTTTTGCTGATTACTGCGCTCAATCGTCAGTTTTACGGATGTTCCGGCTTCGCCTCGGATCAGCGATACGGCTTTATTAGTATCCATCCCCTCAGTACTTGTACCATCAATTTTAGTGATGATATCTTTAGCCAAAATCCCAGCTTTAAAAGCGGGTGTATCTTCAATCGGCGCAATGACGACTAGCTTCTTCGTCTTTTCATCTTGGCTAATTTGAATCCCAATCCCGATTAATTCTCCCGAAGTATCGACTTGGAGACTCCGGAACTCTTCGGGATTCATAAACCGGGTATAAGGGTCGTCCAATTTCTTCAGCATTTCCCGGATTGCTTTGTAAGCTTCCGTCTTGTTGCTGTAGGACTTGCTTAGATACTGACTGCGAACAGCCTGCCAATCTACCTGATTAAAAGTGCCATCCACATACTGACGATCAATGATTTGCCAAACTTCGTCGATCACTTCTTTAGGTCCTTGCTTAAAGAGAGCTTGACCTTTGGAGTGAAGACCTAGAGAGGCAACAGCGATCGTCGCTAGTGTTACTGCCGTTGCACCTAAAACAAGCCCACTTTTCGGAATAACCATAATCACAGCTAGAAGCGCAAGGAAAAATACATAGCAAATATAAATAAATGTAGCACAAGCGATTAAAGGAGTAGGGAGTGCTCGAAGTTAGAGAAAGTCTTAAGAATCCCTCACTCAGCACTCCCCTTTGCTTAAGGATCTACCCAACGCCCATCAGCTTTAATTAAGTTAAGTAACTCCTCAACGCCTTGAGATTCGGGAACTTTCTTAATTTCTTCTCTACCGCGATACAAAGAAATGTAACCTGGTGTTTTGCCAACATAGCCATAATCAGCATCTGCCATTTCTCCGGGTCCATTGACAATACAGCCCATAACAGCAACATCTAATCCTGTCAAATGTTTGGTTGCTTCCCGAACAACGTGTAACACTTCTTCTAAGTTAAACAACGTCCGTCCGCAAGAAGGACAGGCGATGTACTCTACCATCGTTTTTCGCAATCCCAAGGATTGGAGAATGCTGTAGCAGACGGGGATTTCTTTTTCTGGTGCTTCCGTGAGTGACACCCGAATCGTATCGCCAATCCCATCAGCTAAGAGTGTAGCAATCCCGGCGGTAGATTTGATTCGTCCGTACTCACCATCACCCGCTTCAGTCACGCCCAAGTGTAAAGGGTATTCCATCCCGAGTTCATCCATCCGATGAGCCATCAGGCGGTAAGCAGCTAGCATTACTGGTACTCGCGAGGCTTTCATGGAAATTACCAAGTTGTGGAAATCCAAAGATTCACAAATCCGAATAAATTCCAGTGCGGATTCCACCATCCCGTATGGGGTGTCACCGTAGGTAAATAGCATTCTTTCCGCCAAGGAACCGTGATTGACGCCAATTCGCATCGATTTACCTTGGTCGCGCAAGGAAACAACCAGAGGTTCGAGAGTTTCCCGAACTTTGTCGCCGATTTCCGCAAATTCACTGTCAGTAAATCCGCTACCGTCAGCTTTTGGCTTTTCAAAAACATATAACCCTGGATTAATCCGCACTTTTTCAATATGCTTCGCAACTTCCAAGGCAATTTTCATCCCGTTGTGATGCACGTCGGCAACAATAGGCACATCTTGATAAGTTTTAATTAATTTTTGTTTAATTTCTGCCAAGGCTTTAGCATGAGCCATACTTGGCACAGTCACACGGACAATTTCGCAGCCTATTTCGTGTAGGCGACGAATTCCCGCGACTGACCCATCAATATCTAACGTATCCTCGTTGATCATTGACTGTACAACCACAGGGTAGCCGCCGCCAATGGTAATGTTGCCAACTTTGACTGGACGGGTTTTGCGCCGCTTGATTGTGGTATCGAAGCTCATTTGGTTTGCGGAGGTGGGATTTGTGATCGGTGTGGACAGTGTCTGCATAACCAGTTAACGCTCGCGATCGCTTACAAACTATTGAATTCTATCTGCTTTTTAGAGTGCCATATAATTAGGCAAATTTTACTTGTTACTTAGTCCAGACACAAAAGTGGATCGGTTAAACATAAAGCCTTGACAACACAACTTGATTTTCCGGCTCTAACATAAAGTCATAACGATTTAAGTACTCAGCTTGCCAATTCGCAGGTGAGGGACAACTAGCAAGGCAAAACCCAGCTGGGTCAAACCATTGGATTTCGTCGCCGACAGCAACTGGGAGTACTCGCCACTGTTGAGCTGGGACGCGACTAAAATCTCTCAGTAAAATTACTGATATTTCGCTGTTTGGTGTAAGATGAGAAACCACGGAAGCGCGGGCAAATACTTGTTGTACCCAATTTTTGATCGTCACGGCATTAAGTTGCTCATTCGGACTTTGCTCGCTGACGGATTGATAGTATTGTTGTGCTAAAGCTTCGGCATCAGGACGGGTAATCGCCACTCTCCTCGCCAGTAAAAAAGCAGCTACCGGATCTAAAGTTCCCCAGATTATCAATTCTTTAATCCAAAAGACAATCCAAGGTAGACCTGTACGTGACCAATCATCTAGAGACGGTTCTAGCACCTGACCACCGAAAGTGGTATTAATTTCTAGAGCAATGAGACTCCCTAAACCCCAATTAAATTTATAGCCAAAATTCTGACTTACATAGTCATGCCATTTCGAGACTTGGGTTTTTGTCGGTTTCACTGCATGACGAGGATCAAGCCACCACCTGAGGATTGATTGCCATGACTCATTTTTGCCGCCTTGAGCCAGAGTAAATTTCTCTACAGTGTGTAAACTACTGACAACAGTCTGAATATAATTAAACCGCTCCTCCGATGACCAGGTAACATAATTTTCCCCTGTAGCTAAATGCTGCCGCAGTTCGGGATAAACATTTAATAGCTGATTACCAGAGCGTGGTGGTAAGCTGGTGCGATACAAACGCCGGCGTTCAGTCGAACTGGGATAAATTGTTGTTTTTAACGCTCTTCCTCGGCTAACAAAGAACTCATCTAATCTTGCTTGTTCTTGGTTGGCGTAGTGGGCGTAACTACGTTGCCAAATTTGTTGTAATTGCTCTTCTAACTCATCAGGATTTAAACGGCGATTAGAGATTTGTTCTAATTCCACAATTGCCGCGAGCAAGATACTATCTAAAGTATCTAGAGTTTCTATCGTTGCTAATGTTTGCTCACTCGGATTGCGAAAATTCAGCGGCGCAGTTTGTTCTAGCCATTTAAGAAAACCAGAACGATTTTCAGAGTTTGTCAGCAGAGACCATTGTGCTTCGAGGTGCAATAGCAGTTCAGCGAGTGGACTATGGGCATTGTTGGTCTCGTTGGGTTGCTGTAAACTTTCAATTAGGTCAAAGTATTGAGCACGAGTTTTAATGACACTTTCTTCGGTGAAATCGTTACTCAGTAATACCAAACTTCGTCCTTCTGTACCAAAGCCTGGTCTTCCAGCACGACCAACTAAGTTAGCAAATTCACTCTTGGTGATATCTCCATCCCAACGTTGTAAGCTGGGAATAAGGATTGTTTCAAAAGGTAAATTCACACCTTCTGATAAAGTTGAGGTAGCGATAACTAAATGAACAATTCGTTTGTCAATGACATCGACCAATAAACGCGCCAGCAAACCAGGCATTTTTCCGTGATGTACAACTACCCCTTTTTGCAACAACTGATATTCGCGAGATGTCGCACCAAAATAGTCTTCGCAACAGCGCAAACACGACTCCCAAATATCTTTTCGCTCATCAACAGGTGGCTGAAAAAATACAGGTTTAGGTACATTTTGCCAAATTGTTAATAACTGGAGAAAATCTTCCGCATAACCTCCAATTTGCTGGGCGATAGAAATGAGAACTGCATGTTGCTGTCCACTTGCATTCGGTGCAGCTAAATGCATTGCTGCCCAAAAAAGGTAGGGTCGCAACCGTTTTCTGGGACTATCTGTTTCTAATGCACCCGCCGGTGGATAGTTGGGAAAAGGAGCGACGAGGAACGGTGTATCATCACCCTCAGGAGATTGTAAGAAAGCACCGTCTAGTAAGTCATAACGAATTTCAAATCCTCTGTCTGGCAAGCATTCCAGCCGCCCAATTAATTGCCTGGTGCTGCGGTAGTCCGTAATCGCCGCACTCATCTGCGCTTCACTCGCTACCCAACTAGCTAGTGCTTCTTCTCCTTGAGAAGCTACTGCAGAAAGCGCAATCACTCGACTGTGATTTTGTTCGATATAAGTAAATAATCTTGCGCCTAAAGCCTCTAAGCGTAAATTTCTATTTTCTGCTTGTTGCAGCGAATCTTTATCGCCATCAAATTCCACTGTATGCGCTTCGTCAATCACCACCAATGGCACTCGCCGGAGAAACAGCGGTCCCAAAAATTTCATCAACGCTTCAGCTTTTTCATAAGTACAGATTAAAACTGTCGCTTCGGTAGCAGTTAACCAAACATCTGTTGGTCCCCAATCTGTACCGCCGTATAAAGCAGTAACTGTGACTTGCCGATTCGTAGCGTAACGCATCACCCGCGATAATTTTGCTTCTACTTCTGTCGCCAGCGCCTTAGTTGGGACTAAATAAATGATCAGTGGTTCTGTGGCGGATTGATCACGCGGGGTTAAAAATAAACTTTGCAAAATCGCAATTTCGGCGACGGTAGTTTTACCGCTCCCTGTAGGTGTACAAAGTGCAAAGGAAGCAGAGGAATCAGCGAGACGTTCAATACCGATAACTTGTGATTGCCAAGCTAAAGCTTTACCCGTTTGATAATTACGCCGCAAATAACGCTCAAAAACCTCTTGACCAATCGGGTTTGCATCTCTTGAAAGTGGTTGTAAATGCTGGCGCATTGAACTTTCTACATACACAGTTGCCACTTTGGCACACAGTTTGGCTAACATCCAAGAATAAGGGTCAGTTCCATGAACTAGCACTTTACCCACTGTTTCTAGTTTAGCGATCGCTTTTGCCAACCGCGATTCATTCCCCCAGCGCATTTCTGCACACAATATCCCCAGGGAACTGGCGGTTTCGGCAACAATCAAGTGTTGAAATTGTACTGATGTATTTGTCTCAACTAATGTATTTGACGTTCCTTTTGTTGCCCAGTACTTAGTCAGCCCTTGGTATAAACCGGGAAAATCTGCTTGCAGTAAAGACCGCAAAATTCCTGATTCCACTCCTGTCGTTGTATCTTCTTGCAACAAACCTAAAGATCTCGCTGGATAACCAGCTAACTGATAAGCTGCGGCGGCTAACAGTCGAATTGGTAGTTGGTGCGGATTTAACTCAGGTAAAGATAGCCATTCTAATAATTCTCCAGCGCGACGCATCCCAGAGCGAAAGCGCTCATCTCTAACTTCCTTATGTACGAATGCTGCCTCAATCAGGCGCATCACATCATTTAAGCGACCTTCTGCTTCATCTGATGTCCAACCAGATATTCCCGGTTGGTGTTCGCGAAGTCTAGTGTATTGGCTATAAAGCTTGGCAAAGCATGGTGTCAGACTTTGACTTGCCAAGCTGTCGATGAGTGCTGATGCTAAAGTAACGGTTTCGCTGCTATTTTGAGCCATCTTACGATTGGGAATTAGGGACTGGATCTACGACTTTTAATTTAACGTTAACTTTTTTGCCTTCTTCTTTTTGTTCAAATAATCCACATTCCGTAAAAGCATCTTTAATCTTGGTCTCTAAGCGGAGTACTTGCCTAAATGAGGAGAGCGAATCGACACCAACAATCGCCGATTCACCATCAAAGGCTAGTAAACGACAATGTTCACTTAAAACTCGTGGTGTTTTAGAGATATTTTTAATTACCTGTTGCCATTGTAGCAATAGGGAACTATCACCTGCCTCAATCAATTCATCTTCTTTTTTATACGCTTCGGCGACTAAACCTTCAACATCATAAAGAAGGATTTCTACAGCCTCCAGCCGGCGATTGGCTGTATATTTCAGATGAGGCTGGTGAATTGGAATCAATTCGGTAGTGTCCCGCACTGGTGGCAAACCACAAATGTAACTTACCAAGTCGCAACGCTCGTATTCCGAGAAATCAGACCGAAATAGAAGTTCTCTTAAAGATTTTACCCAGTTGACAGCAGTCGAATCGTCATCATCACTGAGGATTTCAATCAATTGAGTCAAATCAATAGGTGTTAAATTTGCCGCACTCGCCTTTTCATGGGCTTCGGCGATCATCGTTGTATCGTGTTTATAGGTACATTTTGCTTCGCAAATCAGTGAGCGAATAATTTTACCTTCACTATTGCGTTGAAAAGCCACACAATCATCACCAGTCCGTCCGGGGATTTGACCGGCTCGGCCTTTTGTTTGACGCAACATTTCTAACTGCTGGAATGCAGCCAGATGAAACCGAAATAAATAAGCTGGTACTTCCCACTTCTCTCCCAGAATCGGAAAGTTCTCAGCCACAATTCCGGCGAATATTTCGCCAAAGCAACCTTTTAGCGCTTGAATGTTGAGAAATTTCGGATATTCCTCGACCGGGTAATCACTTTCAGCAGATGCGAATGGATCGAGTGGGTCTAAGGAAATACCTATTAACTGCCGTAATCTTTGCCTTGCATCTTCATGAGCTTCATAGACAATTAATTGTAACTCGTTGATTACCGACGCGCGAGCATCGAGATTTTCTTCTAAGCGGCGATGTTGATATTTTTTGTCTTTTGATTCCGTAACGTGGTTTGATAGCCACGGATTCTGTGAGTCAAAACTAGTAAGTTGGTGTTTTTTCCTCATTAAGCTTAATTCTTTAAAAAGAATCATATTTTCGGCTATCGCCTGACAATGGCAGATTCTTTATTCCTGGTAATTTGTATAAGTGACTACTTTATGATGAGGATTAAGTTAATTGCTTGAATGTCTACACGCTTAACTTAACTTAACTAAATGTGTAAGATGTTACTAAAATCAGCGGAAATTAAAATAGTTTAGTGAGGATTTATAAAACCAAGTGAAGGAACGTGAAAAGACTTCCGAGAGTGTTTGTGCCATCGGGTTATTTCATGATGCTTGAGTCCGCCTAGGAATAAATTCCTAGTTTCATACTGAGCCATTAAAATGGATTATTTTTTTGAGCAAGAAAGCGTTAAGTCCGCTAAATCATATTGATAATTCTCCATACCATGACTGATAAAAATGATTTGAGTTCCCAGCGTAGTTGTATGTAAATAAAGTTTGTTCCCGCGAAAAATATTATTTAATTGTCAGCGGCTACACAATTACGAAAATTTGTCTGTAGTCAAGAGCAATTAACTCTAGATATTTTTCCGGTGAGGAGTTATGACTGAAGAATTAGGAAAGGTATAAATATACATCGTATCTTGATTACTGACGCCTAATTTGATGCGGATAGCCAAAATACATGAGAGGAAAGCCTTTAAGGAAAGTAGCTATTGACCTTACGTCAATTATTTTTCCGTTTTTTGGTTGTAAATGCTAGAATCCACCCTTAGGAATTTAGGAAACTTCAATGCCAGTTGCCGGTAACTCAATCAAGTTTGGTACAGACGGCTGGCGAGGCGTGATAGGCGATGATTTCACTTTTGATCGCTTAGCCCTAGTCGCGCCAATCGCCGCCCAAGTACTATTAGATACATATGGTGATCCGGTGGGAAACCGAACCATCATCATCGGTCACGACCGAAGATTTATGGCAGAAGAATTTGCCCGTACCGCCGCTAATGCCGTCACCAAAGCCGGCTTTGATGTGCTGCTAAGCGAAGATTATGCTCCGACTCCAGCTTTTAGCTGGGCAGTCAAGCAGCAAGGTGCTTTGGGTGCTTTAGTAATTACTGCCAGTCATAATCCTGGCTCTTATTTAGGATTAAAAGTTAAGGGTGCTTTTGGTGGATCGGTGCCAGCAGAAGTGACAAAGCAAATAGAAGCATTGTTATCTGAGGAATTATCACCTGTAGAGACGCAAGCAAAGCCTCTACAAATGTTCGATCCTTGGCCAAGTTACTGTGAGGTCTTAGAAAGCAAAGTTGATCTCGCGCCAATTCGTCAGGCGATAGCAGACGGCAAACTCACCTTATTTGCTGATGTGATGCATGGTGCGGCGGCTGGTGGGCTGATGCGACTACTTGGTTCACGCGTTCAAGAAATCAATAGCAATCGTGATCCTTTATTTAACGGTGGCGCACCAGAACCTTTACCAAAATATCTTTCCCGTCTGTTCCGCCTCATGCGGACTCATCGCCAAAATCATCCCAACGGTTTAGCCGTAGGTTTGGTATTTGATGGCGATAGCGATCGCATTGCCGCTGTGGATGGTTCAGGTAACTTCCTTTCTTCACAAATCTTAATCCCGATCCTGATCGATCACCTAGCTGTTCGGCGTGGATTTGGTGGGGAAATAGTGAAAACAGTCAGTGGTTCGGACTTGATTCCTCTAGTTGCCAAGTTACACAATCTGTCAGTATTTGAAACCCCAATAGGCTACAAATACATTGCCGATCGCATGTTATCAGCATCAGTATTAATTGGTGGTGAAGAATCAGGCGGTATCGGCTACGGAACTCATATCCCCGAACGAGATGCCCTCTTGTCAGCGCTGTATGTCCTCGAAGCGATCGTATCGTCAGGAATGGACTTAAGCGACTATTACCACCGCTTACAGGAGCAAACAAATTGCATCACCGCCTACGATCGCATCGACTTACCACTTGCCAGTATGGACGTGCGATCGCGTCTTTTAGCCCAAATCCAAAATACCCCCATTACCGAAATTGCCGGACAGCAAGTAGTTGATTGCCAGACAATCGACGGTTACAAATACCGCTTAGCCGACAATAGCTGGTTAATGATTCGCTTTAGCGGGACTGAACCTGTATTACGTCTCTATTGCGAAGCCGCCACCCTCAAGCAAGTACATCAAACTTTGGCTTGGGCAAAGGACTGGGCAGGGTAAAATGAGTGGGAATAAAGAGTGCTCCCAGTACTCTTAAAAAGGGAGTTGGAGCGTTTCATACTCCCCACTCCCCCCCACTCCCCTACCCCCATCCCTGATGAACTCACTCATTGTCGCGACAAGTAACCCAGGCAAACTCCGAGAAATGCAAGCTTACCTGGCTGGTTCAAATTGGGAATTAACTCTCAAGCCAGAGGAATTGGATGTAGAAGAGACCGGCGATACTTTTGCCGCCAATGCTTGCCTCAAAGCGAGTGTAATTGCCAAGGCGATGGGTCAATGGGCGATTGCAGATGATTCTGGATTGCAAGTCGATGCCCTCAATGGCGCACCAGGAGTCTATTCCGCCCGTTATGGACAAAATGACTCCGAACGGATTGCGAGATTACTTAAAGAATTAGGAAACGAATCCCAGCGTCAGGCGCAATTTGTTTGTGTAGTAGCGATCGCAAGGCCAGATGGAGCGATCGTTTTACAATCTGAAGGTATTTGCCCTGGAGAAATTCTCTACGCGCCTCGGGGTACTAGTGGCTTTGGTTACGACCCCATTTTTTATGTTCCTGACCAGCAATTAACCTTTGCCGAGATGACAAAAGAGACAAAACGCTCAATTAGCCATCGCGGCAAAGCATTCGCAGCATTATTACCACAATTAGAGAAGGAGACAGAATTCTGAATGAAATCAATAGTAGTAGACATCTCCGGAAAACAAAAGATGCCACGTATCCAAACCTCACTCGCGTTCACGCAGTGGCCGCTTCGGAAGCGCGGGAAGAGGCTTTAAAACCCCACTTCCCTTATAGGGAAGGGTTGCAGGGGGGTTAGGTGTACGTCTAATGAGTGAGATTTAAATCTTTTTTGGAGATGTCTAATGATTCATCCGCCAGTCACACAGAATTCTAAATTCTAACTCCTGACTCCTTCTTTAAACTGCTTCGAGATTCTTTTCCCCAGTCCGAATGCGAATGACTTGGTCAACGGGAGAGATGAAAATTTTACCATCGCCGATCTCACCTGTACGGGCAGCAGCGATTACCTTGTCCACCACCATATCGACTTGGTTATCCTCAACAACAATTTCTACCTTCAGTTTTTGGAGAAACTCAACAGTGTATTCCGAACCGCGATAGCGTTCAGTTTGCCCTTTCTGGCGACCAAATCCCCGAACCTCGGAAACGGTCATGCCGACAATGCCAGCATTCACCAAAGCGATTTTTACTTCGTCTAGCTTGAAAGGACGGATAATTGCTTCAACCTTCTTCAATTTCTTGTCTCCTTACGTCTTCCCGATCACATATATATATAATCAGATAATACACACGACACTCTAGCCAGCACTATCTAAAATTTTATTGTGTAGGATATGTTACGTTATTTTTAAAGGTCAAACAATATCTAAGCAGTTACACTCGTTGTATCCAGGTTATTTGCTGAGATTTTTGGTAAATTTTGAATTGCTATTGCCAGTTACAGGCAAGCCCTGACAAAGAATGAATACTGCTGCTTGGGGCGTCGATTAGCGAGAGATTGTAGTTAACGACTGCGCTGTAGAAGCGGACGAACAACTAGAAATCCAGCACCAAAAGCTGTCACCGTCACCAAAAAGATTGCCAGGAATATCCAAAGGCGATTAACTGGTCCTAAAGGCTCAGACGTAGAGTAACGATAACTGACTTCCTGTTCTTCGGTAAAGATCATCTCCTCTGGGTGGTCGAAACTCTCGACCTCGACAACAGACGATTGCGGATGATATACCTTCTCTGGTTGTGGAGGTGGCGTCTTTTGACGGTTGGTATCGACGTGGATAGGACTCGGCGGCTGATAGCTATTAACCGGAGGAACATTTACCGTTTTCTGTAAGCGCAATACAAACTGTACTGTTTGCTCAATTTCTTGTCGTAATTGCCGATTTTCTTGAGATAGCTGGTTTGTTTGCACATTCAGCGTCTCCAACATAGCCTTCGTTGTTTGCAACTCAGCAGCTAATTGACGGTAAACCGAGAGTGGTACCGACGGTGGTTGTGCTTGCGGTGGTCTGTTTGACTGATTTCGTTGAGTAGAAGATGTGCTTGTTCGCATAGGTTACCCAAAATAAAAAGTTGAACGCATGCCCAAGAATAAACGAAAAAGGGACAAAAGTTGAGGATTTGAGATTTTGGTTCAGGAAATTGGATTGGACGTTAGATCCGAGGAAGAAGCTAACAATGGAAAAAAGTGTCCCACAGGACCTTGCCCTTTACCAATATCCAAAGAGTGAGTTAAGGCAGAAGTAACATAACGCTTAGCTTGATGCACTGCGGTCAGCAAATCATTTCCGAGTGCCAGATTAGCTGCGATCGCTGCTGCTAGTGTACAACCAGTACCGTGGGTATTCTTTGTATCCACTAACTCAGTCTGTAAAATTTCCCAATTTTCACCATCAAACCAAACATCTTTGCCGCGCAACTCATTCCTCATCCCTCCACCCTTAACCAACACCGACCTCGCACCCAAATCACGCTGAATAATTTGAGCACATTTACGCATATCATCCAAAGAATGAATCTCCAAACCCGTCAAAATCTGGGCTTCATAACGATTCGGTGTCACAATAGCAGCTTGAGAAATTAACACTCTGAGACTATTAACCGCATCATCATCAATTAATTGAGCACCTGTACGCGACACCATCACCGGATCAACCACCAAATTCGGAATTTGCAGCGCCGCCACCTCCTGGGAAACAGCAACAATAATTTCCTGATTGAGTAACATCCCCGTTTTCGCAGCTTGGACACCAATATCCTGCACCACCGCTTGAATTTGCGCCACCACAGCAGCTACAGGCATAGCATCAACCCGTGTCACACCCAAAGTATTTTGAGCCGTAACACAAGTAATAGCACTAGTACCGTGAACACAGTGAAAAGCAAACGTCCGTAAATCAGCTTGAATCCCCGCACCGCCGCCGCTATCAGAACCGGCAATTGTCAACGCCACAGGAACACTAATACTCATATAATTTCCAGATTAAAGATATTTATAACTAATACTAAAGAAATAAGCAGCTAGCAGGAAGCCAGTTGAGGATAATTCTGCTTTGCTAATAAAAGTAAGCAATTAGAAGAAATTTTATGGTTGGACACGAAACGATCCCTAGAGAAAATACTATCAAAAGAAAACACCTGATTTCTAGCCTAATTACTGGGATGGTGATTGGAGCGATTGCTGGCGCACCACTCGGCTGGTTTGCCCATCAATATTACTATCAACAACACTTAGCTCAGACTTTACTATGCCGGGAGCGAAATAACAATCGTTCAGCGGCAGAGGTAGATGCGATTTGCGGGTCCCGGTTCTGAGTTTTCAACGCGGAGGGCGCGGAGATAGCGCAGAGGGGCGCAGAGGGTTCTCCGCGTTCCTCCGCGTTACCTCTGTGTCCTCCGCGTTAAAAGATCCTCCTCGTCCAGCGACCCAGCGCCATCAATGGAAAATATTGTTGATACATATGATACTTCAGGTAAAAATGGCGAGGAAAGCCTGTACCTGTAAATTCGGATTCATCCCATGTGCCATCTGGTTGTTGTGTTGTTAATAGGTAGTTGATTCCGCGTTCAATGGCGTCAACGGCTTTACCGGCGGCGATTAAGCCAATTAATGCCCAAGCTGTTTGTGATGCGGTACTAATTCCTTTGCCTTTAAGGCTGGGGTCATCGTAGCTACGGCATGTCTCACCCCAACCACCGTCAGGATTTTGGCAGTTTACTAGCCAAGTTGCGCCGCTGTCTATACTGTGTTTGTATTTTTGAGGGTCGATTAGGGCTAAGGCGGAAATAGCGCCGCTTGTACCGTAGATGTAGTTGACTCCCCAACGACCAAACCAGCAGCCTTCGGTTTCTTGTTCGTTAATTAGGTATGCGATCGCGCGTTCTTGGTTGTGTGTATCAATCTTTAAATTACACTCACTGATCATTTCTAATACCCGTGCTGTAACATCTGCTGTATTTGGGTCAATCATGGCTTTTAAGTCGCCATAAGGGATCGCGTTGAGCCATTCTTGATCGTTGTCGAGATCGAATGCTGCCCAGCCTCCTGGTTTACACTGCATGGTGGCGATCCAATCTACACCACGGGTCATGGCTGTAGATTTTAGTTTTTCATTGGGTAATTTAACTAATTCTAATGCCATGACGACGACGGCTGAGTCATCGACATCGGGATAAAAACGATTTTCAAATTCAAATGCCCAAGCGCCTGGTTTTCCTTGGTGATTTTTGACTGACCAGTCGCCGTAATTTAAAATCTGCTTGCCAATTAGCCATTCTCCGGCTTTGACTACTGCTGGGTGATCGTTTTTTAAGCCGGACTCTACTAGTGCTCGCATTACCCATGCTGTATCCCATACTGGGGAAATGCAAGGTTGAATCCGGTAGCTGTCTGTTGTTTCGATAGCAAAATTATCGATCGCTTGCAGACCACGCTGGACTATGGGGTCGGAGGTGCTGTAGTCTAAACACCGCAAGGCTAGCATTGAGTTCAGCATTGCGGGAATGATTCCGCCCCAATCTCCGGAGGTTTCTTGGCGTTCAATAATCCATTGTTCGGCGGCTTTGATGCCTTCGGAACGGAAGGGGACTAAGTTTAGGGTTTCTGCGAGTTTGAAACTGTTGTCGAGGGTAATAAATATATCTGACCAGTCACCGTTGCTTGGTAATGCAAATTGGGCGCGATCGCGTCCTTCGGTATATAGTTCGTTTAAGTTGAATACTGGGTTCATCCGATAGATTGGTTTGCGATCGCATACAATTAGCAGCGGTACTGTACTCGATCTTGCCCAGCTTGACATTTCATAAATATTTACTGGAAAATTCGTCGGCAAAAACATTACCCAGGGTGGAAGCGAAGGTATCCCGCGCCAGTCGTAACATCCTAAAAGTGCAAGGTGAAGCTTGGTAAAAATCCGTGTCTTGCTAATTCCACCCCGCGCTAAGATAAATTGCCGTGCCTTTTCCATTGCCTCTTCCGTCTCAGACACACCCAGCAACTTCAGCGCCATGTACGCTTCGACGGTCGTACTGAGTTCTCCACCATCACCGTAGAAGAGTTCCCAGCCACCATGATCGCGTTGTTGAGAACGCAGGTAAAATTCAACTTTGTGTAAAGGTCTTTCGCGGTCGGTTCCCCAAATTTTGTGCAGAAGGACAACTTCCGCTGTAATGGTGACGTTGGATTCTAACTCTGCCCACCAGTAACCATCTGAATTTTGAGTGGAGAGTAGATAGTTTTGACTAGCTGCTATAGCTGTGGCAACTTTATCGGTTATAACTTTGTCTTGATGCATGTAATAATCCTCACATCTCAATCACACTCTGATTCCCGGTAGCATCGAGGAATTCCTCGGCATCATACGTCTTTGTATTTTGTTCTGAACATTGATAATTGGCAAGAGGGCATATGCACAAAATTGAATTAGGACTAACACTCCTCTCTTTAATAATTTGGCTATTTTTACTAACTTGGCGTGGTCAATTTTGGCGAACAGACCAGTTGTTAGAGGTATCTCTCCCCCTACCCCCCTCTCCCTCTCCCCCCTCTGTCTGTGCTGTGATTCCGGCGCGTAACGAAGCTGATTTGTTGCCAATTACTTTGCGATCGCTCTTAACCCAAGATTATCCTGGTTCTTTCACGGTATTTTTAGTAGATGATCACAGTACAGATGGAACAACTCAAGTAGCAATAGCAACTGCTGTAGAGTTGGGTAAAGAGAAACAATTGCAAGTAATCGCGGCGGAAACATTACCTCCTGGTTGGACGGGTAAACTTTGGGCGATGGAACAAGGAATTCAAAAAGCCCAGACGTTAGCGCCTGATTATTTGTTGCTGACTGATGCGGATATTCAGCATGATGTGACTAATCTCCGCCGACTGGTGAATAAAGCGCAGCAGGAAAATTTAGATCTGGTGTCGGTGATGGTGCGGCTGCGGTGTGAAAGTTTCTGGGAACAGTTGTTAATTCCGGCTTTTGTGTTTTTCTTTCAAAAACTCTACCCCTTTCGCTGGGTCAATAATCCCCGTAATTCTACGGCTGCTGCGGCTGGCGGCTGTATATTAGTTAGCCAAGATTCTTTAACAAAAATCGGTGGAATTCAAGTTGTCCGCCAAGCGTTAATTGATGACTGTGCTTTGGCGGAAGCGGTGAAAAAAAGTGGGGGAAATATTTGGTTGGGATTAAGTGCTTTAACTTGTAGTTTGCGTCCCTATCCGTCTTTGGAGACGATTTGGGGGATGGTTGCGAGAACTGCTTTTACCCAGTTAAATTATTCGCCTTTATTGTTATTGGGAACTTTATTCGGAATGATGATTATTTATATGCTTCCACCTTTGGCGACGGTTATTGGTGTAGGGACTGGGTATTGGTCGCTGGCGGTTGCAGGTTTGGCGGGATGGTTGTTGATGACTTTGGCTTATTTTCCGACTATCCGCTTTTATAAGTGTTCGCCGTTTTTCGCTTTCTGTTTACCGGCTATCGGTTTTCTTTATACTTTGATGACTTTCGACTCCGCGCTGCGTCATTGGCAAGGGCGAGGCGGTGCTTGGAAAGGACGTGTTTATCCTACAGGCTAAGTTGAAAATAGCAAAGTCGTCACTTGTTCTAAAACTTTTAGTCCTTGTAATGAACCACGAATCAAACGAGTTGCAGCTATTGGTTGCTTGAGCATGGCTATTGCCAAGGGTAAAGGCTGGAGGATACCATCAGGGTTAAATGCTGGGGTGAGGTCAGGTAGGTTGTGATGACAATCGTCGCTGATGACACGTAACATTGCCACCGATGCTCCAGCTTGAGTGAGGAATTCTAAAGCGGCAAATCCTTCCATATCTACAACATCAGCACCTAAAAGACCAAGATTTTGTTTGTCTGTAGCTGACCAAATCACGCGATCGCTTGTCAACCCTCTGACTAAAGATTTTTTTGGCAAATGTTTTTCTAACAGTACTGTCAAAGAGCGATCGCATAGCTGAGATAAAGTCGTATCAGGATAATAAATACAATCTTGATACAAAACGATTTCTCCAACTTGGTAGCGCGGTAGCAAACTACCACACAGACCCATCACTAATACTCTCGATTCGGAGGTGAATGGTAATTGCTGCAAAAATCTTACCAAAGGCTTAGTTCCTACAGGAATCGCCACAATTGAAGGCTTCATACCAACGACGCGATTTAAGCCGCGACAGACAGCTTGATATTCCGCCCCACGAGGAACCAAAATTGTGTTTACAGGTAGCAAATTAGACATTTCCGCGCCTTTGCGCCTCTGCGTGAAACAAAAATATTTATGCCACAAGTCTAATGTAGAGACACCAATGGCACCTCTACAATTAGAAAAATAAACCAATTAAAATGCAGGTGTAATAGATTAACCCATCGCGCTTTCAACAGCAGTGGGTTTGCGTTTGGGGATCAATCGTAGGACGCGGGAGGCAATACTGGTGATAGCGGGCATTAATTGCGGTTGCATCAGCCGGTGATCGAATTTACTCATTCGGCGCTTATTTTCCACCAAGCAGGCGTTGATGAAGCTTTCTGGTGTGAGGTCATCAAGAGAAAAACTGCTAGCACCAGTTGCGGTGAAACCAGCACCACTGGTATCAGCATCGCTAAAGGCACCCACTAAGTTACGGAGTGCTTTACTGTAGTGCCAGAGGGTTTTGGTGGTGCGAAGGGCAACGAATCCTTGACCGCGCTGGATTTGCAAGTAGGTAAACCAGTTTACAAAAAATACGATATGTCGAGCTTCTTCGTCTAGGATCGGATCGAAGATGGTGAACATTTGTTCAGGAACAACAGCGGCTTCGCGGGCGAGACCAAATAGTCCAAAGGCAAAGAAAGAATCTAAACATTCTTCAAAACCAAAGTCTGTAAAGGCTTGTTCGATATTTTGCGGAACTTCTACAGGAGGTCTCTCCGTCATCTCAATCCCATAACGGTCAATCAATGTTTTAATAAGTCGGGAGTGGCGTGACTCTTCTCGTCCTTGGAGAGATAGCGCTTCTCGCAAAACCGGATCGCTGACTGTTTTAGCGTAAGCATTCACCAGTACTCCGGCTTCACGTTCAGTATCAAGGGCTTTTTCCCAAAAGGGAATTCCTCGAATCAGTGCTAATGCCGCATCGTCAAGGTGAGGCCACTCTAGACGATGAGGCTCGTACTCCTGGTAGCTTTCCACAAAGCTTTTGCAGAATAATTCCTTATGCGCCTCAGAGCCAATCTTCATGTAAAATTTCCGTCCATTGTAAGATTAATGTCACCTTAGATTCTATATAGCCTGATAGTTGAGCATACAATACAAAATTCAATGACATATCCTATTTCATGATGCTAAAGCCTAATAGCCCGACATCGGTACGAGAACGCTTCAATATTTCTCGGCTAGCGATCAAATATTCCTGGCTGACAGTAAGCTTTTGGATTGCTGTTACGGTAGCTGGGCTTTTGGCTTTCAGTTCCCTGAAATATGCCTTATTTCCCGATGTTACCTTCCCGGTGGTAGTGGTGAATGCCTCAGCCCCACTCACTACTGCTTTGGATACAGAAGCCAAACTTACTATTCCTCTAGAACAGCGTCTTCGTTCTCTCGAAGGATTAGAGGACGTGCGTTCCTCTACCTATCCCAGTCAAACTGCCATTAGCTTATCTTTTGTTGTCGGGAGAAATCTCGAAGAATCAACCCGGCAAGTGGAAGCAGCGCTGAAGCAGGTGAAATTGGTTTCTGGAGGGTCTTATAAAATTATTCCTTTGAATCTCAATGAGTCATCTGCCATTAGTTATGCAATTCAAAGCCCTAGCAGAAATATTACCGATTTAACTCAAATAGCGAAAAATCAGATTGTACCGGCGATCGCTAAAATTCCCGGTGTCCTCAAAGTTGTATTATTGGGAGATCCGACCCAGTCTTCGAGACAACAGCCTACCGCCGCTAACGCTATTCCTACTCAGGGAGCAACTTTAGTCCGGTTTAACGGTCAAGACGCTTTGGCATTTCAGGTAATTAAGCGCGGTAGCGCGAATACCTTGGAAGTGGTGAGTCGAGTTGAGCAACAAGTGCAGCAACTACAGTCTACTTTGCCAAAAGATTTACAACTGAATTTGGCGGCGACTCAAGCTGAGTATATCCGGAATGCCACTGACTCCACAATCGACGCGTTGATTGAAGCGATTGTTTTATCGGTAGTCGTGATTTTTCCTTTTTTAGGGAACTGGCGGGCGACGTTAATTTCCGCCTTGGCGATTCCAACTTCTTTGTTGGGGACGTTTATCGTGATGGCGATTTTCGGCTTCAATTTGGAGACGATTACGCTGTTGGCATTAGCTTTAGTGATTGGGATTATTGTAGATGACGCGATCGTGGATGTCGAAAACATCATGCGACACGTTGAAAATGGCGAAAAACCACGGATTGCGGCGCTGTCAGCTACAAATGAAATTGGATTAACAGTCACCGCTGCTACATTTACCGCTGTTGCTGTTTTTCTCCCGATTGGTTTGATGGGTGGTGTGATTGGTCAGTTTTTCAAGCCTTTCGGGATTACTGTCTCGGCGGCAATGTTGACTTCTTTACTTGTTGCCCGCACTCTATCACCAGTACTCGCCAGTTATTGGCTAAAATCTAGCAAAACACATAGTTCGGGTGAAGATCAGCACCGGATGCTTGGCGTTGACCGATTTTACCGGAATTTGCTCGGTTGGTCTTTGAATCACCGTCGTTTTGTCGTGGGTTTGGCGGTATTGAGTTTTGCTGCGGGGATCGCTTTAATTCCGCTAATTCCTAAAGGTTTTATTCCCAAACTCGATCGCGGTGAGTTTAATATTGTTTATAATTCTCCTTTGTCTCCAGAACGCCCCAATCCGTTGAATGATTCTCTCTTGGTGGCGCAGCGACTGGAGAATGTTGTCCGCACGACTGGGGTAGAATCGGTGTTTACGGTCGTCGGTTCCCGTGAGGGTGAGCCAAATAAAGGTACGCTTTACGTCAAATTGAAACGCGATCGCCAAATTAAGACTGCGGAATTTGAAGATAAATTACGTTTAGCCCTGCCAAGTCTTCCGGGTGTGACGACGAGTGTGGAAGACATTCAATTTGTCGATACTGGCGGTCAAAAACCGCTGCAATTAGCGTTGAAGGGAAATGACCCCCAAGCTTTAAGCAAAGCAGCTTCGGCAATTAAGGCGCGACTGGATAAATTACCGGGATTCGCTGATGTTACCGTGACTGGGCAAGCGAATGGCGAGGGAACAGTTTTTGAGATTGAGCGTCAAAATAACCTCCGGGTAGCCTATGTCAGTGCTAACCTCGGCAAAAATCTCTCTTTGGGTAGTGCTACGGATCAAGTGAAAGCCCTCGCTAAAACGGTTCTACCTCCTGGCGTTACTTTAAAGTTAGGCGGGGATTCAGCACGCATTGATGACATTTTGAAGACTTTTGCGCCAACTATCGGTCTTTCTGTCTTGTGCATTATGGTTGTGCTGTTTTGGCTGTTCCGCAGTTGGATTGATCCGGTGGTGATTGGCTTGTCTTTACCTTTAGGATTGGTTGGCGCAATGTTGGCGTTGCTGCTGACGGGTAGTGAATTTGGGATGATTTCCCTGATTGGCTTTATCTTTTTGCTGGGTTTAAGTAATAAAAATGCGATTTTGCTTGTAGATTACATCAACAAATTACGCGCATCGGGTTTAAGTCGCACGGAGGCGATTTTGAAAGCTGCGCCTGTGCGTCTACGCCCAATCATTATGACAACTGCAGCTACTATCCTCGGAATGGTACCGATCGCTTTAGGTTTAGGTGCCGGTTCTGAGTTACGCTCACCAATGGCAGTCGCGATCGCTGGTGGTCTGGTAACTTCTACAGTGCTGAGTTTACTTGTAGTGCCTGTGGTTTATGCTCTGCTTGATGATTGGTTTCCGCGTGGTAAGAGGGGGAACGGTTGATGCAAGTTTTTGTTACAGGTGGTACGGGTTTTGTCGGGGCAAATCTGATAAGGTTACTGCTACAAAAAGGATATGCCGTCAAGGCGTTGGTTCGTGATGGTAGCAATTTAGACAATTTGCAAGGTCTGGAGGTGGAAATTGTCAAAGGTGATTTGAATGACCCGGACTTAGCACAGCAGATGGCAGGTTGTCAATATCTGTTTCATGTAGCTGCTCTTTATTCTCTCTGGCAGGCGGATGCTGAGGCGCTTTATCATCACAATGTTCTCGGTACGCGCAATGTGCTTTTAAATGCTCGAAAGGCGGGAATTGAGCGGACTGTTTACACTAGTTCTGTGGCGGCGATTGGTGCGGGTAGCAATGGTCAGGTGGTTGATGAGTCTTATCAAAGTCCTGTGGAAAAATTAGTTGGGCATTATAAAAAATCTAAGTTTCTCGCGGAACGAGAAGCAATGGCAGCCGTAGCGGTGGGTCAGGATGTAGTTGTGGTGAATCCGAGTACACCGATTGGACCGAGGGATATTAAACCGACGCCTACAGGTGATATGGTGTTGCGGTTTTTGCGCCGGGGAATGCCAACTTATTTAGAGACCGGCATGAATTTTATCGATGTCCGGGATGTGGTTGAAGGACATGTATTGGCATTGCTTAAGGGGAAGTCGGGCGATCGCTACATCTTGGGACACCAAAATTTGACGATGAAACAACTACTCGACCAATTATCTCAGATTACAGGTTTAAGCGCACCGCAGCGGGCGATCGCTCCTTGGATTCCTCTTACCGTCGCTTGGATTGATGAGAGGGTTCTCGCACCCCTTGGTAAACCGCCTTCTGTCCCTTTAGATGGTGTTCGCATGGCTAAGCAGTATATGTATTACGATGCATCTAAGGCAGTTCGAGAGTTAGGTCTACCGCAGTCTTCACTCTCGCTGGCGCTTAAAGATGCTGTAGATTGGTTTATGTCTCATGGTTATGTTAAAGGTTAGGGGTGGTCTGCGTTTCAAATAAGGTTAGGGGTGGCGCTGTTCGTGCAGCGTGCCGTCAGGCATAGCGCAACTACGAGCCAATTAAAGTGGTGATTTTATATACACGGGAGTGGTAACATCAATGGCGATTTCATTTCAAGAAACTATAGAAGTTGGTAAGTATTTAGTAACTCAGCGTTTAAAAGGGCGTAAACGCTTTCCGTTAGTTTTAATGTTGGAGCCTTTATTCCGTTGTAATTTGGCTTGCTCCGGCTGCGGTAAAATTCAGCACCCAGTAGAAGTTTTGAAGCAAAACATGACTCCAGAACAGTGTTTTGCTGCAGTTGAAGAGTGCGGTGTCCCGCTGGTATCAATTCCTGGCGGAGAACCACTGTTACACCCCCAAATTGATGAAATTGTCCGGGGTTTAGTGGAACGCAAAAAGTTTATTCACTTGTGTACTAATGGTTTGTTATTAGAAAAAAGCCTACATAAGTTTCAGCCTTCTCCTTACTTGTCTTTTCAAGTGCATTTAGATGGGTTAAAGGAATTGCATGATAAATGTGTTGATCGCAAAGGTGTGTTTGAGATTGCCGTAAAAGCAATTCGCGCAGCTAAAGCTCAAGGCTTTCGCATCAGTACCAGTACCACTATTTTTGAGGGTGCTGATCCCAAAGAAATGCAGGACTTTTTCGACTTCCTGACCACCCTGGATATTGACGGGATGACGATTTCTCCTGGTTATAGTTACGAATGGGCACCAGATCAAGACCATTTCCTCAAGCGGGAACAGACTCGCGCTTTATTCCGACAAATTCTCAATCCTTGGAAAAAAGGTCAGAAAAAGTGGAATTTTGATAACAGCCCATTATTCCTTGATTTTCTGACTGGAGATAAAGATTACGAATGCACTCCTTGGGGGATGCCTAGTTATAGTGTTCTCGGTTGGCAAAAACCTTGCTATCTGTTGAATGAAGGTCATTATGCAACTTTCCAAGAACTGTTAGACCAAACCGACTGGAGCAAATATGGTCGCGCCAGTGGTAATCCTAAGTGTGCCGATTGCATGGTACATTGTGGCTATGAACCGACTGCGGCGATCGATGCGATGAATCCGCAAAATATCGGACGTTCTATTGGTGCGGCTTTTGGCTTAAGTTAGGAAGCTGTTAATTGTAATTGACATGGGGGCACATTGCTATTGCCCCTATTGTAAAGAAATTTTAAAGTAGCGAGTAGCTAAGATTAATAGAAGCGCACCACAGGTTAATGGGTAGATAGCGAAGGAAATCGGTACAGCAAAAGCGATCGCACTCAATATCCCAAGACTTAAAGCTACAAGTATTGATAAACGCATCGTATCAACTTTTGATATACCAGCAGTGATGTTCATTTGGTCGTAATAATGTCCCCGGTCAGCACCAAATAGTGGTTGACCATTTACTAAGCGGCGGAGAAAAGTTAAGCTCAAATCTCCTAAAGGTAAGCTGGCTGCTAAAATTACTGCCAAGACTGCCTTCACTGTAAATTCTTGGATGACTAAAGTCAGTGAAAGGGCAGAAATCACAAATCCTAAAGATAAACTACCTGTATCACCCATAAAAATGCTTGCTGGTGGCCAATTGTAGCGCAAAAATCCCAATGTCGCTAAAGCTAAAGTCATCGCGACGATCGCTAACAATTGATTTGAGGCGATCACAAACATTGCGGCTAAAGTCATCAAATGGACAACAGCTACACTAGCGGCTAAACCGTCTATACCATCTAAAAAGTTATAACCATTAATTAAACCAACGATCGCAAACCAAGCAATTATGGCGAATAGCCAACCAAACTGCAAACCACCAAGAGTCAAGATCAAGATTGTGGCGATGATCCCTTCAAGGATAAATTTAACCCAGGCTTTTTGATTGTAAATATCATCTAAAATACCGACTGTGGCGATGCCGAGGAGTAAGGAAAAGCAGATTATTAACTGGCTGTCAAGTAGTGTGGAAATATCCGGTGTCTCAAAGATGCCACTCAATGTTGGTAACAAAGGTACTAATAAACTGGTGACAGCGAGGATAAAACCCATGACAATTCCGACACCGCCTAAGCGAGGAGTTGGCTGGGCATGGATTTTGTGTTCACCGGGCTGGTCTATTGCCCCTAATCGCCGCGCTAACCAACTAGAAAACGGGATTGTTAAAAAAGCATTCACAGCAAATACTGCAATGCTATAAACTGCACCCAGAAATAACAACATTTAAATCTCCTGCTTGGGTTGTAAACAAGTTTTTAATTGCGTCGCCAGATCGCTTACAAAAGGTTCTAGTAACATCGCACCGGGATACACAGGTAGTTCTTTCACTTCAACTTCTCCAAACACACCATCCCAACTCGCTTCTGGGGATTCATTGAAGTTAAATACACGCGGACGGATGATCGTGACTCGACCAGGGTAGAATTCGGGAATGTAGTCAATTGCCGCTTTTTCTTGCAGCGATCGCAATGAAGTTAAAGAAGACATCGCTCTCATGGCGACAAGCCGACTCATCAATCGGTGTTGGGCAGTTTTTACTCGCTCTCGAAGGAAAGTAAATTTAGCTGGAAGTGGTAGTAATGCTAAATTGCGATTCAGACACTGGAGTTGTTCCCAAATGAACTTGGGGGTACTTGGAAATAACTGCGACAGTGGGACTTGACCAAAGTTGAAAGTATACATTAAGGCAAGTAAAGACACTTGCTCGCCTGCGGCTGTTAGTTGCTGAGCCATTTCCAAAGCGATCGTCCCGCCCATGCAAAACCCACCCAGGAAATAAGGACCATGCGGTTGAATCGTGCGGATTTCTTGAATGTAATGCGCTGCCATCTGGGGAATTGTCGTGTGAATCTCTTCTTTACCATCCATTCCTTGAGCTTGTAAGCCGTAAAATGGTTGGTCAGTGCCGAGTTGACGCGCTAAAGAATAGTAGTTAAGCACATGACCGCCCGCCCCATGAACACAAAAGAAAGGTAATTGAGAGCCACCTGATTGAATCGGAACTAAAGATGTCCACGGCGAAGACCAGCCGCGATCGCGCAGCATGCTTGCTAGTCGTTCAATCGTCGGTGCCGTCAAGATGGCATCTAAGGGTATATTTTTACCAGTTAGGCGGGTAATTTCCGCGAGTAAACGCACGGCAAGGAATGAATGTCCGCCAAGTTCAAAAAAGTTATCTCGGCGATGGATTGGCTTTTTACCCAAAACTTTTTCCCAAATTTTGATGAGCTGAAGTTCTAATTCATCTTGGGCTACAGCCGACGACCGCTGCGGCTTCTGCAAGCGCCCGCGAGGAATTGGTACTGGCAGTTGTGCAAGACTGGCTTGAGGATTAGCGACGATGCTGGCGAGCAAAATCTGAAAATGATCTATGATGTGATTGATTGTATCTGGCTTAAATAAATCTGTTTTATATTCCACTTCTCCAAACAATTCTGAGTTTTTTTCCTCCATAAATAGGGATAAATCAAAATTGGCCATGCGATTATGAACTAGGAGCGGACTAATAGTAATTTCTGGAAATTCTAAAGGATAACTTGGGGTATTTTGGAGAACAAACATTGCCCGTGACAGGGGGACGGAAACGAGATTGGCGATTTGCTGAAATGGCAGATCTTGATGTTCGTAGGCAGATATAGTTACTTGCCGTACCTGTGCTAACAATTCCCCAAAAGTTAAACTTTCATTGAAATGACTACGAATTGGCAATAAATTATTAAAGCAACCAATCATTGGTTTGGTTTCGCTGCGATTGCGACCAGCAATTGGCGAACAAATCAGGATGTCTTCCTGTTTTGTATATTTAAAAAACAAAGTTTGCCAAGCTGCTAATAGAGTCATATATAATGTGACTCCCTGCTGCTGACTCAAAGATTTTAATTCAGATGTTAGGTGTTGCGGGATAATTAAAGATTGCCGGATACCACTATATGTCTGAGGCGTACCATCTGTAGGTAATTTCAGCATCTCAATCCCGCTTAGCTGTTGTTGCCAATAAGTTAGCTGCGAATCTAATACATCACCCTGTAACCACTGGCGCTGCCAAAGAGCATAATCAGCATATTGAATTGGTAGTTCGCTTAGGAGTGCTGGCTTACCTGTCAACAAGGCGGCATAATATTGTGTCAATTCCTGACAAAATACATCAAAAGACCAACCATCACAGATTAAGTGGTGGATTGTAATTAGCAGCACATATTCTGTTTCGGCTACTCGAAGTAATTTGACGCGCCACAACGGTAATTCTGCTAAATCAAAGGGTTGTTGCACTTCCAAAGTCGCTAGCCGTATAGTTTCGGCTTCAGTATCGGAAAAATCTCGCAGGTCGATTAAGGGAATGGTCAATGTCCATTCAGGAATAATTTTCTGAGTGGGTGGAATTGAATTAGTGAATGTCGTTCGCAATATAGCGTGACGTTTGATGATTTCGTTGCAGCTTTTTTCTAATGTTGCTACATCCAGCGCACCGAAGGTGCGAAAAGCGCGATGGATATTATGTACTATTGTGCCAGGAACTAACTGTTCAAGAAACCACAGTCGCTCTTGAGCAAAAGATAAAGGCGCACAACTGACATTTTGTTGGGAGATTTTTTCTGGTTGGGGAGAGGATGATAAACCCTCTGCTTGCAGCATGCGTTCTAATAATGCTCGTTTTCTCGGAGAGAATGCTAAGGAGCGTTTAGGCTGAGTCATTTTTAACTGACCTCCTGGCTCAGTGTCATTCTCTCTTCAACCTCAGCTTCGGAAAGTTCGGTTAACTGTAATAATAGTTGTGCCGTTTTTTCTAGTGTCGCGGGGTCGTGATGAGAAAGAGCGATCGCCCCGGCAAATTCTGTCAAGGTCGAATTTTCAAAAAAAGCACTCAATTGCAAATCCACACCAAACATTTCATAAATCTCCATCAGCACTTGCATTGCCAATAGTGAATGTCCACCTAGTTCAAAGAAGTTGTCATTAACACCAACTTGTTCGGTTCCAAGAACTTCCTTCCAGATTTCGGCAATTACTAATTCCAGTGGAGTTTCGGGAGGTGTAAAAGTTTTCAGGAGTGTTGTTTCTGGTGCTGGCAAGGCGCGGCGGTCTACTTTACCATTAGGCGTGAGAGGTAAAGCATCCAAGCAGACAAACTTGTCAGGAATCATGTAATCAGGTAGCTTAGACTCTAAAAAGCTGCGGAGGTCACTTAAGAGTGCTGATGGCAATTGATTGACATAAGCGATTAATCGGCGATCGCCGGGAATATCTTCTCTAACTATGACGACACTCTGCTGGATGGCTGAATGTTGCGTCAGTACAGCTTCAATTTCTCCCAATTCAATGCGGAAGCCGCGAATTTTCACTTGGTCGTCAATGCGACCGATAAATTCAATATTACCATCGCTTAAATAGCGAACTTGATCCCCAGTTTTGTAAAGGCGCATGCCTTTTTCCTGGCTAAAAGGATGGGGAATAAATTTCTCTGCTGTGAGTTCTGCGAGATGGCGATAGCCTCTAGCTAAGCCAATACCGCTGATGTACAATTCTCCGGGTTCGCCAATAGCGACTGGTTGCAAATCGCTGTCAAGGATATAGACTTGAGTGTTAGCGATCGGACGACCAATCGGCGGTGTATCGATAGTGGTGTCTGTGATTACGAATGATGTGGTGACGACCGTATTTTCCGTAGGTCCATAATGGTTGACTAAAGTAAAAGGAAATTGTTGCGGTAATTGATGTAGGCGATCGCCACCTGTCAGCAAAAATCGCAATTTTAAGTCAGATGGTAATGGATGAAGTAAAAGTGTTTCTGCTAAAGGTGTGGGTAGAAAGCAGATCGTAATTGCCACATCAGCTAACCACTGCCACAATAAGATAGAAGTGCGGGTTTGGGCGTCGGGGATATGGAGGCTGGCTCCGGCGGTGAGATAAGGCCAAATCTCCCAAACAGCAGCATCAAAGGCAGGTGAGGCAATCTGTGTGGCGCGGTCTGCTGGTGTAATGTTATACGTGCGATGGTGCCAAGTTACAAGATTAACTAATCCAGCGTGGAGAATTTCCACCCCCTTCGGCTGCCCTGTCGAACCCGAAGTGTAAACAATATAAGCTAAGTTATCACCAGTTATGTCACTTTCTGGGTTGTCTGTTGGGGATTGAGCGATCATTTGCCAATCGCCATCTAAACTAATCACCTGCGCCCAGGAATTTGGTAGTCTTCCGAGTAAAATATCTTGAGTTAATAAGACGGGGACTTGAGCATCCTCTAACATCAAGGCGAGGCGTTCTAAAGGATATGTCGGATCGAGAGGGACATAAGCTCCTCCTGCTTTGAGAATCCCTAATAGTCCAACTAACATTTCCCCAGACCGTTCAACACAAATACCAACAGGAACTTCTGCTCCTACACCTAATGATTGTAGGTAGTGAGCTAGTTGATTTGCCCGAGTATTAAGTTCTTGATAAGTTAATTGTCCCTGAGGACACACTACTGCAACAGCCTCTGGTGTGCGTTCTGCTTGCGCTGCAAATAACTGGTGAATACAAACATGAGGATAATCAGCTTGGGTATGATTCCACTCAGACAATAACGGGAATGCTTCTAACTCAAAATTTACAGATTGAACAATCACGATTTTATACTACCTTTGGGATGACTGTTATGATTTGAGAAATATCTCTTTCTTACCAAATAACCGCTCGGCAGCAATGCCGCGAATATGGCAATCCGCAATTAATTTGTCAGACTCTAAAATTGGATAAGACTGTTCGACATATTTCTTTGATGTCAGGAAAGTCAACCAAGGTTCTTGTCCCATTGCATACACATATACTTGCTGGGGATTGAATCGTTTGATGATACCAATAGCTAAATCGTAATTTGAGCAATCGTATCTTCTGGATTGATCCATATCTCTAGGTAATGGCTTAGTGAGCAAAGGTCCATAAACCCAAGTCATCGGACTACCATCGCACTCCATCCCAATAAATAAAGCATCGACATCACCGACGACTTCGTGGATGTGGGTGTAGATTTCGTCTTCAATGTTCTTGGTATCAATCAGACACAAAATGGATTGCGATTTAATTTTTACCCAAAAGCAAAGTTTGCTTCTAATATTTAAGTCTGTGTGTTCGCCAAAAAACGGCACACCCATAATAAATCCATCGGCAATTTCGATACTTTCCATCTCATCCAGTTCTCTAACCTGGGGAAAGCCAATATTTTGCATCAACATTTTCAAAGACGGATCGGCGAGGTTACCACCACTGTTCTTCGGGACAATCAAATTTTTGATTCTGTGGCGCAACTGTAACAGTGGCTCGCAAACCACATGATCTTGGTGATTATGAGTTAAAATTACGTAGTCAATCACCGGCGGTAAGTCAGCATAAGTAAAGCGATCGATTCCGTTACCATGTTGATAGCTAATGACGGGATCGAACAAAATGCTAGTATCTTTTGTTTCAATCAAGATACTCGCATGTCCAAAATAACGAATTCTCACATCTTCTCCAGCATAGGTGCTAGGCATTCGAGGTGTTTCTTCGGTGAACAGAAAAGCGAATTTATCCTCGTCTTTCGCCGCTATCTCTAAACATTCACTGATATATGCCAAGGGCTGAGGAGTTGTTTTCATCCTAAACAATTCGTCAATGCCTTTGTGTTTAAATGGAATATTTAGATGTAATAGACTATCTTCAACTAGTCTGGGTGTACTAAAAACAAACGGACGTTCATCATCTTCATTTATCGCCAGGGTAATGCTTTGGCTCGATTGATTGTAATACTTGCTTTTGTATAACAACCCTTCAATGAAGCGAATTGATGGTTGATTATTCAAGTCATACACTAATTCGACATAACCTTTAAGAATTTCGGGAATATCCTTATATAAAGGTTCTAAAGAATATCCTTTAGCCTCTTCCTTGAGCTTTTTGTCCAACGTCTTTACAGCATTAGCAAAATCTAATATATGGGACTGTTTGGTAATAGTCTTCTCCATTAAATCTTTGATTTCACCTACCTTGCTGGCATCATAACTAATGAATGGACCACCTAAATTAGCTGGATTTTTCATCGCCGAAACATGTACTTGGGGAGTAGCGATGAATGATTGCAAGATTTTTAATTGCAAATTCGCCATATACATTGCCGATGTGGCTGGCGAAATTAAGTATGACCAGGCATACCATTGATTAAATAGAGGCTCTAAAAATGCATTTGGTTTGAGATATACTTTTGGATTATTCACGTATTAATTTCCCCAATGTGAATTTATTATTTTTAACGTCTGTTGGATCTTAGCCAATACTTCTCGGCTCAAAAAATATCGTATTATGAAGGCGCAGTAAAGACTTTGTCTAAACGCGGCTCCACAAAAATATGGCTCTGTAAGCTGTCTGCTCCGAGAAGTATTTTCGCCTCAGCAGTTATCTGACATATTAATCTGCAAACATAGATTACTGAGTTAAGCTTTGCCACTCAGTAAAATAAATTGATACTTGTTAAAAACTCTATTATTGCTAAGTTTAGCAACTTGATTCTACCCCAGGATTATGTAAAAACCTCCTCTATGGATAACATAAACAAACTGAGCCGACTAATGTTGCCATTTTGGCAGTTTTATAAAAGTTGGCAAAAAATTATTCGCAGGCTAAGTAGCACAAAATAATACACAAATCTGTCGTATGATTAAATACTTATTTTTGGTACATGATAAACAGTTTTATGTAGAAATTCTACTTAAGAAGCAAACAATAAATCCTTGAAGAATTGCTATATTTGCCAATGAGATAACTGTGAGCAATTCAATATGCAATAAGATGCGTTAACAATTTTCTCGCACTGAACAGAAGAGATCACGGCACAAGCCTTGCTCCCCTACTTTCCTTGCTCATCTGACCGAAACGTATTCAGTTAATATCTATAGGCTTTGCACAATGATGAACCTGATAACAATCCTACCGATTTGTTAACAAACTTTTACCACCACTGGTAGCCACGGGAATTGTTGGCAAGTTCAAATTTTTGAGCAATGCTTCCTTCTTAATATCTTCGGTAAACAAAAATACTCGCTCCGACCCAACCCACAGACGACGGACATCTTCATAATTGAGGAAGATCTTGGGTGCGTCTGGATAGTGGGAGCCAAATTCCATTCCTGTCACCTGACCATTTAAGAGCAGGATTTGCTTATTGGTATAAAAACCGATAGAGGAGCCGGTTTCATACTCACCATTAAAGACAATCTTGGCATTAGGCTCCCAGCGCTGATTGATTTCTTTAGCTAAGGCGCGGGATGATAGGATCGGCTCAAATTGGACATGGGCAAAATGGGCACAGACAAACAGCAGACCCATTGCTGACACCATTGCGATTGTGGCGCGGAAATGATCTTGTCGCCAGCGAAACCAAAATGCTAGCGCAAATCCGCACGCAAGGGCTAACGCCGCCCCAATCGCCGGACCACTCAATGATGCAAAAGTTTGCGGTGTCAGGTCTAAGATATGTCCTAGAGAAAAAGTATATTTTTTCGCATCTGCAGGACTTTGATTGAGGTGAGCCGAGATGTCGGAGGCTGGTGGTACATTTTTATTATTCCAGATGACTAAGCCGATGCCAAGAGCGAATAATAAACCCATCGCTGCCAGAATCCCATTCATCCACAATAAATAACGTTGGTTTTTCCCTTCAGCACTAGCGAAAGCTGAACCGAGGAGGATTGCTAGTGGAGGATACGCCGGGAATGTGTAATATTCTTGACTAGTGGAGATATTAAAGAAAATTAACACCATTCCTGCCCACAGCCACAGGTAAAGATTAATTTGTATTTGTTGGTTTTGAGGGATGGGAAAACGCGGTAACTTAAATAACAGCGGTAAACCGAAACTCCAAGGGAATAACCAAACTAGGTGTAACAACCAAAAACTAAAGAAAGGTAGCTTGTTATAATCTTTCGGTAGACGCTGACCGATAAACCGCAAATAATGTTCGTTGACAAAGTAAAACCAGAAAAAATCTTCGTTGCGAAAACCTGCTAGCAAATGCCAAGGAACAGCTATAGCCAGGAATACAGCACTACCAGAAACTAGACGTGTTTGTGGCAGTGTCGATAATTTCCCGGTGATCAGCAAAAATAAAAACACTGGTCCGGCTGTAAAAACCAGACCAATTAAACCTTTAGTTAAGACAGCAAAGGCAGCGGCGGCATAAAAGCCGTAGTAAAAGCGCTGACGCGTCCCTGTGCCGAAATATGCTTGCAAAAAGCACAAATGCGCTACTGATAAGCATACAGTCAACAGCGCTTCGGGGATCATGATCCGCGTGAACAAGAACATCCCAATGCAGGAAATCATCACGGCTGCAGCATAAAATCCAGCGAGGCGGGAGTAAGCCCAGCAACCAAAAGTGTATGCTAACCATGCAAGTAACAGCACCGCCACCATTGTGGGAAACCGGACGGCAAATTGATTTATACCGAAGCATTTATAAGAAAGTGCTACTAGCCAATAGAGAAAAGGTGCTTTTTCCAAATAGCGAATGCCATTGACATAAAGCGTTACTCCATCATGCCGGAGCAACATTTCTTTGGCTGCCTCAGCATGTGTTGCATCAGCATCATCACCGATAGCCGGCTCAAAGGCAGTGCCAATATAAACAATCGCCCCAAAAATCAGCAACAGAATGATAGGCAGGCGTTTGAACATAGATTTCGGATTTATTCAACCTGGAGCTTACTCCGACTCTGCTTCAGACTCGGCTTTAGAGGCAACAGTTTACCACCTTTGGTTAATTTTAATCGTCTACCTCTCCACACAATCGTGTCGCCAACTAAACCACAACACCAAATCGCAAAGCCGATGAGGTCACGTAGAGGCATCAAAAAGAAGAACTTTCTGACATTTTGGTCTTGAAGAAATCCGACTCCCACCAAATAGCCAACGGTGAATCTGGCCAACCAAGTAATGACTAATACTAAGACTCCTAGCGTGGAACAGCCTGTGGTCATTAACAGCAACAAACTGCTGACCGTACCGTAAGTCATCACCAATCCGAGATAACCCCAAGGACGACACACTCGCGTACCCCGCGCCCACCGAATCTGGCGCTGAAGTGAATCACCCAACTTAGAGGTGGCAAGTCCGTGTTCGACAACATAATTAGACAGTACAACTTTGTAACCGGCAAGCGCCGGCAAATAACCGAGTTGAAAATCATCACCGAGATAGTCAGCAATCGCCTGGAAGGAGCCAATCGCTTCTAGTACCTGTTTGCGGATGACAATGGTAGAACCAAGAGCAAATTTCATGCCTTCGAGTTGTCTGCTGACTAAAACTCCCAGATGGAAATCGGTCGCCGTCCCGATAGCCTCTAAAGTTGCCACCCATCCTTGGGCTGAAGACCGATAGGGACACGTCACGACACCGATACTTTGATCTTGGAGTGGTTCGATGACGCGTTGCAAATAATCTTCGCCGACGCGGATATCGCTATCAGCCAGCACCAAAATTTCGTATTTGGCTTTGGCTAAGGCATTTGCCAGATTGCAAACTTTCAGGTTAGTGCCAATTGTGCTTGTGCTGACGACTAACTGAATATCTAGTTTAGGAAAGTCATGGATAATTTGCAAAACTTGGGCGATCCCTGAATCCTGAGGATCGCGAATGCTAAAGATAATCTGATAAACTGGATAATCTTGCCGGCAAAAAGAAGCTAGGTTTGCATAAGCATTGCCATCTAACCCGCAAATCGGCTTAAGAATGCTGACGGGCGGTTGAAAGCTGGGAGCTAATGTTTGAGGTTGACGTTCCAGAGCTACAAGCGCGTAAATTGCATAGCAGTAAAAAAAGATAGCTGATAGGCAAAGTAATAATAGCAGCGAATCCATTAAAGTCAAGTTAAAATTCACAGGATAAACAAATTTAGAATTTATCATTGCATTGGGCACAAACAACAGGCATTTTCGTTCATTAGCTCTACATGAGTTTATAGCTTTTTTACAATCTAGATATAGCTGTGCGAACACAAAATTCTAGCTTTGGGGTGATATGATAAGACGTTTATTTATATGAAATGTTCCTCTGCTCTCAACTCGCGCGTTAATTAAAAACCGTTATGAATTTGATTTACTTTCTCCTGCGTTCTTCTTGGGGGATGGTAGCGATCGCAGTCATCACTGGATTTATCAGTGGTGGCAGTAGTGCTAGCCTGATCGCACTGATCAGCAATGCTGCGAGTCGTAGTAGTGCTACAGCCCCTTTGAACGCAATCATTTGGGGTTTTGTCTCTTTAGCCGCGATCGCACTCGTTACTAGTATTATTTCTCAAGTTATGCTAGTTCGTCTCTCTCAAGAGGCAATTCTGCAACTGCGACTGCAATTAAGTCGTCAGATTCTCGCTTCGGAGTTAAGCCACTTAGAACAGCTAGGAAATTCTCGCCTCTTGGCAACTCTGACTGAGGATGTGCAAGCAGTTGCCAATGCTGTTTATATGATTCCTTTTTTCTGTATTGATGCCGCGATTGTTGCCGGGTGCTTACTTTATATCACCTGGTTATCGTGGACAGTCTTTTTAATGGTCTTTGCCCTTTTGCTCGTCGCAATCAGCAGTTGTCGAGGATTATTGAAAAGAGGAGATAAATTTCTTGCCCTTGCCCGCGAAGATCAAGACCTCTTATTTAAAGATTTCCGAACGATCACTGAAGGTGTTAAAGAATTAAAGCTCCATCATCAGCGGCGGCAAGTTTTTCTGTCTAAAAAATTACAATCTACAGCAGCTGCTTATCGGCAGCATAATATTCAAGGTTTAACTTTGTTCGCAGCTACTTCTAGCTGGGGAAAACTGATATTTTTTTTTGCAATCGGTTTTGTCCTGTTTGCCCTACCCCATCTAGTAACTATTAGCGCTCAAACAATCAGCGGCTACATCTTGACTTTCACTTACTTGATGTTGCCAATGGACGATTTGGTGAACAACTTGCCCTTAATCGGTAAAGCTAGCGTTGCTTTACGCAAGATTGAATCCTTAGGTCTATCTTTAGATAGTCGCGCTGAAGTGTCAACAGAGCCACCGGCGTGTAAATTAGCTTGGCATAGTTTAGAACTTAAGGGTGTTACCCATACATATTATCGCGATCGCGAAGATAGCAGTTTTACTTTTGGTCCAATAAACTTAACAATTCAGCCTCAAGAACTAGTATTTGTCGTAGGTGGCAATGGTAGCGGTAAATCCACTCTAGCAAAACTGATTACCGGACTTTACATTCCTGAATCTGGAGAAATTCGCTTGGATGGAGAGTCAATCACTCCAGAAAATCGTGAGTGGTATCGTCAGCATTTTTCAGTAGTGTTGTCTGACTTCTATCTATTTGATGAGCTTTTGGGTTTAGAAAATCCTCACCTGGACCAACAAGCAGAAAAATTCTTGCAGCAACTCCAGCTCGATCATAAAGTAAAAATCAAAGATGGTAAACTTTCTACCACATCTCTTTCTCAAGGACAGCGCAAACGGCTGGCTTTACTCACAGCATATCTCGAAGACCGACCGATATATTTGTTTGATGAATGGGCGGCTGATCAAGATCCTGTATTTAAAGAAATCTTCTACACTCAGTTTTTACCTCAACTGAAGCAGCAAGGTAAGACAGTGCTAGTCATCAGCCATGACGATCACTATTTCCATCTCGCCGACCGAATAGTCAAATTAGACTACGGTCAATTAGAGTACGATAAACAAAAATCTAGTTAATGACTAATTTTTCTGTAGTAGCAAAGACATTTCCCTCACGTCGTGTAATTATTAATGCCGATGATTTTGGCTTTTCTTCTGGTGTTAATCGTGCCATTATTGAAGCTCACGAGCGCGGGGTGTTGACAAGTACAAGCTTAATGGTAACAGGTGCTGCATTTGACGAGGCAGTAACTTTAGCTCTAGCACATCCCAAACTAGCAGTGGGGTTGCATTTGGTGTTAGCTTGTGGTAAGGCTGTATTACAAAGAGCGAAAATTCCGAATTTAGTTGATGCTGATGGTAATTTTTCGGAAAGTAGCGATCGCGCAGGAGTGCATTATCATCTTAACTCTGGCGCACGTCGAGAACTACCTCAAGAAATTCGCGCTCAGCTACAAAAGTTTCGGGATACCGGATTGCACTTATCTCATGTTGATGGTCATTTACACATGCAGATGAATCCGATTGTGTTACATAACTTAGTGGCTTTGGCTTCTGAGTTTAACATTAAAGTAATTCGGCTACCTTCGGAAGAACTGAGACTGAATCTACAGCTTGACAGTCGCTTTAGCCGTGGTAAGATAATTTCCGCTTTAGTGATTACTGGATTACGAGCTTACGGTGAGCGTTTGTTGAAATCTCACGGAATTGCCTTTCCTGATCGCGTCTATAGTTGGCTACAAAGTGGCGACATGAGCGAGGAATTCTTACTCGGTTTAATTCCCCAAATCCGCGCTAATCTGGTAGAAATTTATTCTCACCCCGCTTTATTGATTCCCGGAGAACCAAGGAATGGGCCAGTTGGCGCAGGTCAGTTAGAATTAGATGCGCTTTTAAGTGACCGAGTGCGGGAGATGTTGCTCCTCAGTGGCTTTGAACTTACTAATTACAATCAACTATTTACAGCGGGAGTGTTGAATAATTAGTCAACTCAAAATCATTAGTGCTTAATGCTTCACGTACTCGCTGACTTAACAAAGCCGTCAGTTCAGCTTCACCGGCGTCTGAGGAGCCATTTTGTAGTTCGTTAGCGACGGCGATGGCAGGATGAAAATAGATTTCGATCAAGTTGTCATTGATCTGGGGAATTAAGCCGAGTAAATGTTCTTCGCTCATCCCGCCCGTTTGTAACAAACCGTAAACTCGGTTAGCGAAACCGATTCCTTGCGATTGCAATAAATTTTCACCATAGCGGCGTAGTTGACCAAATACTGCTGACCAAACTAATTTAATCCAGAATCTGCGACTATCAAGTTGCAAATTAAAGCTGAGTTCCTCAGAGGGAAGACGGATAAATTTAATATTAAATTCTGATGCGAGGTCAACCAATATCCGTAATACCACTGGATGACTATGTAAATGTAAATGCCCATCTACATGAGAAAGAGGTAGTCCAGTTGCCCGAAATTTCTCTAGTTGAGCGCGAATTTCTTGGCGGAGTTCAGCGCGAGCAGCCGGTACAAATTGGTAACGCAATCCGGCGGTAGTCGGGTTAACAGAGAAGTTACCGGCGGCATCAACTAAGTGAGGAATTTTGCAAGGTGGTAATACGGCGCGACCGCACACCAGCACTAAATGTAACCCAACAGCTAATGTTGGATGAGACTTTGCTAAAGCGATCGCTTCTTCTGCGGCATCACCAGTCACCATCAAACTAGTACTGGTCAATACGCCTTGAGTGTGTGCTGTAGCGATCGCTTGATTCACGCCAGGAGAAAAGCCAAAGTCATCAGCATTGATAATGGCGAAGCGACGGGGATAGGAGGGGGGGGACAAGGGGGGCAAGGGATAGGGGGGATAGGGGGAGGGGG
>Ga0209512_1000720_pt1 | contig 49657 bp, 45 predicted proteins | sample frozenSSSSmetaG_FD_184142 | JGI IMG/M metagenome (GOLD analysis project Ga0209512, IMG submission 184142) | Glacier valley bacterial and archeal communities from Borup Fiord, Nunavut, Canada, to study Microbial Dark Matter (Phase II) -... | ecosystem: Environmental > Aquatic > Freshwater > Ice >...
TACGGGGTCGCTGCGCTCAAAATTGTCACGTTCGCCAGCAGGGGCACCCATCAAGCCCCCTCGTTGAGCGATAATGGTATTTGTGCTACTTGGGGATAAAGGGCATGGCTTATGGGATTTGTCGAATCAAGAAGCTGAAGGCGGGGGGTGTTAATGGGTCTGCAAAACATTCTAGTCGAGAATTGGTCACACTGAACGCCGACCCAAATAAACAACACCAACGCATTCTTGGGGAACCAGATAGCCCAAATACCCCAGACCTAGAAACTATAGTCAGAGAACGTATCGGTGAGCAGACGATTCGGAAAAATGCTGTGCTGGCAGTAGAAATTCTTTTGACTGCTAGCCCCGAATACTTCCGCCCGGACAACCCAAATCAGGCAGGATATTATGAGCCTAAGCCTCTAGCAGATTTTCAACATCAAGCCTGTAAGTGGTTAACCAACAACTACGGCGACCGCATTGTTAGAGCCGAACTTCACCTGGACGAATCTACCCCTCATATTCACGCCTATCTGGTGCCGTTAGATGAAAAAGGAAAATTGAACTGTAGAGGTTTACTTGGTGGCAGTCGTCATAGCTTGAGTAAACTTCAAGATAATTTTGCAGCGGCAATGAAACCTTTAGGACTGGAGCGAGGTATCAAGGGTAGTAAAGCCAGACATACAGAAGTCCAAAAATATTATACTGCTGTTACCAAATCGCCTGACGCGACATTAGACGCGCAAACTATCCAGTACCAGCTAGCAGACCGCCAACTAGCGATTAAAAAAAAGCAGGAAATGGAGAAAACCGCTCTAGCCTTGTCAAAAGAGTTAGAGGAAAAAAATAAGCAGATTCAGGAATTGAAACTTCAAGTATCCCACTCAGAAAATCAAGCTAATATATGGAAAAGTAAGTATAAAGATTTAGCTGATAAAGTTAGAGATATTCCACTAGAGCGAGTAGCTGAAGAACTAGGTTTATACCCAGACGACAAAGATAAATATAAGTGGCAATCTCAAGAGAATACTATCAGCATTACTGGCAGTAAGTTTTATGACTGGCAACACCTGAAAGGTGGTGGAGGTGCGATAGACCTAGTGATGCACGTTAACCAGTGCGACTTTAAACAATCAGTTGCCTGGTTAAATGAGCGCATGGGTGAATCAGCTATGCTAGAAGCTGCCAGTTACCATGCAAGAGTTATTGCTCAAACTGAACCAGTTTATCAGTTCACTCCCCCCGCCCAAGATGTAGATAAATGGCAGCAGGTAAAAACTTACTTGAAGAGTAAGAGAATGTTACCAAGTAGTATGATTGATAATCTGCATGACCTGGGGTTGGTTTATGCTGACGAGAAAGCGAATGCTGTATTTATTCGCCGCACCCTACCGGAGCAGATAATTACCGGCGCATCACTCCGAGGCACTACCGGAACGAACAATAATTTTAAGGGGCTAGCCCGTGGCTCAAAAAGAGATGATGGATGGTTTTATTTTGCGCGTGGTGGACAATCAAGTGAGCCAATTCAACGAGTGGTATTAACTAAGTCTCCAATTGATGCCATGTCGAAAGCTATATTAGAGCGGAGTGAGTCTAAAAAAACTCTCTATTTATCTGTAGACAGGGGTGGGAATCTGCCGTTAGAATTTCTCACTCATCTCAGAGAACAATCTGTGCTCGTTGCCTTGGGCAATGACGCAACGAGTGAGGCGATGGCACAGAAAATTATGGAGCAATTGCCTAGTCATTGCGTTCGCTCCCAAAGTAAAGCAAGTGACTGGAATCAAGACCTGATTAATTTCTGGATTAAAGAGGAATACTCGGAGAAACTTTATGAGCAACAAGAGCAGCCGCCACGGCGGGGATTAAGGTTATAGAAATTGATATTTGAATAACCTTATTGAGGTTGCCGGGAAGGCGTCAGTCTACAAAACTGATTATTCGAGAGTTCGATTCTCTCCCTGGAGTTTAATGTTATAGAGTAAATAAAGGCACCTAGCAGCCACCGATGCGACCCCGGTATTTAGAGCCTGGGTTATTTTTTGGCACTAGATTCACTCCATAGACTGTAGCGAAATAGCGAACACCGTCTTTAGGACTCTCCGGTATAGTCTTATCTACGGTAGGGACGGGAATTGTATAATCAGCATGATCTAACTCAGTGTTGTGTTGATTAGTGATCTGTTCTACAGAAATGTTTTTTAGAGATTCAGGATCTATATGATGAAATTGCGGTTCAGTCATAATAACTATCTAGCTTCTACTTGTTTTCTTCTGATTTTTAATAGATTTAAGGAAAACTAACTTATGCGTTTACACTTTAGAGATAAGTAAGCTTGTCGCAGTTACACGAAATAAAAACGTTGTCCCAACACAAGTACTCTTTTATACATCTTTGCCCAGCTTGGGTTTGGGGCTTGGAAGCATAATTTGTCCGATAGGTGATTGGAAGCATAAGCTGTCCTTTCCTTTTTAGCTTATACAGAAAAAATGGCTAGATACCTTTGTTTGTAGGAGTTTCATTATAAGACTATAAGCGTGTAAGAATAGACAAATTATTACTGACACTGGCACAGAAAGCTTTGGATTCAAAACTATCTATAAGCTTATAAGCCCATAGGAAAACCTCTACAAACAAAGGCATCTAGCCATTTTTCGCTAATTGGGTTTTCAGATCAGCAATGTTATCCTTCCAATGACATTATCCATGTAATATCGCTTAACCCGATTTTTGGGTCGGTTGCTACTCACTACCCCTTCTTCAAAGGTGTGTTTGACAAGCACCAAGTCATTGATGAGCCGTGTGAATCTAACGATTCATGTACGGTTTTGTAGCCGAGTCAGGAGGGCGACTTCCTGACTTAGGTATCCAGCTAAGGTTAGCGGCGGCGAGTTGAGATCAAAAAGCAGCTTTAAAGACTACGTGTTTACCTCCATCATCATCCCTGTCATACCAGCCTTTCATAGCCCAATTAATCCATCCACCATCACCATCATGGGTAAATTCACCATCTTTGAAACACCATATGCCAAAAATTGTGCCATCACCATAAGTTACTGAACCATAAAATACAACGTCATTAAGACCTCCTGTCTGAGGGTGTTGACCCATGTTAACGGTTAACACATTGTATTTCTGACCTGCCTGAAAAAAAGCAGTTTCTACAAGATTGTCAGTAAATGCTCCACGCTCCTGATTTAGGTTTACAGCATTTGCAATAGCTTGACCAATTGCCAAAGGATCTATGGAGATACCAAAATCAACTCCAACTTGTGCTGCCATGATGAAATACTCATTGTTTTTGGACTTTGGAAAAATTTGTCTCTGAAGACAAATTATCAGGAATTGAGCATTGACACAAGTTTAATTTTGTGTAATGCCTACCTTATTTACTTCCGGATTTTTATAGATGCAAGTGAAATCAACCTATGCACTTTTTCGGAATGAGTTTGTTGGTAATCGTAACATTCCTTTACTTAAAAGAAAACTCCCACATTTGGGACAACTCGGCCATTGGGTTTCAGGTCTACTGAGGTGCGTCAGAGGAGCGTCAGGTTTCGTTAATTAAACTTGGCGCGACCTACACGAAGTCAAACTTTCAGCAACAAAGGAGCGGCGAATGTTTGTACTACAAAATATTTATTTAATACTACAAATCAACAGCTCACTCATTCGACCGCTACGTGTGCGCTCGTGCTATAAACAACAAGATAACCACTTAAATCCAAAAGATCGTTTTTAGACATATTTTGGATCAACTTAGGAACATATTGGATCACTTTTGGACGATAAACACCCAAAACAAGATCTTCCTTTGGGTTCAAATTCTCAATAAGCTATGTTCATTGAGAAAATCCTAAATTTAGAGCCGAGTGAGTCGAAAAAGGATCTGTTTTGGGACACTTAAAGGTCATATAGGATCACTTTTGGATCGATTTAGGAACAAACTGGTGACTCTTCATGGATAGTTTCGGTAAATTCAAAAATTTTTGGATTTCTAAAATTTATCGCACATCACGCCCACCTGGGCATGAGAGTTTTTCGAGCAGATTTTTAACCATTTCAAAATCGCGGAGATTTTCAAAGTTATTGAAGTACATTTGTAACTTCGACGAAGTACTTGACGACAAAGCGTAGTGAAAAAAAATTCCTCACTGGTTCATAAGGTTAAAGGTATTGCATACGATTGACCGGCGACTAGTAGACCCTAAAAAAAATGAGCATATTCCGTCGCCAGTCAATCGTATGCAACGCGATCCGCTGTGAAAATAATTCCACCACTACCAGCTACAAGTTTTAAAATATACTTTGATATTTTGATAATACTTAAATGATCGCGTTATCCACGCGATCTACTCCAATATGAGTGGTGCGCTGAGCGCTCGCGTAGCCTGAGTGCAAAATCAGGCAAGTTGTGAAATTATGTTAAGGTACTCACCTGACTCGCTACTTCGTTTTTAGTAAATATTTAGATAATTCTATCAAATATATAATTCTTAATATAAATGCACAATACTTTAAATTTTAGTTATCTTGGGAAGTATCTGTCGCATTAGGTTAACAAATGAGGAGGTGTAGGTCATGGGAAAAGCGAAGCAAAGAAAAAGAATAGGCTTTAACTCTTATGAGACTTCATACGAAACCATTCGTCTAGTAGACATGCCGCTGACACTTAGGTCTCTAAAAACTCATGATTTAATTATCCAAGACTGCGATTTTCGCTCTATAGATCCAATGTTCATAGAACGTAACAAAGAAAAATTCAAAAATATGGCAATGGGATTTTGCCCTTCATCCCTTGCTTATGGCAGACAACACTACTTAAGCTCTTTGCTCAGTCGCAAAGATTTTCTAGAAAAAGCCAAAGATACTTTTGAAAAGCAGCAAGGTATATTGTTTATCCGCCATGACTTTAAACTGTCAGAGTACAGTAATTTATTCTTTGTCGAAACAGCAGAATGCGAACGTCAATTCAAGTTCGCCTTAGGGAACTTTGTGGGTAGTGTCCTGGCTAATTTAGTCAGACAAACAGCGAAACAATCATCGCTTGAATGCTTTCCTATCCTTACTTATGCTCCTATCCCCCAAATTGATGATGAAAGACCAGCTTCATTCTTCATCGCTAATTTAACAGAATATTTAAATACCAGCATGTCTGAGACAGTACGTGATCGCACCACCTGAAGACTTAATCTTCAGAGTCCATAAAAGTCAAATAAATCCGGCTGTCGTTCTGTTGTGGTGGTCGGCACGAGTACGGTTCGGACTGTTCTACCAACTTCAAACCACTGTCAGCCAATCCTTCCAAGAGTAACTCAACTACCTGAGTGATTTTGTCCGAGCTTGCCCAGACTCTCACCTTAACTAAGTTTGTGGCGTCTTTGGCTGGCGTGTCATCTCGTATCCAGTCTTTGCTGTCGGGTTGCCAGTAGTACCCTAGCCGATTCAATTCTCTATATAACTCTTCCTGGGTGCTGTGAGGGAAAGTTAAGCGCTCAGAGGCTTTGGAGTACTTAGCCGTCTTTTTCATAATCTGATTATTGAACCAAACCGCCAGATGTCAGTTTAAGTCTCATTGGCGAGCGTTAAACCTGTGCATGTTGGTGACAGCCGCTTTAACCTTAGGGATTTTTAGGGTCTCCCAATCGGCTGTCAACAACATGCACCACCTTTAACCTCATGAACCACCAGGATTTTTTTCGCCACGCCTGATCACTTTGTACTTCGTAGAAGTTTCAAACGTACTTCAAAAGTTTTGAATTTCTCCGCGATCTTGAAATGGCTAAAATCTACGACAAAAACTTTCATGCCAAAGCTGGCGTCCTGTGCGATAAATCCAAATCCGGAATTTCCAGATTATATGGTTTGGGATTAAGACTAATCCCGCACAATCTAGCTACAATTCAGCAACAATTGGGTAACAATTCAGCAACAGTTACGCAACAATTAGGTAACAATCGCGCACAAATGGCTAAAAAAGTGTACTGATTGTCAATGTACATACCCTTATTGCGAAAACTTTGCCAATCTCTGACGATACTCCGCACACTTCAGCAACAATTCAGTAACAATTCAGTAATAAATGAGCAACAATTCAGTAACAATCATGCACCCAGTATATTAAGTGTTAACAGATACTATTGTCTAAGTATAAAAGTGACGATTTGAAACATGATATATTACAGCGCGACTTCCGAAAAAAATATCCTCGTCTGTTGAGAGCGAGTTAATCATCATGAAAAAAATTTTAATCGTATCAGCTAATCCCAAGGAATCTCCGAAGTTGCGCTTGGATGAAGAAGTAAGGGAAATCCAAGCGGCGTTGAAAAGAGCCAATAATCGTGATGAGTTTGAAATCTTTCCCTCTTCGGCGATACGAGTTGAAGACTTGCGTCGTGCGCTATTAGACCACCAACCGACGATTGTTCATTTTTCGGGACATGGTACAGGCAGTAATGGTTTAGTGCTGGAAAATAACTCTGGGTTGATTCAACTTGTGAGTGCAGAATCCTTGGCAAGGCTATTTAAATCGTTTCAAGAAAATGTTGAGTGTGTTTTGCTCAACGCCTGTTACAGTGAAACCCAAGCCAACTCAATTCACCAATATATTGATTGTGTGATGGGGATGAGTCAGGCAATTGGAGATAATGCGGCGATTAAATTTGCTGTTGGCTTTTATGATGCTTTAGGTGCAGGTTTACCTTATGAAGTTTGTTTTGAATTGGGCTGCACCTCCATTGATTTAGAGGCAATTCCTGAATCAGAAACCCCAGTGCTCCTCGGAAAGCAGCATAGTTCTCTTTCAAGACTACAAGCCAATGCGGCACAGGTAGTACCTGTAAAATCTCCAACCGAGGATAAAATGAGCCGCGAACGCATGGGCGGACAAAACCACTCAGTTTCTGTTGGTGGTAATGTTACTGGTAGCGCCATCACAACAGGTGATGATAATGTTACCTCAGTACAGTATCAACCAATCAATTTACCAACACCGTCAAGTATTGATATGCCAAGGGAACTTAATGCCCTGCGTGAGATACTGGTAAACTTGTATTGCCCAGACCGTCGTAAAATTGACAATGCTATTGCCGATGCCGAGGAAGAAATTAACAAACCACAACCAGATAAAAACGAGGTAGGTAAAGCATTAGACCGAGCTTTTGATTATGCCAAAAAAGCTGAGGGATTTGCATCTGTGAATGAAAAACTTAAACCACACCTAACTAAAATAGTGGCTTGGTTAGGTGTGGATTGGCACAAGCTGCTAAGGATCGTTAATTTAACAATTTGACGAAGATTGAATTACTTGTGAGGTATGTTTGGTGAATGACAGCCAGATGCTTGGGGATAATCGTAGTATCACAATTGAAAAGGATGCTATCAGCAGTGCCATTATTTCCGGTAGTGGTAATAAAGTCACTATCTATCAATACCAACTTGAGCATCAAGTACAATCTGAGAAAATTTCCGACTCAGGAGAAATCGGTCCCAATCCTTATAAAGGGTTACTTGCATTTCATGAAGAAGACGGCGAACGCTATTTTGGGCGAGAAGAACAAATTGAAAAGCTGTGGAATTTGTTTCGCACTCTTCATGAAAATATTCACCAACCAGAAGCGCCATTACGCTTACTGCCGATTTTGGGACCATCTGGTTCGGGAAAATCTTCCCTAGCACGAGCTGGTTTAATTCCGGAATTAGCACGGCGTCCCTTACCTGGTAAGACGAGAGTGCGGGTAGCCGTGCTTGTCCCTGGAACCCATCCTGTGGAGGCTTTAGCGACGGTGTTGGCGCGGGTAGCGACAAATGACCAAACTCCTGCAGCTAAAACAAAGGAATTTGAGCAGTTATTAAATGAAACTAGCAATACTACTACTGATACAATTATTTATGATGGCTTACGGCGAATTGCCAATGTCCTCCCGGAGATTGCTATATCGCCGCTCGTGGTGTTAGTAGACCAATTTGAAGAAGTTTACTCGCTTTGCAATAACACTACTGAACGCCAAATATTTATTGAAAACTTAATTCATGCCGCAGGCGATCGCGCTGGGTGCGTATCAGTAATTATCACCCTCCGCAGTGATTTTATCGGAGAAACCCAACGACACCCAGCCCTGAACCAGGTAATTGCATCTGTTGGTGTGATTGTTCCAGCAATGAGTGAGACGGAACTGCGACGGGCGATTACTATTCCCGCAGAAATCGCCGGACATCCTCTAGATGAAGCTGTAGTCTCCCTCTTACTTAAGGATACATATGGACGATCAGGAGCATTGCCTCTGCTGCAATTTGCTTTAACTCGCATCTGGTCAGGGCTAGAAAAAGGTGTTGAACCGATCAAGACACTAGAAGATCTTGGCGGTGTGGGGGGAGCATTAGCCGATGAAGCGCAACGTATTTTTGACAAACTCAATGATGATCAAAAGAAAATTGCTCGCCGAGTATTTCTGGGATTAGTGCAATTAGGGGAAGGAGCAAGCGATACCCGTCGCCGTGCTCATGTTGATAGTCTAGTTAATTACAAAGAGTCACCAGAATCTGTCAAAAATGTGATTGACAGATTTGCTAGCCCTGGTGTGCGATTAGTTACACTCTCTAGCGTTGACGGAAAAGAAACCGCAGAAGTTACCCATGAAGCATTATTTGCCAATTGGGAGCAAATGAAAAAATGGCTTGACAGCAGCCGCAGCGACATCCGCTTTCAGCGTCGCTTGGATGAAGCATCTGTATATTGGAATCAAAATGGTCGTCCAGATGGGAGTCTTTGGCGTTCTCCAGATTTAGATTCCTTAAAGAACTATTATCAGCGAGCCAACGATAATATGACACCGCTACAGGTAGAATTTTTTCAGGCTTCCCAACAAGCAGAGAATAACAGAAAGCTTTTGCAGTGGCTAGGAATTGGGGGGCTGGTTGCAGGTTTATTTTTCTTTGCCTATCAGTGGCAAAGCTCAGAAAGAGGGCGTATAGAACAAGCTGCTTTAACAGCCAAAAGTTTGTCATCAACAGATCCCTTAACAAGTTTAGAGACCGCAATTAATCTTGTAGGGCAAAGCCGTTCACCTTTGTTTAGTTTCCCCAGTCAATCATTTGCCCCATCAGTACAAGACAGCTTATTTAGTGCGCTTCAAGATATTAGGGAAAAAAATATTTTCAAAGGTCATCAGGGTTCGGTAAATTCAGTAGCAATAAGCACGAATGGGCAGACAATTGTCAGTGGTGGTCATGATGGCACAGTGCGGTTATGGGATAACAAGGGCAAGCAACTCGCTGAATTAAAAGGTCATCAAGGTTCGGTAAACTCAGCAGCAATAAGTACGGATGGGCAGAAAATTGTCAGTGGTGGTGCAGATGGCACAGTGCGGTTGTGGGATAGCAAAGGTAAGCAACTCGCTGAATTAAAAGGTCATCAGGGTTCTATATATTCAGTAGCAATAAGCACGGACGGGCAGAAAATTGTCAGTGGTGGTGATGATGGCATAGTGCGGTTGTGGGATAGCAAAGGTAAGCCACTCGCTGAATTAAAAGGTCATCAGGGTTCTATATATTCAGTAGCAATAAGCACGGATGGGCAGAAAATTGTCAGTGGTGGTGGTGATGGCATAGTGCGGTTGTGGGATAACAATGGCAAGCCACTCGCTGAATTAAAAGGTCATCAGGGTTCGGTAAATTCAGTAGCAATAAGTACGGATGGGCAGAAAATTGTCAGTGGTGGCTATGATGCCACAGTGCGGTTGTGGGATAACAAGGGCAAGCAACTCGCTGAATTAGAAGGTCATTATAGTAACGTAAGAGCGGTAGCAATAAGCCCGAATGGGCAGACGATTTTCAGTGGTGCTTTAGATAACACAGTGCGGTTGTGGGATACACAGGGCAAGCCAATCGCTGTATTCAGAGGTCATCAAGGTTACGTAAGTTCAGTAGCAATAAGCATGGATCAACAGACAATTGTCAGTGGTGGTCATGATGGCACAGTACGGTTGTGGGATACACACGGCAAGCAATTCCCTGTATTTAAAGGTCATCAAGGTTACGTAAAATCAGTACTAATAAGTACAGATGGGCAGACAGTTGTCAGTGGTGGTGCAGATGGCACAGTGCGGTTGTGGGATAACAAGGGCAAGCAACTCGCTGAATTAAAAGGTCATCAGGGTTCGGTAAACTCAGTAGTAATAAGCCCGGATGGGCAGAAAATTGTCAGTGGTGGTGAAGATGGCACAGTGCGGTTGTGGGATACACACGGCAAGCAACTCGCTGAATTAAAAGGTCATCAAAGTCCCGTGTATTCAGTAGCAATAAGTACAGATGGGCAGACAATTGTCAGTGGTGGTAAAGATGGCACAGTGCGGTTGTGGGATAACAAGGGCAAGCAACTCGCTGAATTAAAAGGTCATCAAAGTCCCGTGTATTCAGTAGCAATAAGTACAGACGGGCAGACAATTGTCAGTGGCGGTATTGATGGCACAGTGCGGTTGTGGGATAACAAGGGCAAGCAACTCGCTGAATTAAAAGGTCATCAGGATTTTGTAAAATCAGTAGCAATAAGCACGAATGGGCAGAAAATTTTCAGTGGTGGTAAAGATGGCACAGTGCGGTTGTGGGATAACAAGGGCAAGCAACTCGCTGAATTAAAAGGTCATCAGGGTTCGGTAAACTCAGTAGTAATAAGCACGGATGGGCAGAAAATTGTCAGTGGTGGTGAAGATGGCACAGTGCGGTTGTGGGATAACAATGGCAAGCAACTCGCTGAATTAAAAGGTCATCAAAGTCCCGTGTATTCAGTAGCAATAAGTACAGACGGGCAGACAATTGTCAGTGGCGGTATTGATGGCACAGTGCGGTTGTGGGATATTAGATTTGAATCTTGGCTAAAAGCAGGTTGTGAGCAATTACAGGATCTTCTTGTTTTCAAAGAACCTAAAACTCCTGAGGAGAGAGGAGCTAAGGCAACCTGTGAGCCATATCTAAAGGGTTTGTAACAAAGTGATGTTAACGTAACGATTCAGGTTATTCAAATGCCACTTTACGTAACCTTGAAAGCGCAAAACTGACTCTCTGTCGGCGCTTGAGCCACAGAAAACAAGTTTAAATAATAAATTATTCTCAATATAGAGGTTGAGCCGAGATAAGGGCGCAAGCACGGAAATAGAGGCTCTTAACCCTTGATTTTTCGTTACCTACAACAGCGTTAAGTACAATAGAGTAGTAAATTATCAAACATATATGGGATAATTCTTTGAGCGCCTTAATTGCCGAAATTGCAGCGATCTCGGCTCAACAAGAGGTTGAGAATTGATGAATTGTCTTTGAAAGTCAATACAAACTGCTCAGAACATGATTGCTTCTGTCTGATATCCGTCAAGACATCATACAAAAAGCAACTAATTTGTCTTAAGCGCTTGCGGTAGGAATATCTGTTTGGGCGACCAATCGGTATGTTTTCAGCCGCTAACACTTCTTGAAATCGGCTAATAATGACTTCTTTGTTCGTCACCAATTTACTCCTAAAAGTACACTTTTTTGCACGAATAAAGGTTTGCTCAATACTGGGCATTGGCATTTTACTGTTACTATCTGCTTCACATCGAAAGTCCGCGAATGTTTCAAACATACGCTCCATTACGTAAGCATCATACAAAGTCAGCCCTTCTAAGCTCTCAGCTATCTTCAAGTAGCGAGCGCATTCCTTGGAGTTACAGAGAGTCGTGTTTGACGATTTCAAAACCATTCGTTTGACCAAGCCCTTAATGAACTAACTCTAGTCTCATTCCCGGAATGCCCTGGCACAAAGCATTCCCATATCCTTAAGCTCACAAGAAGCAACCATTTAAGCTGAAGAAACTTGTCACCGAGAAATTGTTCGGTTCCTTGAGCTTGGCACTATCCCCTCCGCGAAAACCAAGGCACTCAACCGAGGGAATACCTGACAACCGAACATTGCGGCTTGATTGCTTGTGTTCTATTGATGAATAGAGAGCCACGTTTCTAAATCTGCTAATCCGGAAAAATTAAGCAAAGCTTCTCCGAGCACATTCAGTTGTTTGATTGAGAGAGTCTCGATTTGCAATTGCACTGCGGATGGTAACGCTCCCACTTGGCGAACTAATAGACGTGAAATCAGCGCTCTAGAACCCTGTTCGATACCGCGTGCTTCTACTCGTTGCTCCCATTCTAGATAGGCTTCCGAAAGTGCCATTAGTGCCTCCTGTCCCGTAAAATCAATAATCTCACCTATGTCCAGTCTAACTTTCCAGTTTGCTAATAGTTTCAGAATAATGTCTCGTCGCGGATGCGTCCGGGGCAAAGCTAATACGGATCTGATTGCTCGCTCTTGAGTCTCGTCACGCCCTAGAACCCGCAACCACAGAGTCTCTTCGGTTTCCGGCAATTGGTCAATCGCGACGATCGCGCTTTGTAACCCTTCACCCAAAAAGTAAATCCCTGGGAGCCAACCTTCAACAAGTTCTCCCTTGAAGGCTTTGATCACTGTTTGTGTTGTCGTCGCTGCCAAAATCCAAAGGTGGGAAAGCTCTGCATCGGAGAGTTTTCTTTTAGCGATAGCGGCTTTACGCTCTTCGTCTTCTTGAATCCACAGCAACTTAAGTAAGCAGGTTTTGACTTGGCGACGAGTCGGAGCATTCCGAAAAGGTTCGAGCAAGACAGCAGTTTGTACCATAATTCCTAATAGACCGATGTCCTTACTGAGTTCTGGAACATCTTCATACGGGACGAACCAAACATCGACAAACTTGGCTTCTCCTGGAACTTCATATTGCCGCTCAACTTTACCCAATGGCGCGAGAAATTCTTCTAGATATTGCTTCGCGAGTTGGTCAAATGGAGTCTGTGTCATATTTTAAAGTTAGAACAAGTGATTTGGGTAGCACTATTCCTTTAGTGACAAAGGTAGGCTACGCTCACGCACGGGCGATTAGTTCATCATTATTCATTGAAAACTTAACTGCTTTTCAACCCCATTTCTAAAACTTCTAGTTTTGTCAGGACAACACAATCTGAGATTTGATATCCCCCATAAGTAAAATTACCCGCCGGTTGACCGTCAAGAATCACTGTGTCAGAGGCTTCGGGATGGTGCTTGATCACCCTTGCCACTTTTCCCTCGATTTTTACCCATGAGCCAACGGGTGGTAGTTCTATTCGCTCTTGAGCTTGCTCCCGAGCTTTCGTTAACTCAGTTTGATGTGAAATGTTGGATTCATTACTCGAAGAGTTGTTGGGTAAAGCTATTGCCTGTGCAGGATTGACGGGTGTGTAGAGTGCTATATCCTCAATTGTCTCTTGATCTTTAGTAGTCGCACTATGTTCTATGTATGGAGTATCTGATAGATTTAATCCTACACACTCTACACTTTCTTCACTGATAAAGGTTTCAGCCTTCACCAACTCTACAATTTCTGTCCCCAAACCTACATTTTCGAGCATTCCGGTGATTGGTCTCTTATGAGTGTCCAGATGGTGACGTAAGCCAATTCCGGTAATAAATACCCCCTGAGCATCCCGTGATTTTCTCACCCCAGTGACTTTTAACTGACTAGAGCAGAGGTCGAGCAAATTCTCGGAGAAGCGCCGGAGTGACAAAGGTCGGCTACCAGTAGACTGTACCCATTGACAATAGTTTGGGTACAAGTGAAATTCGGATGACTTATTGAGAGTCCCAACGTAAGTTTTTTCCTTGGCGGAGAGAACGGCGCAATTATCAAGCCATTCCGCTAATGGGTTTGTATCCATCAAAAACTCAGCATTAAAGATGCTTAGAGAGCGCACGGAATTCTCTGTATCCTTAATTAAGCTGACCATTTCCGCTTCTGGCATGTCTAAAACCCATTGCAGCACTCCCGGTAAGTAAGGCTGAAATTCGTTGAGCAGATTTTTTTGGCGATTTGGTGGTGTTTCGTGAGTGAACGGTATAGACAGCCGCCGTCGTTTCAATCCCGAAGTATAATCGCTACTTTGAATGGCTTCGTTCGCCGCGACCAGAACCATACCGGCAAACGTAAATCCTCGACTTTGCTGAATCCCTTTACGTTCCACTCGTAAGGGATCTTGACCTGTAATCGCCTTGAGTACAGCGACTTCGCCGCCGTATCGCTCGCTGTCAGCGATCAGCAGTAACCTTTTTCCGTAAAGTGCTGCAGTTTCAAAACGATTGTTTTCTAATTGAACGAGGGTAGTAGTAAGGGTATTCTCTTTCCCCACCAAAGCGACAGCTAAGCGCTGATAAGTAGTTTTTCCCGTTCCGCCCGGTCCGACTGCTTCTAAAAATCGGTGTAAGTCAGCTCGTCCAGTAACGATCGCTTTGAGGTATGCCCGTAGCAGCTGCACTCTCGTAGCATCCCCATCCATAATTTCCGATAGCCAATTAGCTACAGGAGCACAGCCAATTGCCCGATCTGCCCACTGATAAGGTAGCTGCCAGAGAAATCGGTATTCCGGAGCATGGGGAAAGGTTTCGAGAGTTACAGGGTCAAGCACGCAATCTTGCAAGGGAATCAGCCCTTGGGTTTCGTGCCAAGAGTCAACGGCTAATTCATATTTAAGTAGCTTGATCGTGCCTGCTACACGGTCGTGATTAAAGTTTGGTCCAATCCGAGATTTGATTTCGGCGGAGACGAGCCTTCCGATTAATTCATCAGCGGTTTGTGCCCAGACGCCCTTTAATTTATTGTTATACCAATACCAACACTTATTTCCTAAGTGCCAAGCGAGTTGTTCACGGAAATTTTTTGTAATGTCATCAGCCAATGATTTTTGTGTCCACTCGGCACGCTGGGATTTTGTCAGAGGCGAACTACGACTTAAAGTTTTCTCTAGCTTGACGACTGCCTGTAGGTATGACCAGTCAAATGCTCCACTACCTTGACTTTTCACAAGATCATCAATCCCCTTACCTTGCTCCGGTTGCCAAATTATATCTCCAACTAGACAGCCACGAGCAGTTAGGGCAGTGGTAAAGCGCTTTTTCGCGGCGCATACCGCATTTTTAGCAGATTGTTTCTCATCGCGATCAAAGCCAAAAAGCCACGTAGTACCATATTCTGCTAAGGGTTCTAAATCGGGAATCAGATAAGGATCTACTTTCATATCCGCTGCATCCTTGGCATGAGCACCACACCAGCAACCATAGAGGGCGATGGCTACGTATCCCATTGATAAAGCGCAGAGTGCCTTTTTAAACCCTTCTGTGGGAATTCTCGGAATCTCTGTGCCAACTTTAGCTAACCAGTCCCAGAAACTACCCATCATCGGCACTTCTATCGCGTAGCGAGCACTGATTTTTTTCCGAATGCTAGGGGGGATTGGCGGCTTAAATGCGCGATCTCCGTTGTTCTTTGGTGCCCGATAGATATACCAGCGATTTTTATCATCGTCCCATACAGATAGTATTGCTTGCCACACGCTACCATCCTCATTCATCAGGAAGGCGGCGTAAACTGGTTCTGGGACTTGATGACTGAAGCGGTGAAAGTCGGTATTGAGTTGGTCGTGGATGGGGGTAATAACGTCGCCGCCGTAGAGAAATTCTTGATCCTCATGAAAAACTACACAGGCATCAAATTGTTCAATATCGCAACCGCTGTCCTCCATAACCATGTCGCGGACTAGTACTTGAAAGTGCTCAAAGTCCTGGCATCGGTTGGTGCCTTCTGATTTGAGCGCGATCGCTCGTTCAGGATTGATTTCAGTTTGAGTTTGTGATTGTAATTCAACTGACATAAGGGCTGTACCTCTTTATTAGGTGGGTGTTCAGCCCTTGCAATAGCAGTGGATTTTTAGGTAGATTCCGCGTACAATGAAAAAATATGTTTGTGCTTTTTGCAGTAGTTAGTATACAGATGTGTTGTAAACATCTATAGGTTTGTACGCGTGCGAACCACTCAGAAATCTATTGCTGCTGCGAAGGGCTTTCTTTGTTCACTATCTGAATCAAGACCGAGTTATTGCTCAACCCATTTGTGTAACAGAGCATTGTTACTGATGCAAGCTGTGACAGCTATCTGATTAAGGCTTTCTAGCGAGTGATGGGTTGTGAGTTTTTCTGTGTCTTGTTTTTCCATTTTTACTTTGTGCTTTAGTGTATAGAATGCGGGACAAGCTGATTAGGGTACTTTGAGTTGGAGAGGGGTTTGTTACATGGCATTCATAAAAGTCCAGTACTAATAGTCATTTAAATACACGTATCCGTCACTATGCCTTCTTATTCTTTGTGGTTGAGATGGATTTTTCGATTTCGCTTGCGATTGCCTCCTTCTCTTTCACCCAATCGTTAACAACTCTTTCTAAAAGTGTCTCAATAAGATTGCTACGGCTGCGATTTTCGCTGTTTGCCCACTCCTGTAGATTATCTGCAAGTTTTTGGTTACATACAAACATTATCCGAGGTCGGTCTTTTGCTCGTTGGTTGGGCATAGATTTTATATTGGTAGATTACACCATAGTATTACCTCACTACTTTTTTTTCTTTGGTGCTTGACACCTGCAAACACCTGTTGTTATATTAGCATTGTCAGCCAAAAAACAGCACTCAACAAAGGCTAAAGAAGCCAGAAAGTGGCGTTTAAGGCGGACAGAAAAAGGCTTTGATAAGTACCGCATATATAGACTGCATATATTTTGCAGTTGCTCAATGCTGCTTAGAGCAAAACGATTCAGCCATTTACCAACAGGAGCACCATGAAAAATAAATATCTGACAAATGCCTCTAATTGGTTAGAACAAGTTCGTTACTCTGCCAATTTTTGCCCAAACACTCTAGTTTGTGGGAAAGACCCAGGGGCGGGGTATGGGAAAGCGATTTATGGAGATTTGGCAGTAGTCATGCCGTCTGCATATTCATTAATAAGAGATCGGAGCATCCGACATCATGAAACCATCTCTAAAGATGGTGCTTGGGTGCGGTATGTGGAAGGCACGAGAACTGACCTGAAAGACAAACAATTTTTTTGGGGTAGTGCTGCCATAGCTCAAACAGACCACATTTTATTGCATGAGGACAAAGCTAAAAAAGCTGAATTAGCACTTGAAGCCATACTTTCAGACTTAGCAATAATTAACATTGCTGACGGAAGTAAATTGTTGATCAGTCTCAGTACCCACAATACATCTAAGTGGTCTGTAGAGATTCAGAACAAGGTCTTGGGCAATCATACCTTTGAACACAAGCATCCTATCAGCCGAGAATTAGTTACCAAGACCGTAGAGATTGATGTAAGTGGTATTTACCCGGAAGGATTCGGCAATATTGCATACTGCTTGTTTGGGGATAATTCATTACGGATGGATTCTTCAGATATAGCCGTAAGTCTTGATATCGGCTCATCTACCTGCATCATTACCTGTTTTGACGGCAGTGGTTCAGTGATTGATAGGCATTTAATTGAAGGCGGTACTGGTGAACTATACGCCGCGATCGCCGAGAATCTGGACAACCGCAACGACCGACTGAGCCAGATGGCAACAGACATCAAGCACGATCCATTTTTAGTTGGTAAAGGAGTGATTGAGAACACTTTCAAATATGGACAGAATTCTTTAATCAGTGAAGAATTTCGACAGGAATACGACCGCTGTTTAGAAATGTGGTGGATACCGCGACTAGACAAGCTAGCGTCATTTGTTGCCGGTGGCAGTTATCTGGAACGGGCTAGTAGTTTTGTTGCTTGGGGTGGGGGCGTGATGCTACCTGGACTAGGCGAACGCCTGGTTGATTTAGGGTTTGAAATTCTCGCGTCACCCCAATTTATCAACGCCCAAGGACTGAAATTACTGACTGAATCCGCTCTTTGAGAAAGGGAGAAAGTGAATGATTAACAAGTACGAGAGTCGCCGCATTACTCTGAACTGTTTTGCGGTACAAGAAATTTGTCGAATTGAAGGATTATCGCCAGATGTACCCTCCAATGTCATCAGTGCGGCAATTGAAAAGCTGATTTTTCAATTAGCAGCCGATAGCGCTGTATCAATCAAGCACCCAGCGACAGCGCAACCCACGGTCAATAAATCAGGATTGACGGCGATGGTGAACCAAATGAAACAAGCTAAATCGGCTTGATTCCATCGTCAACGTAATGTTATGGCAACTAGAAAAATATCTCAATTGTTAAAAGCGATCGCCCCTCCGACCAAGAACGAGCGATAGCGCAAAGCGCTTCAGCCCGAAGGGCTATCGCCCCAATGGGATGCGTCTACGTGCCGCGTAAACAACAACACAAGGATCTTAGCAAAATGTCAAAACCGATCGGCTATTTCTGTGGGTACACCCCTGGCAATGGAGGACTTTTAGGAGAGATGGAGTCATCCTGGGGTGACTTCTTTGAGCAATTAAATCAATCAGAAAAGTTCTGGCTTCTCTACTCAATTTGTGGCTCTTTGACAGCCGAAAAATCAGCCTTCTATAATCCTCACGATGTAAGCGACGTACTCGTTTCAGCAACCGAACGATTAGACGAACTGCATTTTACGGTAAGGCTGGGACTGGCTCAATTCATTATCGACAAATTGAAGAGATAACAACCAGTGGGGCTGTGTATGCCCCACTTAAAACAATGAACACTAAACACTTTAGACGGCATTCAACCGAGTATATATTTGCGGGGCTAGCGTGCGTAATGGCACTTGTAGGGCACGCAGATATACAGAAACAGATGGATTCTCTATCGTCAGACCGCGCCCGAATCGCGGAAAGCACAGCCAAAACTCGGCAATTAGTTGAGAGCGCAGAAGCCGAATCGGAAAGGGCTAAAGTCGCAATCCAACGCTATCAGGACGGATGCACAATTGTGGTCGCGGTTTCCTCCCCAAAAGACCTCGCCACATTAAGTAAGGGCGAGCCAGTATTAGACCGAATCACCAAGAATCCACTACCAGAAGGTACGGTGGTCTGCGACATAAATGGCTCAACTGCTGTACTGAAATCCAACTCGCAAGGCGTACCAGTGGCAGACGATTTCGCCTTTACTGGCAATAGGGAATTAGCTCTATCCCTAGTAAAAAAGATTCACGGGGCGAAGGTATTTTACAACACACCGGAGAAGTAACAAATGTTTAGCAAAGGTTCCAAATCTGGTAGTACTGGCTCTAGTGGTCGTAATTCCAATTCTGTACCATACCCACGGTGGATTTTTAAGATTTTGTGGGTAGCGGCATTGATTGCGGCAGGAGCGATCGCGTTCGCGAATATCCGTCCATACGTAAATTTGATGCAGCACCTAGGGCTACGCTTCATTGATAAATTCTTACTCCGCGTCCTGGCGGCAATACCGATTGTAAATGCAGTGGTAGCAGCTGGTGGGAGCCTGGTATCTCTGATTGCAGGTACGGCGTTGTGGGCGGTGTTCCAAATCATCGAGACTCTACCAGTGATTCTTTACAATCACTCTGGCTTTTTGGAGGAGGTGATTCATGACGCCGAATCGGGCAGAAAGTATTCTACTAAACACGATGAAGACCCAACGGTGAGGGGCTTAAAGGAAATTTACAATAAGTTACCAGTGGCATTTTTGGATAATTTGGCGAAAGTGCGAACGATCGCCTATGCCTTAGATTTCTGTATCTGCTTCTGGAGCTACAGCCCCGTCAAAAGCGGAAATATCTTAGATTTTTTCTACATCCTAGCGACTGGGCAATGGAGCAAAATTGATTTTAACAATCTGCTCCTGGCGCTGACCACCCTGTTCGGCGTGGAAGTTGCCGTGATGCTGCTGCTGTGGGTAGGTACGCTTGCATTCACGATGAGACGGGCGATAGACAAGCAAGATGAGGTGTAAAATGATGTCAAGATTTGAACCAAACTCAAATAAAACCCCCCAGCAATGGAGCGCCCTGGCGTTGAGGGACAATTTAAGCGATCGCAGCGGTCATCTAATAGTAGCGGGGATTGTCTCAGGCGGCTTATTAGCATCAGCCACCACCCCGTTACTTGGCGGAATACTAGCGGCGTACTGTGTTGTTAAGGGATTGCAAAATGCCTTCGCTGCAGACAAGAATAAGAAATTAATCAAAGATGTTGGATGTATCGCCCATGTCCTTAAACCCTCAGACTTTCGGGCTTACCGCAGTCAAATTGGTGACGAGAAAATTCTGGCGGAATTGCTATACGCAGAGAATGAGGGAATGTCATTGTCAGCTGACGCATGGGAATTTATCTCAGAAATTAATGCCAAAGTTCAACCAGCATTACAAATGTCACGAGAGAGCGTTGAGGTACACTCTTCACCCACAATAACAGCGGTAATTGATTACTATGACCCGAACGCAACTGCTCGGATTGACATCATAAGCGAGATGAGCGACCGCATTAACAACACCATTGTTATCGGCATTCCCGGCAGCGGTAAAGGAATGCTCGTAGCTAATGCAATCAGGGAAATCAAACGCAAACATCCCGGCATCAAAGTGTTTGTAATTGACCCGAAAGCTGAACCAAAGGAAGCGGGATATTATGACGTATGCGATGTGATTAAATCCTTCGCGTGCATGGACGCAAAGCCTAGTACGGTTGCGGTGTGGGCTGAATCAGCTTTTGACGAGTATGCACTTTGCGCCCAACAGAATGAACGTACTTTGTTAATAGTTGACGAAGGGACAATGTTAGGAAACAAGTTAAATCAGGCGAAGTCAACACTGTTAGTTGATAAGCTAACTTCTTACACTTCTGGTGGAGATTCGGCAGGCAGAAACGTCTGGATTATGCTCCAGTCACCTTATGTCACTGGCGCATCATTAAACCTTTCAACTACGAGTCAGATGACCAGTATAGTGATAGCTTTTTCGGAAAATATCGGAGCGATAGCGCAATGGAAATCAGCCAAGATTTTCCAACAACTCTCACTTGATGAAGTATCTAGTTTAGTTGAAGCCTCACCTACTGGACGCGCTATTTACTACGGTAAAACTGGGAAGTGGTACATGATGCCACTCCTAACAAATTACTCAGGCTATGACCGCGACAACCGCGAATACTTGCCAGGTATGAAGCCAAATAAGAGCAATGTAAACTTGTTAGAAAATAGCTTGACCAACGATGGCAATCAGCCAAGTGAGATTGTTAAACCCGAAATCTCATCACGCGCTCAATTGGTGCTTGAATATTTCAATGCAGCTAAAACCAAAGAACCAAAGACACTTCGGGACATGAAGAAAGCTGATAGGTTATCTGGCTTAGATGACATGCTTTTAATCATTGCGTTGACTGAACTAGTTAATGCAAGTGAGCTAATTTTTGATGGCGAAAGTGCATGGTCAAAATCTGAGTGGTAGGCTTTGTGCCGTGACGCTGTGAATTCTATAGGGGCGAAAAAAGCCCCAAAAACAGCCACGGCTTCACGGCATGAATTCACGGCAGAATCACGGCATTCTTTGCCCAGTAAGCGCCGTAGCCACGGCAACCCTCACGGCAGCCCACGGCACCACGGCAAGCCACGGCACAATCACGGCAATTATTTAATAGTAAGAAAAGTAAAATAGTTACTGTTAATAACATACTTCGCAAATATCACATAATTAATCTATTTGTTTTTACCAAAAGAGCTTTTTTTTACTGTCATATGTGCAGTAAATATCACAGCTATACCCGCATTAATCGCCAATTTACAATTAATTTAGGGCGTGTTATTGCACCACAATAAAAAGCTATAGACAATGTTATTAGTTATTCTTTAGGTGTGATAGGAATCGGTTTAATAGGGTTTGGTGTAGGCGTGCTTGGCGGGAATGCTTGCGGTGGTATGGATTGCGCTTCAAACCGTAATCCAGAGACAGGAGTTGATTACTGGGCAGAGATTGAGAAACATCACGACAGGCTGACAAAAGATAAGTGCTCTAGATGCAGATTCTACAACAACAACGATTTTTTACCCTGTGCTATCAATCTAGAGCTTAAATACAATTGCTCGGATTTTGACCCAATAGAAAAAAATTAGTAATCGCATCCCATAAAAAACCTCTCCACTGGCTACTCCGGTAGCGGGGAGATTTTTTGTGACTGTTATGTGAGAAGAACAAGTTACTATCTCAAAAAATTCAAAATTTGGGATAAAAACCACGCCGGATAATTTACTGCTGCAAATTACAGAGCAAAATTCTTCTCAGTCACGATAACCTTACGGTGACTACGCAGTCAGAGGAGCTTTGCTTTGACCGATCGCCACAGTACAAATGTTCTCAAACAAAGCCCCTCTAGGATGAGCTATAAGGGCGGTGTTTTTAGTTGGCGGGGCAATTGTACCTGCATTTTTCAGCCTGGTAAGTCCAAGCCAGACGATTGATGAGGACGAGCGTGAGCGTATTTGCCCGTAGTAGCCAGACTTTCATGCCCAAGTGTTGCTTGTACGAGTTGCGGTGGTGTGCCGCGATCGAGGGCATGGGTGGCGTGGGCGTGACGTAGCCAGTGAGGACTGATGTCCTTGGAGATCGCAGAAGAGGCTAAATCTTTAACCAATTGGTTAATCTGTCTCGCCGATAAAGGCATCCCACCTTTACGACTGGGGAAGACGGCGGCGGTGTCGTCACTGTCTGAGCGATACTTAACGAGCTCATCGTACAGGTCGGGTTTGAGCACCACGAATCGGGTCTTATTCCCCTTGCCAAATAAAGTCACTTGACCACATGTGTCGCGGTTGGGCTGAATGTCGCGCCATCTTAAATTGGCAATTTCCCCGACCCTGGCCCCAGTTAAATAAAGCAGTCTTAGTATCAGGCGCGAGCGTTGATTTTTGGTGAGAGCGATGATCGTCATGACCTCAAGCTCGGTGAGATAGCGTTCAGCAATCGTGTTTTTTGGCTTGGGCAACTTAACCGGGACGGCGACATTGAAACGTAAATAGCCAATCTCGCAGCCGAACCGAAGTAGAGATTTAATAGCTGCCAGTTTCCGCTTAATGGTGGCTGGAGCTAAATTATCAGGGACTCTCGCACTCGAATTTGGTCTAGGTTCAGGCGCTCGCTCTTCCAGACGATCTTGGAATCCCTGCACATCGTTGAGCGTTACAGTTCGCAGGTCAACATCATTTAATCGCACATGTTGAGTCGTTTGATTGGAGAGGAACGCCACAAATTCACGGAGATCGCGCTCGTAACTTTTCTGGGATTTTGGGGATTTGCCGTGCAGCCAAAGGGCGACTAACTGAGCAGATGATGAGACATCAGCCATCTTCTGAATGGGAGCATCGCTCTTAGATGCGCTTAAGCTTTTAGTAATTTCTGTTAGCATTTTGGGAGGTAAATAAGAGTAACAGGGGTGAGCATTGCACTCGACCCCGATTATTAATGTAGGGGAATAGCGGGGAACAAGGGTTTTCTGCTATTTAAACTTATAACAATACCCCACCCCATCGGTGGGGCAATTTAGACGTACTACAAGTAAGGGTTCTTACAAATAACCCCAAGTAAAGCAATTCTCTTGCTTTTTCTTTTAACTCTTCAGGGCATTCGTCAAGCAACCTTTGTTTAATGTCGTCACCTAGGGTTTTGGCTTCTAGCCAATTCTCGTTGTTATTTGACCACGGATTTTTGTCGTAATACCTCAACACTCGCCCGTCCTCGTAAAGGGTGTACTCGTTGTCGCGCATCGAACTTCCTAAATCTACACTGCAAATTTCTTTTGGTTCTGTCATAATGCTGCTTTCCGCACACTAGACTCGATTTTAATACCCCACTCTTTGCAGTTCGTTACAGTTAGGTACTGGTGCTAACATGACCGCTAACTCACTCATTGTTCAAATCTTCCTTGTGCGTTGGCTGGTCAGCTTTTAACGACATCAGCCTATTGGTCGAGTTTTGCTATGTGAACGTGACAACCTATAGCTGTAAGTTTCGCCTAGGACTAAAACGGTTGAGTCGTGCTTGGAGAGAGTCAAACAAATCCATATATCCGTATACGGAAAGCATTGTACTCTTTAGCACATTTAAATTGGCAATATTGCTTTAAAATAGTATTAAATATAACTTCTGCTTCTAAGTAAAAATGAGAAAACCTGATTACGGAAGTATTAAAATTAGTTCCCTTTCCGGCATTGTGAAGCCAGAAGACAAAATTATTTATGAAATAGAAAGATGTGACGGTTCTGAAAAGACCGATTATGAACGACCCGATGGTAGTAGCTATAGTATTGAGTTTATTCCTTTTCAGGCTTACTGTTATTCAGATAAGTTAGATTCCTTTTATTACAATGGAAGAGAACTTGCTTAGCATAAAAAAAAGTTAAGTCTATTTGACACTGTAAAGTTACGGTGGTGCTGACCAATCAACTTGATGATTTAATTTAATCGTTGAGAGCCAAAATGCAGTAATTTTTTTACTGTTTTTCATGCAGTAATTTAGCCGTCTCTTTGATCAAAGCCCGAATCAGCTTGGCTTGTGTCTTTCCAGTATACTCGACAAGTTTTTTGAGAGCGGCGTAAGTCTCCGGATCTAAGTCAACAGTTATACGGGTGTTTTTAGGTGGTGACTCCTCTTTAATTATGTCAAGAATTGTTGGCGATGAAGGAGACGGAGTAACAGCGGTTTTTTTAGGTTGTACTTGTTTTTTGGGTTGGGTGGATTTAACTTGAGGCGGTTCAATTTCTGGTTCTTTAAGATTATTGACATCAACTTCAAGAAGCAAATCTGTTAAGGTGTTACGAGTTTTCTTGCTCATTTCCCCAACCTCAAAATCTCGGTAAATAATTTTTGATAATCTGCAGATGCTTCTTTACCTCCAGACATGTTCCAAACTGTTGCTTTTTGGAGAAAAGTATCTGCGATTAATTCTCGGCGGTAAATGATTTGTTTCAATGGGGTAATACCTTCTAGCTGCCCAATAACTTCAACAGCTTCCTTTGAAAGTTTGGCGTTTCGAGTTGCTCTATTGATAAAAATTCCGGCTTTGGGGAATCCCCCCCTAGCCTTCTGATTCTGCCGCACAACCTTTGCTGCAGATGCAGCTGACATCAAATCTAAACCGCTGGGGGAAATGGGAATTACTGCAATTTTTGCAGTAAGTAATGTACTGCGAGTCGCTTCTCCTAAGTTCCCTGCATTATCTACAACTACATAATCAAAATTTTCTTCGAGCGTTGGGACTTGTTCCGCTAGCTCATCCGCGTTACTTATTCTATGCAGGTCAATGTCCAACTTCATCGCGGATAGCCAAGCCGAAGTACTACCCTGTCCATCCGCATCAACTACCGCAACGGATTTATTTTTGATCGCTGATAGCCAATAAATAAAGTGGACGGCTGTGGTGCTTTTACCCACTCCCCCTTTGAGGTTGGTAAAGCTTATAATACTCATACTGCAATTTTTACTGTATTTTTTTACTGCATTTTTTACAGTATAAGGGTAGGACACAGGTAACTAGTAGGCGAACAGAAAACCGGAAGCAGCCAGATGGAACCAATCAGAGCAGAGCGTCAAACAGTTACATTTTTCGACGGACTTCAGGTAGATGGGTATCAAATGCCCAACGGGGATTTTAGGGTTGGCATCACCGGCGCAAGTGTCGTTTTAGGAGGAGAGTGAAAATTGGCTATCTCGACTGCTTGGACGTGAAACTGGTACGTCAATAAAAACAGGAGCGGGGATTGGGTTTCACGGAAGAAACCCAAAAAGTGGTAAGTGAACCAGCCGAGGCGACCGCGAGGCTCAAACCATTAGTCTACGAGACTTTAATCGTCTCATCTCTTACGCTGTTTTCGACGGAAAAAAAGCGGCGCTGGCACTGCAACTTGCCCTCACGGATGTTGCACTTAACGACTTTTTCAGAGATGCCTTTGGGGAACCGCCCCTTAGCATTGAGGAAAAACGGCGGATATTCTACGAGACTTATGCCGCTACCATCAGTCCGGAAGAGTGGAGACAGATGGATAGAGAAGACATCTTGAGAATTGCCATCTTGGGAGAAGGAAACAGACGCTTACTGGTAGAAGAAGGATTTTGGGAAGCGTAGAATTGATATACAGTTGGCGTATTTCTAGTAATGACTACACTCATAACTCACCTCTATGCCTTCTACTCTAATGAGTGAAGGAGAGTGACAATCAAAAATTATTTGAAACTAGTTTCTTTAGCTCTTGTGATTGTAAATAGGGATTTTATGGTATCGAGGTTAAGGAAATAAACGCAATTACAATCAGAATTATTTGTCCTTGGGTGGCTTTGGTGGAGAAAGCCAGAGGGTACATTTTAGATTTTCATCCTGCCGACATTTTAAAATCCGTTCCCGGTTCCAATCGACTAGATTATATCCGAGCGAGTAGTCGGCATCATTGTATTTCAACTCGGACAGCCGAGATGAAACCAGAAAACCAAAACAAAACATAAAAACAAGCGCCACAACTGGGAAGAACCAGCGAAAGGCAAGCCAGAGAGTAGAGTTGTTTTGAACTCTTTGAACTTGACTTACAGCAAGAGTTACTTCAGAGCTAATAGCCTGTAAAGTTTTAACAGGCGACTCAAATAGTCCTGCCAATGTTCGTGTTAGCTGAGAATTCTCAAATTGTGTATGTTCAATAGAGTTTTTTAGTTCTGTAATTTTTGCTGATATTTGTTTTGTCTGCTCTGTAATTCGATTTACTTGCTTAAAAGCTTCTTCATATGCCTCGGAAATTCCCGAAACAGTTGCCATTCCAGCCTGTTTAATGTCTTCCCCAGATTTCTTACTTATTTGCTTTAAATTATCGCGAACAATGTCTACTTGTGCAAGTTGTATTTCTTCTACTCTTTTTATGGCTTCATCTATTTTCTGTATATTTATGTCTGATTGGAGTTTTGATGAAGTTAAAATTTGAGACAGTTCAGCCGGAGCGCTTTCTAACATCACTCGCAGTTGCCCAGTCAGAGCCAAAACCAGAAACATAGGGTCTGTAGCGTCAAGTCCACTTACAGCTATGATTTCATATATTTTAGCTTTACTCTCTGGAGACTCTGTAGATAGACAACTATCTAATAGATTTTGAGCTTTACTGTTCAACTTACTCATGGCTGATTATTTACTCCAGTATTGGTCAAAACCTTTATACGATTCTTTCAAAAAGTTTACTACTCGCTGCTTACCAATTATCCCAAATTGTTTATACAAACGTGCCTCATCAAACCGCAATCGTTTTTGATTAATTATATATCCCTCCTTATACGCCAACTTCGGGAAATTCATCACATCAAAGCGCTGCTTTTTAATGAGTTTCTTTAAAGTATCATCCTCTTCTACCTGCGTCCACTCGTCACATACACCCCAGTTTCTGACCAACACATGATGCATTCTAGAGTCGTAGCTATTGAGCGACTGAGTGAACAGGTTAACGCTGTCATACCCACCATTACATACAAACCACTTACGAAACTTCACCTTATACTCAGGGGCAATCTCCAGCAAGTTATTTTTCTCAATCCAATCTTTAACCGCCCGATGAGCCTGAGCAGCTAGATTTACAATCACGGGCTTTTCAACCGCCAGTTCAAAAATGCGATCTGCTTTATTAGCCTGACGGTCATCCTCAGAGAAGAGAGCTAGCTGACATAACCCCTTATAAATCCCAGATACGTCAGGATTAGAGCGGTCTGTTTCCACGGCAGTCATGGCGATATTTTTATCCAGGCAGTATTGAATCATCGTCCGAGCAACCAGAGATTTACCGACTCCGCCCTTCTCACCATCTATCAAATGAATCGTTGGCATAGCTATCCCCTAATATTGATTAAATTCACTTGAGAGATCGTCAGCTACTTTACTTTTATTGCGTCTTGTAGTTTTACCAGCCGCAGGTGTGGGCGTGACACTATCTGGTTTACTTGCAGTCGTCACATTTTTTGGCTCTACAACGTCTGGCGAGTCAGATAGTTCTGACTTTGGTTCAGGTGATGGTTCAGTTTTTACTAGGTCTGACTGAGTAGACTGTTTAGCCACTCCTGTTTTAGTCCTGACCTTGCGCCCACGTTTTTCTTTATCAATCTCGCCTAGATACTGCTTGAGGGTAGTAGCGGTAATCATGATTTTTTGCTGCTCCAGAAGTTCTGCTAAATCTTGGTAGCTGTATCCTTTCTTTAGGGCACTATGGAGCTTATCACTTAAGAGAGTAATGGACTCTCTGAGAGTTAGCTCGTCTTTGGGCTTAGCATCTAGCTTATCCAACTTGAAGAGAGTATCTTGAATTGTGTCGATGTGAATCTTCTGATTTACTTTAGTTGACGCCATTTTCTTTACTTGGGTTGCACCACGGTTATACTATGTATGGTGCCACAAACATAAAACAAGCGCCCAACGAGACGCAAACTTTACCAAAATTTACTTGCAAGGGCGCTCAAGAGTCTTCCCTTTCACAGTAGCCCAAACATACCCATGATACCCCCGCCGGAGCTACTTTGAAATTGAGTAATGTTATTTGTGGTGAATTAACTCACTCCACAATTTTGCCCCCTGCGGGGTCGCTGCGCTCAAAATTGTCACGTTCGCCCGCAGGGGCATCCACCAAGCCCCCTCTTTGAGTAATAATGGTATTTGTGCTACTTGGGGGTAGAGGGCATGGCTTACGGCATTTGTAGAATCAAGAAGCTGAAGGCAGGCGGTGTTAATGGGTCTGCAAAACATTCTAGTCGAGAATTAGTCACACTGAACGCCGACCCAAATAAACAACACATCCGCATTCTTGGGGAACCAGATAGCCCAAATACCCCAGACCTAGAAACTATAGTCAGAGAACGTATCGGTGAGCAGACGATTCGGAAAAATGCTGTGCTGGCAGTGGAAATTCTTTTGACTGCCAGCCCCGAATATTTCCGCCCGGATAACCCAAATCAGGCGGGACACTATGAAAAAGAGCCTCTAGCAGATTTTCAACACCAAGCCTGCAAATGGTTAACCGATAACTATGGCGACCGCATTGTTAGAGCCGAACTTCACTTGGACGAATCTACCCCACACATTCACGCCTATTTGGTGCCACTAGATGAAAAAGGAAAGTTGAACTGTAGAGGTTTGTTTGGTGGTAGTCGTCATAGCTTAAGTAAACTTCAAGATAATTTTGCAGCGGCAATGAAACCTTTGGGACTGGAGCGAGGTATCAAGGGTAGCAAAGCCAGACATACAGAAGTTCAGAAATATTACACTGCCGTTACCAAATCGCCTGACGCGACATTAGACGCGCAGACCATCCAGTACCAGTTAGCAGACCGCCAACTGGCGATTAAGAAAAAGCAGGAGATGGAGAAAACTGCTCTAGCCTTGTCAAAAGAGTTACAGCAAAAACATAAACGAATTATAGAATTAGAACATCAGGTATCTCAATTAGAAAATCAAGCTGAAAGATGGAAAAGTAAGTATAAAGATTTAGCTGATAAAGTTAGAGACATTCCACTAGAACGAGTAGCTGAAGAACTAGGTTTATACCCAGACGACAAAGATAAATATAAGTGGCAATCTCAAGAGCATACTATAAGCATCACTGGTAGTAAGTTTTATGACTGGCAACACCTGAAAGGTGGTGGAGGTGCGATAGACTTGGTAATGCACGTTAACCAGTGCGACTTTAAACAATCTATAGCATGGTTAAATGAGCGCCTAGGTGAATCAGCTATGTTAGAAGCTGCAAGTTACAATGCTAAAGTTCTTGCCGAAACTGAGCAAGTTAGTCAGTTCATTCCGCCCGCGCAAGATGTGGACAAATGGGAGCAGGTAAAAACCTACTTGAAGAGTGAGCGAATGTTGCCAAGTAGTCTGATAGATAATCTACATGACTTGGGGTTAGTTTATGCTGACGAGAGAGCGAATGCTGTATTTATTCGCCGCACCTTACCAGAGCAAGAAGTTACCGGAGCATCACTCCGAGGTACTACCGGAAATAACAATAGTTTTAAGGGGCTAGCCCGTGGCTCAAAGAGGTCTGAAGGATGGTTTTATTTTGCGCGTGGGCAATCACATGAGCAAATTCAAAGAGTAGTGTTAGTCAAGTCTCCGATTGATGCTATGTCGAAGGCGGTGTTAGATCGTTCTGAGTCAAAAAAGACTCTCTATTTGTCTACAGATGGGGGCGCGAATGTACCGCTAGAATTCCTAAATAATTTACCAGAGCGAGCAGTAATTATTGCCTTGGGAAATGACACTACAAGTGAGCTGATGGCGCAAAAAATCATGGAGCAGTTACCTAACTCTACTGTTCGTTCCCAAAGTAAATCTACTGACTGGAATCGGGACCTAATTAATTTCTGGAATCAGGAGCAACAGCGATTACAGTACCCGGAAGAAGAACAACAGCCAAGGCGGGGATTAAGGAGATAAAAGTTGAGGTTACTTAAAGATAGATTAGGAGAATGGGCTTAGTTGAACGCGCGTTCAACAAACTCCAGAATACTCACCTTCGCCCGTTGTATACTATTTATGGTTGTTGAGGTGCCGAGATGCTACAGTACCGCCGTGACAAATCAATTTTGATCACCAACAGTAAATCTGATATTAGTCGGATTTTGTACCACCACGAAAAAGTTATCCCCACACACAGCCGTTTGACTGTTATTAAAGCTTTAGCATCTAAAATACAGGCAATTAATCAGATTTATCAGGCTAATCCCAACGACTTGGATAGTATAAAAGCAATTGCTGCGACCATGTACGAAGTCTTTTCAACGCTTGACACCAACCCGAAAAAAGAACATATGGAGCGAATGTTGCTGGCTTGCTTGGGTATCCTCGACATGCACAACCCAATTAGTTGGGAACGATATGCTGATGGCGTGCAAGCCATCGTGGATGGATTAAAAATTGGGCGTGCTTGACGAATGAAAGCGATCGCAATCACGAGAAATTAAGACTTTGAGGCACCGATTCCACGAAATAGCTCATTTTGTTGACTTCATGGTTCAAACTATTGATTTTGCCTAGATGGGGAGAAAGTAGTGAGCGGTACCAGTTGAAGTGTAGATTTTATGTAACCGTTCACGGGGGGTCAAAAAAATATCCCAAATGAAATCACACGGAATCAGTACGAAAACTAGTCTAGAATTGATTTTTTTAGGCTATTTTTGAGTAGTCAAAAGTCCTACACTGGTCAGAAAATTGTCGTTTACTGAGATCTTGCACCTAGCCGTATAAATCCGTAAAAGGCAAATGTTTAGCAATTAGATATACAAAGAATAGCCTCAATACCAAACTTTTCTCACAAACCTTCGTTTCTGAGAAGAACCGACCATTCACTAAAATGTGACGGAAAACCAAGGCTTTCACGTTCTTGAAAACCATTCTTGAAATAGAATTCTTGATTGTTGACTGTCCCAATGAGGGTTTATGCAAATAACCCCATGCTACTCGACCCCCAATCTCGACAGTTCACTTACCCCAGGTCACAAATAGACCACCTGCGGCGACCAACATCACAGCAGTTGCCAACCATCCGGTGATTCTCAACCGCCGCGATAGGCTGAATTGTCCCATCACTGCCGGATTAGTCGCCATCAGCATAATCACCACCATTACCGGACCCGCCAAGACACCATTAATAACTGCTGCCCAGAATAGTGCCTTAATCGGATCGATCGAGGTAAAATTTAAACCCAGACCAATCAGTGTAGCTGCTGCCAGAACTCCATAAAACCGCTTCGCCTGAAGTGCTTTATGTTCCAAACTAGCCGACCAACCAAACACTCCACTAACAGCATATGCGGCCGAACCTGCCAGCACTGGCACTGCTAATAATCCCGTGCCAATAATTCCGACTGTAAACAGCGCAAAAGCAAAGTCCCCCGCCACAGGACGTAAAGCTTCCGCTGCTTGAGCGGCACTTTGAATATCTGTTTTGCCATGAGCGTGAAGAGTTACCGCTGATGTCAGGATGATGAAAAAAGCAATCAGATTGGAGATTCCCATCCCGATGTAGGTGTCGGCTTTAATCCGTCCCATTTGCTTGGGTGCTTGATGAGGAGACTCTGTTAGTGCCTGTTCTGTCGGCGCGCGCTCGATTTCTTCGACTTCTTGAGAAGCCTGCCAGAAAAATAAGTAAGGACTAATTGTGGTTCCTAGTACCGCAATTAAGCCTGCAAAATAATCAGCTTTGAATTCAATTGCGGGAATGAATGTTGAATGGAGTGCTTCACCCCAAGGCACACGAACGACAAACACTGTCGCCACATAAGCAAACAATACTAGTGTTAACCATTTGAGCAAATTTACATATTTTTCATAGGGAACAAAGATCTGAAGTAATAAGGAAATTACCGCAAATATAACTGCATATAACAACACAGATCCGCCAATGAGCAATTGTAATGCCGCGCCCATCGCACTCAGATCGGCACCAAGATTAATGACATTGGCAATTACTAATAATCCCGCAATAATATATGTCAGCCACCGAGGATAATATTTTCGCATATTTCCCGCAATGCCACGTCCGGTGACCCGACCGATCCGCGCACTGATTTCTTGAATCCCGCTCATCAGCGGATACGAAAATAGCATCGTCCACAGCATCGAATATCCAAATTGGGCACCGACTTGAGAATAAGTCCCAATGCCACTAGGATCGTCATCTGATGCTCCGGTAATCAATCCTGGGCCGAGCATCTGAAGCCAATTTTTCGAGGTTTTTCTAGTTTGTGGAGGTTTTTGCATGGAAGGTAATACGATTATTGCTCTGTTAGTGTAGCGACCTGCAAGCATCGCATTTTCCAACTAGGGTTAACTATTACATGTAGCGACCCACAATACTAGTGACTCCAGACCGCAATCATCGCGATTTTGAGACCACATTAACTGCAACTATCCGGTGTCTTGAGACCGCATTATTTGCAACTGAGACCACATTATTTGCAACTAGCCCACAATACTAATTTTGAGACCACATTATTTGCAACTATAAATAGGCGAGGTCGCGAGTAAAGAAAACGGGCGTTTTATTTACTTGCGACCCGATAATTCATGCACAAACGGTAGAGCGTCATTTTACGCTCTTCAAAAACTCAGTAATGTTATCTAAATCAAGATATGCTTGATAACAATGAGTTTATTTACAAATTGCGATGCTAATTGGCTACGCTCGTGTATCAACAGATGACCAAAAGCTAAATCTCCAACAGGATGCTTTGCGTACCGCTGGGTGTGAGAAAATCTTTGAGGATTATCTCAGGGTAGTGAGTAGCTTTCGACCCGAAAACCGGGTTAAGCTCAAAAGCCTTGTCCCACAAAGATCATATCGAACACTATCACAGTTGATTTTTCATGTGACTTGGTAGCTATCCGACGGTAAAACAAGGGTTTCAGTGTTCTCAAATCTTTAGATTATCCACAGAATATCGCTTAACCCGGTTTTCGGGTCGGTTGCTACTCACTACCCTTGTATAGCTGCCAATGCTCGTTTATCGGCTGAGTTCTGGTGAGCATACCTTGTGGGAACAAACCCGGCTATTTCGATTTTGCCGGCACTTGTTTAGTCGTTAGTGATGTGACCACAAAACGGACATTACACCCCTTGGCACTATACTCAACCTTAGATACAACACGACGATTACGACTCCAAGAATTTAGGGTTCGGTAATCGATTGAGCGATACCAAATAGAGCTATCAATCAGTTCACTGGCTTGATTAAATAGTTCATCGTCTGGCGTAAACAAAGTTTCTAAAAAGTTAATGACAGGAGATAATTTTGGTGAATATTCTTGTTTTGCTCGGTTTTGAACCTCAGTAGTCATTTTCATGAGCCGGCTGTTTTTAGAAAATCCAAACACATAATCTATTCGGTGTTGAGACTCACACCAAGCCATAATATCTTCTCTGGAGTATGCGCTATCTCCTCGCACGATAATATCAACATTGCTCCAACTGTTGCGTATTTGTTTAATTACTCTTTGTAATTCTTCTAAGGCTCCACTCGCTGGATCTATATTAGAAGGACGCAGTTTAGCTGCTAATAAATGTTTTCCACAGAAGATATAGAGTGGTGCATAACAATATCCTCCATAATACTTGTTGAAGAATACTTGCTCTTGAGTACCATGTACCAAATCGTCAGTTACATCCAGGTCTAATACTATTTGTCGCGGTGGTGAGATGTAGGATTCTAAAAATATATCTACTAGTAATTTTTCAATAGCTTCTGTATCATGTCCAATACGGTGATACCGACTATCGGCTCTTTCAAATACTGTTTGGGGACAGTGTTCGATACGATTTAATGTACTCTTACCTGCAAGTTCGATTGGTTCATCCCCCAGGGCAAACGCACTTTATTTTTGGAATGCTTACTAGACAAAGGTTTCGCCCATTGTTTAGTTTTGGTAATAAATTTTGAAAGCTTTGCTGTGTAAGGTGTTCAGGATTTTGGTGCGTTTGCCCTGGGAGGATGTCACGTTAAAACATAGACCAAGAACGAAGACGACCAATAGTGACCGGAACTTCATCACTGACATCCACAGTGAAGCGGTACACCTTACGAGCGCGTTGATTCTGTCTTTCTGGGTCAAAAAATGCGAGTTTCACATCCCAACACTCAGACTCAGGACGACACAAGGGACTCTTTTCCACCTCAATGGTGTCGAGTTGCATATTTTCATTCGCTGCTTGTTGGAATACCTGCGCTAATTGGAAGGCATTGGTCGCTGCGTAGTTGATGGCACGCTCTTGGGGTGTTTTGCCCAAGTTGCGGAGTTCATAATAGATGCGATCAAGGAAATTCTGAATCCCTTCGGCTCCATTGTCGTAATCTTGTTGTGCGGCTGCATCTGCTGGACGCTCACCTAAAACGCTTCTGATTAAAGCGGTAGTAGACCAACTGTACATCCCCCGAATTGTCGGGACAATTCTGGGTACTGTAATCCCTGACTGTAGTTTGACACTGCCAATGCTGATTCCAGGAATGGAAACTCGTTCTACTCCCTCATCTAGTTGCTCACGCAGGAATTGGCGCAGTATTTCATAACCTTTTGGTGCATAAGGGCCAGCAGGCTGAATGGCATAAACTGGGGTTTCCTCTTGATTGAGTGTCCAAGTAATTGAGGCTGATTCCCAAGGTTGCGCTTCAAAATTAGCTAGAAGTTGGCGGGGATCTAGCGGGTTCCAGGAGTTTTCTTGTGCGAGTCTACCATCTTGCACTAGGGAATCTTTTCTTACTTCGCTACCGAAGTCGTATCCTATTGTTCCTATGGCATAAACTAAAGATCCTGATTCGCTATCATAAGCACTTGCTTTGACAGAATCGCTATTCTTGCTCTCTGCGGGTAACACCTGGGTTGCTGAGATTGATATCTCCCCTGTAAGTGACTTTGCTGTTTCTACGGGAGATCCCATAACAGAGGGAGAGACTGTTTTTGTATCACATATTATACTTTCCACAGCAGTGACAATTTCCTTCCCTTCATCTGCGACAATAGCTGAAGGGGTTAACTCTCTTAACTCTTCAAGGCGTTTCCTAGCAATTTCCAGATAATAGGAACTCAGTTCAATCCCAATAAACTTTCGCTCATGCTTCAAGGCCACAAAGCCTACTGTTCCTGAACCACAGAAGGGATCGAGGATGGTATCTCCTACTTGTGAACCAGCCAGAAGGCAAGACTCGATAAGTTGTGTTGGTAAAGGATCAAAACCATAGCCTGGAAGTGCCGCTTCACGGTTAATATGTAGTACATCGCTCGGCAGTACCTCGGCATTGTAATAGAAATGCTCGGTCTTGCTAAACAGCAGGATATGGTCATCACGTTCGCCGGGTTTGTCTAGTTTAACCCAAACTATATCTTTTTGTAGTAGCCAACCATCAGCTTTGAGAGCCGAAATCAAATTCTCTATGATGCTGATGTCTGCTGCTATTGACTTCCGGGTTTCCCCAATAATTAACCACACTGTGCCTTGATTTTGCAGTAGCCGGCGCAATTCTTGAAATAGTTGAACAAGTTTGGTAACGTACTGTTCCAGAGTTGGTTCTACTCCAAACCCAGTGTATCCTTCTCCGGCAGCTTCTGGCCCAGCCCAGTAGGGTGGTGAGGTGATGCAGCAATTAACACTCTGGTCTGGTATTGTGCCTAGCATCTCTAAGCTATCGCCTAGCAGTAGGGTTACTTTATCCATAAAGAAGAGTTACCTTTTCAATGATTTGCCGATTGAATTGTTGCCAAACCTGGATAGTTTTTCAGCTTGTTGAGGATTTAGATAAAATTCCCTTCTGTTGTTCACACCAGCTTTGCCACATTTTTTGATATGCTTGTTCTAACTGTCGAGTGAATGCCGCCCCATCGCATAGTGGAGAATGGGAGATGCGATCGCGCAAAGTAGCTCGTAGATCGGCTAATCTCGGCAAATCTGATGCTAATTCCACCGCTAAAGCTTTGTAGTTACTGGGTGTATCGGCGATCAACTCATCCAGACCTGCATTGTGCAGATGGCTGATAGTATGTCTTACAGTGACGACATTTCCAGGCATGGCAATCACAGGAACTCCCATCCACAGCGCCTCACAGGTGGTTATACCTCCAGAATAGGGAAATGGATCAAAGGCAATGTCTACCTGGTTGTATTTCTCTAGCAATTCGTTGTGACGCACCGAACCACACAGTAAAATTCTGGAAGGGTCAACTCCCCGATCTGCAAATAGCGTATGAATGCGTTGGCGTGGTTCATCTTGTCCGAAAGCTTTAGATTGAAGCAGTATTTGGGAATTGGGAACTTCTTTGAGAATCTCAGCCCAGAGGTCAATTGCCAACCGTTGGATCTTTGCTATGTAGTTGAAGCAACCAAAAGTGATGATCCCCTGGTTGAGAGCAGGTAGGGAACTGACTGGGGGTGCATAAGGCGGTGCTTGATAGATAGCATAGGCATTGTTGAGGCGCACGACTTTTTCCACAAAGAACTGTTCGTATTCTGGTGGTGTGTGGATGGGATCGCTCAAAACATAGTCTATTGTTTCTAACCCAGTAGTCATAATCGGCCCTCCCATCCAAGTCACCTGAATCGGTGCTGGTTTGCGGGCAAAGGCCAGCAAATGTCCGCCTCCTGTGAAGCGGTTCATATCCACAAGGATATCAATTCCATCTGCACGGATGCGGTTGGCAAGGGCTTTATCAGTAAGCCCTGGAATTAACTGCCACTCGTCAACATTGGTTTTAATTCGGTGAGAATGTTCATCCTCTTTTTCAATATCTACATAACAGCAAATTTTGAACTTTTCCCGGTCATGATTGGCAATCACTGCACCTAAAAAGAATCCACCAGGATGAGTGCGGAGGTTAGCTGAAACATAGCCGATAGAAATTCGCCGTTCAGAAATGGGCGGATTCGAGAAATGCACGTTTTTGGGAATTAGTGCTTTACTGTGGCGTTGGTTCCAGGCGACAATATCTTTGTGAACTTCCTCAACTTGGCATGACGATAGGTAATGCTGGGAAAAAATCAGGTTAGCAGAAGCCTCAGCCAGTTCTGGATTGATTGATATTGCTTTTCTGTAGTGCTTCAGCGCCTCTTCGACTAAGCCCCAGTCTTTGAGAATATTACCTTTAGTAACATGAGCCTCGGCAAGTTCTGGGTTAATTAATAAAGCGCGATCGCCAGCCTCAAGAGCCTGCTGATATTGACTCTTCTTCCATAAAATCGATGCTATGTTGGCGTGGGCTTCTGCAAAGTTGGAGTTCAGTACAACGGTTTTCTGATAGGCAGAAAGTGCTTCTTCCACCTGACCCATAGAGCCTAGAGCAACACCAAGATTATAGTGAGCTTCAGGCAGTTCTGGTGCTAACTCTATCGCCCGTCGCAGACTGCCAACTGCTTCTTTTAAAATTCCCGCCCTCACCAAAGTTGCTCCTAGATTTAGGTGTACTTCACCTGACTCTGGTGCAAGTCGCACAGCTTCTTGAAATTGAGCAATCGACCCCTGTAAATCCCCACGATTCCCAAAAATTATCCCCAAAGCAATCCGTGCTTGGATGCTATCTGGAGTAAGTGCAACTACACGCTCAAAGCAAGCTTGTGCTGGAACATCTTTGCCTTGAGAGAATAGAGCGATACCGAGCCTAGTATGAACATCAGGATCATCCGGCGCTACTTTTACTGCTTTCTCAAAGAAACTCAGAGCCTCTGGTATTTTTCCCAATGCTTCTAGAGTTTCGCCGAGGTTAATGTGTACTCTGGCAGAGTTGGGACTTAACCGAAGTGCTTTTTGATAGGAATCTACAGCTTCTGTCAGCTTACCACTCTCTGCGAGTAAACAAGCTAGGTTATAGTGGGCGATCGCTAATTTTGAATCAAGTGAAATGGCACGTCGAAATGATGCCTCTGCTGCATCAGGATTTCCAGAAGCCTTAAGAACATTACCTAAGTTGCAATGGTAACTCGCTTGGTTGTTAGATAATTCAATGGCACGGTTAATCAACTCAAAAGCCGCTTGCAGAGTACCAGATTGAAAGTGCAGGGTTCCAAGAAGATGGAGAGCATCGGCGTGTGCTGGATCTAATTCCAGTATTTGTCTGTAAACAACTTCGGCTTGGGATAGTTCTCCAGCCCGATGATGTTCAACAGCCTGATTATAAAGTTGAACTGTTTTCGTAGTTAATGTATCCATTAGCAAAAAAAAACAAATTATGTAAAGAAAAGTAAACAAGGCTCAAACCCTTTTCCCCCTGCCCCCTGCCTTATCCCAACGATAATTATTTACGCCGACCTCCTTATAGATTCATTTTTTAAGAAGAACACCATCCCTTATTAGGGGTGGCATTCTTGAGTTTATGACCCTACTTTGCTCCTGGAATTAAGCCCAGTTAATTTCACACTTGATTCAACATCTCTCAATCCCAAAGCATAGAGATCAAACGGGGTGCTGTAGTTTAGATGCAATTTACGTAAGGATCATTACCATTGCAGCCTTTGGAAGATAGACCGAACAAACAGTACTTTGTCTGACAATTACTACCGCAGCACTGTGTATTAGTGCCAGAGGGGGTGATGCCTGCTACTACTGTTAAAGCGCTCAAACCTCTGAAAATAGGCTTAGATTGGATTGGAAGATTCATGATTTTTTGTCCTTAATTGTTTAAAGTTGATACTCTACCAAGCTCTTACCAGCATTTCGCGGTACTTGCTTGGCGTGCTTCGCCATATTCATAGAGATATCCTCTTTGTTTGTAGATAGAATGATTTAGTTAAAACATTGACCAAGAACGAAGACGACCAATAGTGACCGGAACCTCATCACTGACATCCACAGTAAAGCGATACACCTTACGAGCGCGCTGATTCTGTCTTTCTGGGTCAAAAAAAGCGAGTTTCACATCCCAACACTCAGACTCAGGACGACATAAAGGACTCTTTTCCACCTCAATAGTGTCGAGTTGCATATTTTCATTCGCTGCTTGTTGGAATACCTGCGCTAATTGGAAGGCATTGGTCGCTGCGTAGTTGATGGCACGCTCTTGGGGTGTTTTGCCCAAGTTACGCAGCTCATAATAGATGCGGTCAAGAAAATTCTGAATCCCTTCGGCTCTATCCTCGTAATCTTGTCGTGCGGCGTTATCTGCTGGAGGTTCACCTAAAACGCTTCTGATTAAAGCGGTAGTAGACCAACTGTACATCCCCCGAATTGTCGGGACTATTCTGGGTACTGTTATCCCTGACTGGAGCTTGACACTGCCAATGCTGATTCCAGGAATGGAAACCCGCTCTACTCCCTCATCTAGTTGCTCACTCAGGAATTGGCGCAGCATTTCATAGCCTTTTGGTGCATAAGGGCCAGCAGGCTGAACGGCATAAACTGGGGTTTGTTCTTGGCTGAGTGTCCAAATAATCGAGCCTGATTCCCAAGGTTGAGCTTCAAAATTAGCTAGAAGTTGGCGGGGATCTAGCGGGTTCCAGGAATCTTCTTGCGCTAGTCTACCATCTTGTACTAAGGAATCTTTTCTTGCTTCGCTACCAAAGTCGTATCCTATTGTTCCTATGGCATAAACTAATTCCGCTTTTGAATTACCACTACAGCCACAGTCTTTTTTAGGAGCCACAGCAAGCTGTTCCTCAGCTTCCGAAGGCAGGATAGAAGTTGACATATTATCTGTAATAACTACTTCACTTGGTTTGAGCATTTCTAATTCTGAGTTCTGATCAAACATTTTTTGTCTTCCTTTTTGTAGTTTAGTTATTAGGGCTTGTGTGCCAGCAATGTTGAGAGTCCCGACTAAATAGCGAGGGCAATCGGCTGTTTCTTTTTGGTTGCAAGATAGAGCGCTCTCAAGTATGCCGGCACGAATTGCTTTAGGATCTGGCTTGTCTCCCTGCTTGATTTGAATGCTCAACAGCAGAGCAACAATGCCGGAAACAACGGCAGTCGCAAAGCTAGTGCCACTTTTTAGGGCAGTCCCACCGCCTGGAACTGCACCTAAGATGTTTTCACCGAGTGCGAGAATTCCTTGAGTTTGATAAGTTTCGCCCCAATTACTAAAATCGAAGGGTATTCCTTGGGTATTCATCGCTCCTACGGCCAGGACTGAGGGTAGTGCTGCGGGGAGATGGAGACATTTACAGCCATCATTTCCCGCCGCAGCGACAATCAGAACGTTGTTATCGGCGCAGAATTGGACTGCATTCGCCAGCCATTTGCTTGGCTCACCCGATGATGTTAGTTGACCACCGCTGATGTTAATTACATTTGCTCCCTGCTCTACAGCTTGAGTGATAGCTCGTGCTAAATCAAGCTGGGAACAAGGGGCTATTGAATTTCCGGCTCCGTCTTGGAACAAGGGAAGAATTAGTCCGCGACAGCCGGGGGCAATACCAGTGACAGGGCTACCAGGTTGACCAAAAATTGTACTGGCAACGTGTGTGCCATGATTTGAGGCACTACCTTGTTGATTACTGACACCAGATACTAGGGTCTGTATCTGCGTCAGATTCGCACCTGCAAAGCACGGATGGGACTGGTCAACTTGTCCATCAAGGACTGCAACGCAGATGCGAGGATCGCCGAGGGTTTCAGCCCAAAGTGATTGAAGTCCAGGTAAGGCTGAAATACTGGTAACACCAGCCTCTGACGCTACTATGTCGCCAACAAGCACCATAAGTACACATTTCCTGTTTGCTTAGTCCTTGCTTACAACCAACGCTTTTTAGCTCTCTCTCCTACAAGTTGCACTTTTTGTAGTTTGAAGACCTGACATCAAGAATTTTTCGCAGAAAAATCTGATGAACAATAGCTTCAGAGCATTCAGCAATTCCAAATTCAAATTTTTTAGAGGCTGGAACCCTTGATATCTCGTTCAAATCAAGCCTCTTTGAGGAGCCTTGATCGGCTGAAATGGCGTAAACTCGTTCTGAATTTGGAATTACTGCAGAGCATTAGTTCTTGGCAAGTTCAAGATTGAATTTAATCTGGATATTCACAAGAGTTAACTAAAACTTTTTCTGCTTTATTTTGCTTTTAGCTGCTTATTTGCCTGTAAATACCAATTTAATAAATACCATAAAGCTTATAGCTTTACAATACAAGGGAGCAACGCGATTTGGTGAGTATGCTTTGAATCATAAGAACTCTTGCATAAATAATTTCTGGTATAATAACCCTTCTTATCAATTAAGCCGAAAAAATGGGTCATTTTTACAAAACTTTACAGGGCTGCACCTGGTGACACGAACCTTCTATTTTCGCCGAGTTAGCCCATCTAAAACCCAATCACAGAAACAGCCTTGCGCTTCTGCTCTGGCGTGACCTCCAGATAACGCTGCAACGTCCCCAGGTCGCTGTGACCAGAAATTTCCTGAATAGTTCTCAAAGGTATTCCCGCGCTTGACATCTGCGTGAGAGCAGTTCGCCTAAACGAATGGGTGCTGACTCCCTCCACCCCAATCCGCTTGCAGGCATCGCGTAAAATCTTGTCTGCCATGAATCGGGTCAGACGTTGAGTTACACCACGCATACCAGGAAACATTGCCCCCTTTTGGGGTTGGTATTCGCCCAGCATTGCGGCTAGCCCTGGTGGGATGTCTACAATCCGGGTTTTATGCTTACCTTTGGTGGTAGACTTGCGAAAAGTGATAGCACCAGATTTGATATCAGTCGTCTGGAGTGCTAACGCTTCTGATACGCGACAACCAGTGAAAAGGCAAATCCCAAACAGAGCGCGATCGCGGGGGCTGAGAAATCCCTCAGTGAATAATCGCCTCAGTTCGTCTTGGGTTAAAATCTTGCCTTGTCCGTTGCCGTCTACTTTCATTTTTCGTGCCTTCTGGGGATTACACGTTATTGCAGAAACGTGTAATTGATGACCCAAAGTATTGTAACTCCGTTAGCGACACCAACGCTCACTCTCGATATCAATTCCAACTTATCAATCGCAATCGCTACAACCCGCATGATACCGTTGGCTGATAAAACTTGCTTATGATTGCAGCACGATGACCACTTGCAGGTATGATCCACACCAATAGGATTCGCTGATGTTGCGGCTTGCTCAACTGTCTATACTGCTTCTATACCCCTGGTTGATCCATCGTTGCTATCAAGACCGATATCATTTTTCTCTCCACCAGCGTCTACACGGCAGTCTAGACGGAAATCAACTGTAAATAAAATTTACCTCTCTAGTGGGGTAGTGAGTAGCTTTCGACCCGAAAACCGGGTTAAGCTCAAAAGCCTTGTCCCACAAAGATCATATCGAACACTATCACAGTTGATTTTTCATGTGACTTGGTAGCTATCCGACGGTAAAACAAGGGTTTCAGTGTTCTCAAATCTTTAGATTATCCACAGAATATCGCTTAACCCGGTTTTCGGGTCGGTTGCTACTCACTACCCTTGTTACCGCGTGATTTTTTAAAATTTATCCCAGTCGATAAGTTAGAGCTACTCGACTGGGACTATCCACTACTTGATTAGAGGAATATTCCATCATGCCAGAAAACATTGATAAAGACTACGTTCAAAGACAAGTAGACCGAGCAAATAGTACTGATAATGAGTCAGTCAAAAATGACGCATTGTATAGAGCCGGTACTCAGATGGAAGTAGGGTAGTGAGTAGCTTTCGACCCGAAAACCGGGTTAAGCTCAAAAGCCTTGTCCCACAAAGATCATATCGAACACTATCACAGTTGATTTTTCATGTGACTTGGTAGCTATCCGACGGTAAAACAAGGGTTTCAGTGTTCTCAAATCTTTAGATTATCCACAGAATATCGCTTAACCCGGTTTTCGGGTCGGTTGCTACTCACTACCCGATACTAGGACAACCTATATTAGTAATTTGAGGCAGTATACCCAAATTGCTTATTTGCAGTCAGATGGTTTAATGACATAATTGAGCCAATACAGCAACGAATAAGATGTGCAAAATTTAGAAACCGACAAAACTGTAAAGCTGGTAGTATTCCTAACCGATGATGAGCGAACGGAATTTAAAGTAGCTTGCGCTCGCAATAGAACTTCTATGAGCCAAAAAGCTAAAGATCTGATATTGAAATGGATTGAAGATGAAGAAAACGATACATCGTCTGGTAAAAAAGGAGTGGCATGAATACAGGACAACGACTAGACCGCTTTGAAGACGAATTAGCCGATGTTAAACAGTTGTTAGGATCGGCTGCTCGATATGCTGATTCAGCTAACAGGGGACTTGACCGATTAACCGTAAAAATTGATGACCTAACTGTAAAGGTTGATTCACTAACTGTTGCTCAGACTTACACTCAAACCCAGTTAGATCAACTATCTAGTCGTGTAAGCGATCTAACCGTTGCGGCATCTCGCACTCAAACTCAGTTAGATCAGCTGACACAGATAGCATCGCGCCTGGATAGGGATGCCTCTGCCAGTGCAGCTGATTTTGCTCATCGGATTGTTGAATTGTGGGAAGAAGCTGAACGTGATCGCGCTAAAGCTGATGAAGACCGCGCTTTAATCACAGGACTGCAAACTGAAAACAGACGGATTCTTGATTATTTGATCAACCGCAACGGCGGCAGCAGTCCACCTAACTAAAAAAACCTTCGTATACTATACGAAGGCTTTTCTAGCGAGATCTTCAGATTTCGTTGGAATAGTGTAAAAACACACATACACAGGCTTGTGATTGGGGCAGGAAACTTCATCCACAAGCCAAGCAATTGAGATCCTTTTGAGATCACTTCGCTTTTGTGAGAGATTGTTTTATTGTAACGATAATTGCCCATCCGGTCAAATGTTATATTTCTTAACCATAACAATTGATACCTGGTAAATCCTCATAAATTGACGCTACAACCTCATCCGGATCTCAATTGCGCTCTACACAAGCAATTGAGAGAATCATGACACAAAATCAATTAGTTCAAGACCATGCTATCAATGCTTCATTCGAGAAAGACGAAAAGGAAGCACGTCACGTAATAACATTACAGTCTCAGTCAGCTGTTGAGGGACTAAAGCCAGATTATATAGACCAAAACCACTGGGATGAGTGGCTCAAGAGTGGTGTTAGTCCGGGAATGACTGCCCTGAACGTGATTTCCCCCACGGGAGAACAAGGGTATGAATTATTACTTTACAGTGAGCGTTTAAACCGGAGGAATGACGGAAGGCTCAGAGATGGCGATCTAAAACGGTACAGCCATATTGAGCAAGGTGGCTGGTGGTGCGCCTCTGTAGATCCGTTGCTGGATTATAAATTAATGCTTTGGGGTTGCTTCAAGCCCAATCAACCATTAACCGACGGCAGCACCGGCAGAATCATCAAATATGAACACCCCTACAAAGAAGCGACACGAGCTTTCTTACTGCAAGTTCCGACGGCTGAATGGGAATTAGTATCATCAAAATGTGGAATTCCGATTACAGATAGCGATCGCACTAGAGGTTTTTGGTACTGGGTGTGGCGTTGTAACGTACCCATAATCATCACAGAAGGAGCCAAAAAGGCGGCGTCATTGCTAAGTCATGGATATGCGGCGATTGGCTTACCGGGAATATATGGTGGTGCAAGAAACCCCAAAGATGACCAGGGCAGAGCAATCGGGCATCCTTACTTAATTCCGGAACTGCAACATTTCGCCACTCTCGGCAGAATAATTAAGATTTGTTTCGATTACGACGATAGACCAAAGACTAGAGACGCAATTCAAAATGCTTCCGTCCAACTGTGTAAACTCCTGTCTCCAAGTGGGGCTAACCTCTCGGTGATGTTGTTACCGGGGCCAGATAAAGGCGTTGATGACTTTATAGTTGCCGGAGGGGATTTAGATGAATTGTATCAAAATGCTCCAGCTTTCAGTCAGTGGACGGAACTATTAAAAGCGGAAAGGTCGATTCTCAAGGGAGCAAGCAACACAACTCTAGCCGCTTATTTAGGATTAGGAGATGATATTGCTTGTAATGAAGACGGTTCACCCAAATCCAAAATGATTTCACTTAGCCTTCAACTATATGCAAAATGGGGCGATCGCCTTAGATATAACTCGATGCTCAACCGGATGGAATTAGATGGGGAACACTTGAGGATAGATTTTATCAGGACTACCATTGGAGGAGCAATCGGCGCTGACGTATCGCGAGAGATTGCTGTAGAAGCTTGCCTCCGTCTAGCAGAACGAAACACATATCACCCAGTCTCTGAATACTTAGAATCGCTCTCTCCATGCACAGACAATTCAATTCTAGATAATATTGCCCTGAGGCACTTCGGCAACCCAGACCCGCTAGCATCTATATACATGCGAAAGTTGTTGATCGCGTCAGTAGCTCGGATTTACGATCCCGGTTGCAAAGTGGACACAATGACAATCCTGATTGATCCAAAACAAGGAACCGGGAAATCAACTTACTGGCGGATGTTGTTCGGTACTCCTTGGTTCACCGATTCGCTGCAAGATTTGGCAAATAAAGACGAATTAGCGAAATTGAAAAGGTTTTGGGGATTGGAGATAGCAGAGGCTGATTTTCTGTTCTCTCGAAAAGCCGTAGAACAATTTAAAAGATTCCTTTCCGCACAGGAAGACACCTACAGACCACCATACGGAAGGGAGAATTTTACGAGTCCGAGGACATGCGTTTTTGTGGGGAGTTCTAACAAAAGGGAATTACTCAATGACCCCACAGGCTCACGTCGATTCTGGCTGATTGACGTTTTTGGGAAAATTCCTGTGCAACTGCTGGCAGATGAGCGAGACGAGCTTTGGGCTAGTGCGGTCGCGGCTTACAATTCCGGCGAGCGATATTGGCTGACTGAGTCGGAAGACAGGGAGTGTGCTGACCGAAATTTACAGTACCAAGATACAGATCCTTGGTTTGAACTGGTGATGCAAAAATTTGGTGGTGCTAGTGAAATCAATCCCCGAGACATTTATGAAGTATTGAATCTTGAGACCAACCAAATCGATAAAAAAGTTCAAAACCGAATCGGCGGCATCCTGCGGCAACTTGGCTTTGATAACAAGTCCAAGCGAGTTGATGGCGGAATCGTCAAGCGATGGGTAAAGGTTGTAACTCAAGTCTCTGACCAGATAAGTTACGACATAAGTTACACCCCAGAAACTAGTCACAGTAATAATTATGGAGATTCTACTCCCAATAATTATCAAAAGATAAGTTACGACATAGGTTACACCCCAGAAACTAGTCACAGTAATAATTATGGAGATTCTACTCGGCTTTGTAACTCATGTAACTCAACTATTCAGCAAACTTTGAACGAAGTTCAGTCCGAGGAAAAAAATGAGCGTAGTAAGTTTTCTTCAACACCACCACCAGAAAAGTGTGAAAATGTGAAAAAGATAAGTTACACTTCCACTCTTCAAGCCCAGAGTGCCGATGGAGAGATGGTTTCAGGTGTAACTTATCTTGATAACGATAGTCTCTTTACATCCGACGAGATAAGTTACAGCCCAACAGCAAATCCCTCATTACCTGCAATCGGTTCATGGGTGATGCATGACAACAGACCAGCTTTAGTTACTGAACATGCCGGAACACACGTATTTATTGATGGAGAACCGGCAGGCAACATGGTTTATGGCAGCTACAGAGCAAGTGAATGCACACCCCTATGTAAAAAGGAGCTAATTGCTTTGGGGGTAAAACTGTAAATAATGAATTTACCCTCATGCTTGAAGTCAGCCGTTATTCTTCTGACAGCTTTCCCCCGTTACCGCTTGTCAATCTCTCACTCGTGTCAGTGCGGCGGGAAGTTTAATTAGATTTACGAATGCATATGGCTTTAACGTCATTATCTGTTTTGAAAGCGATTTACCGTCTGCAATCATCTTCGTTCTGATCAATGGAGAGCGGAAAAAACGAAAACTAACTATTTTTTGGGTTTCTGTTTGTCCAATTTTTCCGGTGGCTGAGATATCCAAAGAGTACATTTTGGCTTCACATCTAGACGACAATCACGAATTTGTTCTGTATTCCATAGCACGAGATTGCGTCCAAACTCTTCGGTAGGCTCATCAATCTTACTGCCCATCAACCAAACACCAGACCAAACACCGCAGACGCCAACGAGTGCAAGAGCCAACAAAGGAGAAAACCACCGCAAAGCCGTGATGAGCATAGCGTTATCTTGAAGACTTTGAATTTGGCTATTGGCTTTATTGACTTCTCTTGTAACAGTCTGAAGAGTTTGTATTGGTGAGTTTACCCGCTCTAGTAAAGTCCTTATTGCTTGAGTATTCTCCATTCTAGATTGCTCAACAGACTCCTTCAGCTTCACAACTTCAGCATTCATTTGTGTAGTATTGAGTACTGCAACAGAGGCTTGCTTGAGAGTTTCATTATTTGCCTCAGATATTGCTGAGACAGTCGCCATACCGACGCGCTTTATTTTCTCAGCATAATCCTCTGTAACCTCTTCGAGATTACCGCGAACAATTTCAGCTTGTGATTGCTGTGTTTCTGCCAACCGTTCCATCACAAACTCTATTTTCTGTATACTCTGATCTGATTGTTGTCTCCACTCAGTTAATAATTGAGATAAATCAGCCGGAGCAGTTTCCAATAATACTCGTAGCTGACCAGTCAAAGCCAAGACCAGAAACATAGGATCTGTAGCGTCAAGTCCACTGAGAGCTATAATCTTATAGATTTTAGCTTTACTTTCTGGAGACTCGGCTGATAGACAACTATCTAAGAGAGCTTTAGCTTTGCCGTTCAGTTTACTCATGGCTAATTACACACTCCAATATTGGTCAAAAGCTGTATAAGATTCTTTCAAAAAATTTACAACCCGCTGCTTACCAATTATCCCAAAAGCTTTATACAAAAGTGCTTCATCAAAGCGCATCCGTTTTTGATTAATTATATATCCCTCCTTGTAAGCTAACTTCGGGAAATTAATCACATCAAACCGCTGCTTTTTGATCAACTTCTTTAATGACTCATCCTCCTCAACTTGTGTCCACTCGTCACACACACCCCAGTTTCTGACCAACACATGATGCATTCTGGAATCATAGCTGTTGAGTGACTGGACGAACAAGTTGACGCTATCATAGCCGCCATTGCAAACAAACCACTTACAGAATTTTACTCCATGTTCAGGAGCAATTTCCATCAAATGATTTTTATCAATCCAATCCTTAACCGCGCGATGAGCCTGAGCAGCTAGGTTGACAATCACAGGCTTTTCAACTGCCATCTCAAAAACTCTATCAGCCTTATCAGCTTGGCGCTCGTTCTCGGAGAAGACAGCATACTGGCAGACGCCTTTATAAATTCCAGCCACGTCCGGATTACTTCGGTCTGTTTCAACAGCAATCATGGGGAAATTTTTATCCAGGCAGTACTGAATCATCGTTCGCGCAACCAGAGACTTACCGACCCCGCCTTTCTCACCATCTATCAAATGAATAGTTCCCATAGCTGCCCCCTAATATTTATTGAAATCATCAGCAATATCTTTATCTACTTTAGTTTTAGTACGCCGAGTAGTTTTACTGGTTGTTTCCGGTACAGGTGTGACACTGACTGGTTTACCATCTGGTTTACTGTCTGACTTTAAAGGAGTAACATCATCTGGCTCAATGGCTAATGGAGACTGTGACAGTTCTGATAGAGGAACGTCAGAATTCGTGAGCGTAGATTCTGCTGAAAGTGACTGAGGAGATTGTTTAGCCACACTAGGCTTAGTCCTGACTTTACGCCCGCGTTTTTCTTTGTCAATCTCGCTTAAATACTGCTTGAGAGTAGTCGCGGAAATCAGTATTTTTTGTGTCTCTAGTATTTCAGCTAAGTCTTGGTAGCTGTATCCCTTCTTCAAAGCACTATGGAGCTTGTCACTCAAAAGGGTAATAGACTCCCGGAGAGTAAGCTCATCTTTCGGCTTTGACTCTAGCTTATCTAGCTTGTCGAGAGTTACTTGGACTGTATCAATAGGAATCTTCTGATTAACTTTAGTTGAAGCCATTATCTTTATTGGAGTTGCACCGCGTTTATACTATGTATAGTGCCACAATCCAAAAACAAGCGCCCAACGAGAGGCTCTCCTTTACTAAAATTAATTTGCAAGGGCGCTCATGAGTCTTCTTTTTCACAGTAGCGAAAACATGTCCCATATACCCCGCCAGAGCTACTGAAAAATTGTATCGCCCTAGTTTATAGTATTCTACTCACTCCACAATTTTGCCCCCTACGGGGTCGCTGCGCTCAAAATTGTCACGTTCGCCTGCAGGGGCACCCATCAAGCCCCCTCGTTGAGCGATAATGGTATTTGTGCTACTTGGGGATAAAGGGCATGGCTTATGGGATTTGTCGAATCAAGAAGCT
>Ga0209512_1000721_pt1 | contig 49589 bp, 41 predicted proteins | sample frozenSSSSmetaG_FD_184142 | JGI IMG/M metagenome (GOLD analysis project Ga0209512, IMG submission 184142) | Glacier valley bacterial and archeal communities from Borup Fiord, Nunavut, Canada, to study Microbial Dark Matter (Phase II) -... | ecosystem: Environmental > Aquatic > Freshwater > Ice >...
AATATCTGTTGGTGTGTAATTTCTTTTTTTGGTCCAGTCTAAGCGTGACCGCTCAGACTGGAGGTGTAGATGTAAAAATAATATTTGTAGATTCTTTAGTCAAAAATAAGAAAAGTCATGAGTCTGGTTGGCGAATAGTCATTAAAAATAATACTAACAATGATATTTTCATTCCAGATTTGATGACTCATTTTTACGCACAAATTTCAGATTCAATTTTTTTTTCTACGCAGAAAAATGGAATTTATAATCTTAGCTCTAAACGGTCTGGTGCTCCAACACCAAAAAAAGGTTCACGTGCATTTCCGTTTAATGGCTCAACAGAGTACCTTCTTGGTAAATATTATGAGCAATTTTCTAAGAAAAAACGTTTTAGTGATAGCATAATAACTTATCTAAATCTTGGAAGTAAAGGTAACTTTAATCCAATTTTTCTAAAAAAGAATGAACAGTTTATTATTTATCAGATGAGTCCAGCACATTTACTATTTATGACCCCAGGTAATTATAAGATTGATTTCAAGTTTACAGCAAGGAAAGAGAATGACCTACCTTCTGTAATAAATGGATATAGAAAATATGTTCTTGGAGAAATTTCGGCTAAGCCAGTTTATGTATCATCTGAAAAGACGAAAAAGAATATTAAGGTTCTTATTAAAGATGCTGAGCAAAAAGTTATGAGATCTTTTGTGTGGCGTATGTAGGAAGCTTATTTAGAAGCAGCTAACGCATCATTTACAACACTTTATAGGAAAATTGAATTGTGTATCCATAATATCAGAGACTGTAAACTGAATAGGAATTATTTAATATGAAGGACACCTATGAACTGTTTCTAACCCCTGGAACTTTGCTGCCCTAATTGTTAAAAACCAAATTTAATCTTTGCTTCTTTCCAGTTCTTTTTTAATATTGGTATTTTTAAAGTAGTTTCACCATTACTTATTTCACCGGAGTAATGACAGTACTGTTCTTTATAATTTTCATTTGAATATCGTTTAATTTTCTATTCAAATGTTTCAGGGTGGATATGATAGTTAAGTTCTTCAAACAGCTCCTGTTAATTCTCTAATTAATAATGATCAACTCTAATTAACAAAACATGCTTAACAGCTATAAATGAACTCTTTTTCTAATTACTCTTCTAATTAACTCTAATAATATTCTCTGTCTGATAGTTAACGATTCTCATTATATGAGAAGAACTATTACTTAGTCAGTGTCTTTGTTACTAAGAACCCATCTTGGTTTTGCATCACTTCCTTCATTGATGATCATACCTTTTTTCCTCATTTCGGATAGAAGATTATTTATTTTGATCTTTCTCTGGGTATCATCCATCCATGCAGGTAATTTAGTCCAGAGTAGTTCATCAATATCCTTTCGCTCCATATGCTTATGTTGCTTAATAGCTTTAATGACCATGTCTAAATAGTAGGCTTTATCTAAAGCCCTATTCTTAGAGTACTCCGCTTTTTGCCCTGTTTGGCTGGCTACACCTAATGAAATATAATAGTTCGGCCTTCTACCTTCTATTAGTTTTTTACTACGCAAATGTCTTTCTTCAATTGCAGTAAGTTTCTTCTTCTTCTGTACCTTATCCAAAAGTATAATTTCATCTAATGTAAGTTCTTTGTGCCGAGCAAGAACTGTCGCAAAATCTAAATCCAAAACTTTACCAGCTATAGTCACTTTTACCTTGCCACCTGATAAATCATAGTCAGGTAAAGGAAATAATCGATCTCTTTGATAATTGAAAATCTTTTTGATGCCGCCGCCGGCTGTATCAACCATCTTTAAATTAAACATTGCTGTGGCCAGAAATTTATTACGATAGTTTTCTTCTGGCGCGTCATCTGTTACAACCTTTTCAACTGAGCCTGGAATGAACGCTCCATAATTAGTAAAAATCAATTCCTCATCTTCAATTTCAATTACATTGATTCGCCCACCAAGCTTATAATCTTGATGCGCAATACAGTTATTGAGTGCTTCCCTAATGCTATATGGTTCATATCTCAAGGTTTCTTCTGGGAATAAAGAAGATTCAGTTATATACCGATATTTAAGGTTTCTTATTTTTCCATAAACTTTATCGACAGCTAATAAAAAAGGACAGCTAAACACTTCGTAATCCTTATCAACGTTAGTTGAGCTTTTTAGCACCCACCTTATTTTAATTTCCGCAGGGCTAAGAAAATGCTCAGATTCTTCTAATCCAAGCAATATAATTGCTGTTCTAGTTATTTTACCCTTAATTGTTAATTTGGCTTTATTTAAAAAAGTGACGTTATCCCACTTATCAACTTCATCCGATTTGTCAGTAAATTTACTTTTATAATTTACCCTGGCCAATTGAATAGCAGCCGGGTCTAAATCTTCAATTGTTGCTTCTGTAACAATTACAGCACTCCAATCTTCTTGAATTCTTTGAGAACGTATTCTTTCGAGCTTTTCTAGATTCAAGGCACACAGTTCCTCTCCATCGCGACCAAAATAATGGCCCTCAAAACTGATAGGAATTCCTTGTGGTGCTGCAGGTATTTGAAACATGATTATTCTTCCTTGAGGAAGGAACAGCTCATGTATATCTATAAAGGTTATCCTATTCGTAGTTTTATTTGCTATCTCACCTTTTAGGCTATCAAGATCTTTGCGTTTGGGTCGATATGAAGTTCCAACGACTGCTCTATTATCTTTAACGCCAAATATCAGCCATGCATAAGGCTGATTGCTTAGGTTCGCCTCGTTTGAAAGTGCAGAAAAATATTTGCCTAGTTTTTTGGAATCAAAGTTATTGTTCGCCTCTTTAAATTCTACAGTTTCTGTTTCAGCTGGTAGTCCAACTAATTCATTGAATTTATCCTTTATATTTAAAACACTCATTTAACGGCATTGGATTTTTAATGGCACTTAATCACAAATATATATTTACTTTTCCAACAACTCATTATAGGAATTATGAGAAGTATCATGGTATGACCACAGCTTTTTCATCATCAGAAATGTATAGTTTGACAAAGCATTCTGATTATTACCCCTAAGTATTAAACTTATAATTCATTTTGCCCCGCAAGACGGCCATATCATCACTTACCTTTTTCTCTAATACTCTTGCATAAATTTGAGTGGTTGCAATTTTTGGATGCCCCAGCATTTTGCTTACGGTTTCGATAGGAACCCCATTAGAAAGCGTCATGGTAGTCGCAAATATATGACGAGCAATATGAGGTTAAATTCTTTCTAATTCCGCAGACGTCAGCTATTTCTTTCAGGTAGCTATTTTGGTACTCACTTTGGTACCGGAAACATTAAGAAAGTATGCGTTAAATTGAGTGTTCTGAAAACAAAAAACCCTGTAAATCATATAATTTACAGGGTTTTGGGAATTAAAGTATCCTTTTTTGGTGGGAGATACTGGGTTCGAACCAGTGACCCCCTGCTTGTAAGGCAGGTGCTCTGAACCAGCTGAGCTAATCTCCCTTTGGTTCTCCTTTTAACAATTTCGCTTTTTTAAAAGGCTTCTTCGTTGTTGGGAGTGCAAATATACACCCTTAACTCATTTTTGCAAGAGTTTTTTTAACTTTTTTAAGAAAGGACTTCCTGCAATACTTCATGTGATCGGATGTCACCAAACGACGCCGTATGTAAGGTATAGTAAATCAATATTTTATCCAGTATAGAGCGTCTAGTTTGATTGTCTAATTTTATCAAAAAAATATTTTCAAAAGGGGTGTTGAATAGGGAGATGAATAGGGCTGCATCTTCCCGATTTAGATAATTCCGGTGGGCAGGTGCTGAAGTTCTAAATTCACCCTCCTGTAAATCAAAAAAGCTGTGGTCACTTTTAGTTTGCATACTCGGTGCAAATCCCAGGAATCTCGAAAGCTTCAATAAAAAGGCCAGGTGAAAGTTCATGTTTACCTCCTTGCACTCATCAAACCAGCTTATGGCACTGAAGATAAAGTCGAAAAGGTTTTCATCTGCCATCTGTTGTCGGATACTCTTGTACAGCACTTCATTTAGAAAGATGGTTACCGTGCTTTTGATAATGTCGTAAGGGATGCTGCTAAAGACTGGGGAGGGGCGAAGCTCGGAAACCCGCTGGATGCCCTGAGCCTGCTTGTGATAAACAACCATATCCACCAAGTGGAGCGGCTGCAACATGTTCATGCTGATTTTCGCTCTCGGCTTCTTTACGCCGTTGATCAGGTAAGACTGGATTCCAAACCGCTCTGTAAAGATTTGTACCACAACACTACTTTCACCGTATAGTGTGGTCTTCAAAACTATTCCCCTGGTTTTATGCAGCATTTATAACTTCGGGATAAAAATTATCAATCCCATTATTGCCGCCAGTATTGCAGCTATTAGTACTGCTGCGGAGGCTATGTCTTTAACTATTTTCGCTTTTGGGTGTATCTCCGGGGAAACCAGATCTACCAATACTTCAATTGCGGTGTTGAATAGTTCTGCCATAATCACAATGCCTGATACGGCAATAATCCACAGCCATTCTGATAAGGTCAAATGAAAGTGCCAACCTGCAAACGCTACGATTATTAAAGCAGCCATATGAAACCTGAAGTTCGCCTCAAATTTAAAAGCATATGCAATTCCTTCAAATGAATAACCAAAGCTTTTTAGGAATCTCCGCATCCTGCAAAGTACGGGATGCTGAGCTAAAAATCCAATTGTTTATTCATTAACCCTTACCTTTGTGCCAATTAATTGCCATGGCCGAGGAAAAGACAATATTGCACCCTAGAAATAAACACCGCTTTAGTTACGATTTTGTCGCACTGATCAAAAGTCTTCCTGCCCTCAAGCAATATGTAGCGGTTAATAAATATGGCAATGACTCTATTGATTTCTCCGATCCCGCTGCGGTTAAAACGTTAAATAGTGCCTTGCTTGCTAACTTCTACAATGTTCGCTATTGGGATATTCCAGAAGGTTATCTTTGTCCGCCAATCCCGGGCCGTGCAGATTATATCCATTATCTCGCTGATCTCTTGGAAGAGGAAGAAAATGTGTCAAAAGGTAAAATCGTAAAGGTTTTGGATATTGGAACCGGGGCTAATTGTGTTTATCCCATCATTGGTCATCAGGAATATGGCTGGACTTTCGTCGGAACAGACATTGACCCAATAGCTGTAAAAGCAGCCAAGGGAATTGTTGCAGCTAATGCTGATCTGGGTCCTTACGTTGATATCCGTCTTCAGCCAAATAAGAATCACATCTTCCAAGGTGTGGTTAAGCCTGGCGATTCATTCAGTATCGCGATGTGCAACCCACCTTTTCATGCTTCAGCTGAAGAGGCAAACGCCGGAACTAAAAGAAAGCTACACAATCTAGGAAAGCATAAGGGGAAGGAAAATACTTTGAATTTCGGCGGACAAGCAGCTGAACTCTGGACGGAGGGCGGTGAACTAACCTTCATCAGGAAGATGATTGAAGAAAGTAAAGCTGTTGCCAGTCAGTGTAAATGGTTTAGCAGCTTGGTTTCCAAAAGCGCTAATCTTCCATTTATTTATGCTGCGCTAAATAGGGCACAAGTGACCTGCTTTAAAACTATAGATATGGCGCAGGGACAAAAGATTAGTCGCTTTGTAGTCTGGACTTTTAGCTAGTCAATCAACAGCGTCTCGTCATCATCCGTAAGGCTCAATTGAATGCTGTCTGTTCCGGCAATACCCTCAATTGACCCTCTGATGTGGGCTGCATTTAGCATGACTTTTTCCAGTTGCTTCTCTCTCGCTTTCCACATCTTTTCCATGGCATCACGTTCTCTTTGAATGGAGAGTTTCATGCTCATAAAGCCTTCTCGAATGGCTTTCCATTGCTCCGAAAATTCATTGCTGGTCAAGTAATCGTACAGCATGTGCATCTTTTCGCCCCGGTTCTCCTGTGTTTTTGCAGCGCTGAATAGTTTTACGATTCCATCTCTCAAGATATAGGAAACGGCTTTTACTTCGTCAAATGAGCAGATCCATACGCCGTCTTTTTCTCCAAAGCAGTCCATGCCTTTTGGATAACATTGCGTTACAATTACCGCAACATCAACACCAGTGCTGCGCATGTCTTTCTTTAGCTTTTCAATCCACTCCATGGAGAAGTCTTTAGTTCGCTTGCTCTCATAAATGATCTTACCGCATTCCTGACCGAACTGATTCCTTACATGATGAACGCAATCTGCGCCCCTAACGCCTTTACCGACTTCTGTTATCAGGTCGAACGGGAAAGAATTTCTTAACAATTCTTCTAGGATCAGTTCCTGCACTTCGCCCTGTAATTGCATAGAGCCCTGCTCGGCTTTGCGCTTCATTTCTTCAGCGAGTTTCTTTTGATCGTCAAGTTGTTTCTCCAACTCTTTTACCCTCAACTGGTGCTCTGTATCTTTAATGTTGTTCTTCTCTGCTTCCTGTTTGCGGATCTGATCTGCCATCTCTCCTCGCTGTTCTTGAAGTTTTCGCTGGATTTCTAATTCCATCTCCGCTTCTTTTGCTTTCATCGCTTCTTCCTTTTTGAGGAAATCAAGCTCTTTCGAACGGGCAAGCTTCAACTTTTCTTCACTTTCTTTCTTGGCACTGTCCGCCATTTGAAGTTGGTTTTCAAAGTCTGACGATATACTTTTACGCAGATTTTCTTCCAGCACTCGTTGCAATTGCTTCTTCTCTTCTTCTAATTTCTGCTCAAACTGCTGTGCTGTTTTCTGTTTTTGGTCCTCGAATAGCTTGGCTTGTTGTTGTTTTTGCTGTTCGTACAATTGTTCCTGTTGCTGCTGCTTCTGGGTAAAATCCGCAGCTTTCTTATTGAACTCTTCTTCTTTTTTTCTGGTGAAGCTTTGCATTTGCTCGCGCAGGTCTTTCTTGTATTCTTCAGCCATTACCTCTTCCATCGGAAAGGAATGTGCACAATTAGGACACTTAATCTCTGTTGACATATGTTTAAAAGTTAATAGAAGAGTGCTGAGTTTAGCAGCTAACAAAAATACGATTATCTGGAGACATATAAACTCTCTGCAAATTTCATGGAGACATTTCTTGGTGCAGCATCGGCAATGCTGATGTTCATTGAACCATCAAAATCAATGACTTCTACTATGCCTAACTTGGTGCCAATGGTAATGTTTAATTTCTCCAGGTATTGAAGAAAGGGTGTAGCTGTGTCTTTTACAGCGGTAACGTGACAACTATCGTCCACTTTCATTTCTGATAGCAGGGTTTTAGGTACCTCCGGCATTTCGCCTTTTGCATTTGGGATAGGATCACCATGAGGATCAAACCGAGGGAAGTCAAGGAACTGTTCCAGCTTATCTACTAGTTTCGTAGATTGAATGTGCTCCAACTGTTCTGCTACCTCATGAACTTCATCCCAGCTAAAGTCAAGCTTTTCATAAAGAAAAGTTTCCCATAATCGATGCTTCCGTAGTATTTCAATACCGTGTTGCTTTCCGGTTTTGGTGAGCAATATTTTCCCGTACTTCTCATAGCTTACAAAATCCTTTTCCTTCAACTTTTTGAGCATGTCGGTAGCAGTTGCCGGCTTCACGCCAAGGTAAGCTGCCATTTCATTCGTTCCTGCTTCTTGCTTCTCCGCGTTTTGCGAAGTGAGTTTCAACAGTGCTTTCAAATAGTTCTCTTCTGTAAAGGATAGCATACCTGCAAACATAAATAATTTGGAAGAGAACTAAGAAGAATATATATATCTAATAATATTTGTTAGATTAACCTAACAATATTAGTTTTGTGCTGTTATGATTAAAATTAGAAATATGAAAACATGGTTTACTTTCTTGTTAATGTTGTTGCTGAGTTTAAGTTTTGCGCAAAAGGGATTTAGTCAGACGGGATCAATTAAGGGAAAGATTATATCCGAAGGTGTAGCGTTGTCTTCATTGAATATCTCTGTCATCGGGAATGAGCGCATCGCTAAATCTGATAGTGCTGGCAATTATAGTTTTCTTAATATTCCTGTTGGGGAATATCGAATACAGGTGACTGGAGTAGGCTTTAAGAAGATGGATAAATCAATAAGGGTGCTAAATGACGAACAGACAGTTCTTAACTTCGATCTGAGTAATTTCCAAACGAGTTTAGATGAAGTGGTTGTAACCGGAACCTTGAAGGCCGTGAACAGGTTGGAATCTCCTGTTCCGGTAGAGGTTTATACACCGGGTTACTTTAGGATGAACCCAACGCCTAGTATCTTCGACGCGCTGCAAAACGTGAATGGGGTGAGGCCACAGTTGAACTGCAATATTTGCAATACGGGCGACATACATATTAATGGTTTGGAGGGACCGTATACTATGATCCTGATTGATGGAATGCCGATAGTTAGCAGTTTATCAACAGTTTATGGTCTTTCTGGTATTCCCAATTCCTTGGTGGAGCAAATCGAGATCGTAAAGGGACCTGCATCATCTTTGTATGGGAGCGAGGCAGTTGGCGGTTTGATCAACATCATCACAAAGAAGCCGCAGAATGCCCCTAAGTTTTCTGCAGATTTCTTTAGTACCTCCTATCTGGAGCACAATGCCGATCTTGGCTTTAAATTTAATGCAGGAAGTAAGGCAACTGTTCTGACTGGATTAAACTATTTCAATTATTCAAATCCGGTAGATCATAACCATGATAACTTTACGGATGTGACCTTGCAAGACCGGATTTCAGTGTTTCAGAAATGGGAATTTAAACGAAAGGAAGACAGGAAGTTTAGCCTGGGCGGGCGTTACCTTTATGAAGATAGGTGGGGTGGCGAAATGCAATGGAATAAGTCTTACCGTGGTGGAGACCAGGTATATGGTGAAAGCATTTATACGCGTCGTTATGAATTGATTGGTAATTATCAATTGCCGGTTAAAGAGAAAATATTCTTAGCTTTTTCGTTAAATAAGCACAATCAGGATAGCCGTTATGGAACTACGTCGTATATCGCTGAGCAGCAGATCGGATTCGGACAGCTTACCTGGGATAAGACAGCTGGAAATCACGATTTATTATTTGGTGCCGCTTTGCGATACACGTTTTACGACGATAACACCCCGGCAACTACCGGATTAAATCAGGCAATAGCAAAGAAAACATGGCTACCTGGGTTATTTGTTCAGGATGAAATTACGGTAAACAAGCAGCATAAATTATTGATCGGTTTTAGGTATGATTATAATTCTGTGCATGGAAATATATTGACGCCTCGGGCAGCATACAAATGGAGTATCAATGAGAATAATATCCTGCGACTTAATGCTGGAACAGGATTTAGGGTGGTTAATATTTTTACGGAGGACCATGCGGCGTTAACTGGAGCAAGATCGGTAGAGATACCTAACAAGTTAAAACCAGAAAAGACTTATAATGTAAATTTGAACTACCTGAAAAAGATTTATACAGAAAATGGGAATTTCATAGGGATAGAGTCCTCTGCATTTTACACCTATTTTAATAATAGAATAATCGGAAACTTTGATGCCGATCCCAATAAGATAATTTATGACAACTTAGATGGCTATGCAGTTAGTAAGGGATTTAGCACAAATGTTGATGTTACTTTAAATAGCGGACTGAAGCTGATTTTAGGAGCCACTTATCAGGATGTTGCTATAGTGGAGGATGGGATAAGGACCCAGCAGATCCTTACGGAGAAAGTATCGGGCAATTGGGCGGTCTCTTATAAGATCCGTCCGCTGAAACTTTCGATTGATTATACTGGTAATATTTATAGTCCAATGCGCCTGCCTTTGTTAAGCGCAACCGATCCAAGGAAAGAATTTTCGCCTATTTGGAGTATCCAGAACATCCAGTTTACGTATGCTGGTCTTGACAGGTTTGAGCTCTATGGAGGGGTAAAGAACTTATTAAACTGGACACCAAATAAGGGGAACCTTTTCATTATTGCCAGAGCAAATGACCCATTTGATAAAAATGTGCAATTGGACGGCGCTGGAAAAGTTATAGTTTCTCCAAATAACCCCTACGGACTAACTTTTGACCCTAGCTATGTATATGGGCCCAACCAGGGAGTGAGGGGATTTTTTGGCATTAGATTTACAATTAAATAAATCCAATAGTTTAACTTTATGGCATGATTTACCAATCTACTTATCAGGCAGCCCGACTAATTGCGGAAAAAGTTGAATCAATTTTTGCCGCACATTTGAGCGCTGCCCAGGAAAGTGGAGAGGATGATTTGGCTCCTTTACCAACGGCCCGAGTAGTAGAATCTATTTTAGATGCTACATTCTGGGCTAGCCTTCGTAAGGAGGAAGGGCATTCGCCTAAGATTTCGTTGGCCTTTTTGCCCCCAAAACAAGCAGGTAATCCTTTAATCTTTAAGCAAAAACTTCCTTTAACACCTGGCATGCTTACAAAGCTTGCGCCGGGGATTGAGCGGGCAGGTATACACCTCGGCATCTGGATTGAGGAGGATGAACTTTATATTTGGGGAACCACAGTTAGTATCCCTAATTTTTGTTTTGTAGTTGACGTTTCTGAGCCTGCTTTGCTGGTGATAAAACACCGTCGTATCTATGGCTTTGGGAAGTTTACTAATATTGCTGTCCTCAAAGGTGATCAAGTAAAGATGGTAGACAGCCAGTCTACCAGTCTACCAGATTGTCCACCAATGTTGTTATCCTTACTGGATCTTACTGCTCCTTCCTATTGGAATGATTCTGTCAATGTTCTGATTCAACTTGCGGTATCAATGAGGGCGCATGGTAGAGGTGGAACCTTATTTGTTGTGCCTGGGGAGAGTGGTAATTGGCTCCAGTCGATTATTAAGCCGATTCAGTATTACGTTCAGCCTTCGTTTAACGGACTGTCTAAGCTGTTACAACAAGAAAGAAAGGAAGCCAGCCAGATCTTTTGGCAAACTGCTTTAAAGCGGGAGGTAGAGCATCTTGCAGGCCTGACTGCGGTGGATGGGGCAACTATAATTAGTGATAAATATGAGTTATTAGCCTTCGGTGCAAAGATCGGGCGCGCTAAGGGGAAAGATAATATTGATGAGATTTCATTTTCAGAGCCTATTGAAGGGGGCAATGCTGTCGTAGTTCATCCCGCAAAAGTGGGTGGAACAAGGCATTTGTCTGCCGCACAGTTTGTCCATGATCAGAAAGATGTTACCGCATTAGTTGCCTCTCAGGATGGTCACTTTACAATTTATGGTTGGTCTGAATTACAGAACAGAGTACAAGCACATAGGATAGATACGTTATTGCTATAGTTATCCAAAAACGAACGCTCCCACAATCACCATTGCGAATAGTGCGATAACAACTATACGGTCGGCCATGATCCACTGATTGCGGCTTAATGCTTTCGTTGCTGTTTCTTCTTTTTGCCTTGCAAATGCTTGAAAAATTGTTGGTGATTTAATAAACATAGGTAGATGTATTAGATTTGCTTACACTAGTACAAAGCGCAAGCCAAATAACTTTTCCTCCCTTAAAATGTTAATAACTTTTCCTTGCAATTGTCGTTTTCCATTAATCTTACCTGTTTCTTACAAATAGTCGCTGATTAGTAATGCTTTACTTCCATTTTATTAGATCACTGTATTCTTTTGTGGACTAGATGTAAGCACTCTTTCAGCCGTCTACTGTTTTCCTAATAAAAATTATTATTTTGATTATTAGATAGTTATAATTTAATATAGTACTATGTATTGCATATTACTATATTAAACATATATCTTTGTATTACTATGATAGCAGAAAATACACAAACGCAAATGCGGAAGGGCATACTGGAGTATTGTGTTCTCCTGATCATATCAAAGGGCGAGATTTACGCTTCAGATATTATCTCAGAACTAAAGTCGGCCAAGCTGTTGGTAGTGGAAGGTACGCTGTACCCTTTACTTACCAGATTAAAGAATAACGGACTCCTTAGTTACAATTGGGTGGAATCTACTTCCGGTCCCCCCCGTAAATACTACGTGCTTACAGAAGGTGGGAAAGCTATTCTTAACCAGTTAGACAATACCTGGAATGAGCTGTCCAGTGCCATTGAAACTGCGAAGCATGTCGCCGACAAACCATCTAATAACTCTATTAACCTCAACAAGTAATGAAAAAAACATTCAACATTAATATTGGCAACACCATCATACACATTGAAGAGGATGCCTATGAAATCTTAACCGTTTATTTAAATGACGTTAAGTTCCATTTTGCAAAAAGCGCGGATAATTTCGAGATCGTTACAGATATCGAAAACCGAATTGCCGAGATGTTTACAGACATTCTACAATCACAACAAAAGCAAGTTATTGACATTTTAGATGTGCATTCTGTAACACAACGAATGGGATCTGTAGCCGATTTCGAAATTGAGGAATTGGATGGTGATCAGCAAGAGTCTGCCGGTCATTCTTACGGTCAGGTGAAGAAGTTGTATCGGGATACTGACCAGGCAATAGTGGCAGGTGTTTGTGCTGGCCTGGCACATTACCTGGATATGGAGGATAGGTGGATCAGGCTAGTTGCTATCCTTACAGTGATGTTAGGTGGCTCTGGCATTCTCGCTTATATCGTTCTTTGGATCATGATTCCGAAAGCAGAAACTAAGTCTGAGAAAATGGCCATGCGCGGAGAGGAAGTAAATCTTCGGGGTTTTGCGAATAGCTACCTGCATCCCTTCGTGATGAAATCGCGTGGTTTCTTGGCAGAAGCATTTGATCTTTTAGGTAGGTTCGTTAACGGTACTGGAGGCATCATACTTAAGATTGGTGCAATATTTATTATTACCATTGGATCGTTTATGCTTATCAGCCTCCTGGTAACTGTGGTTGCTTTTGTTGGCATCTGGGATTCGGAGGTTACGCATATGTTTCCATTTAGTATGGTAAATGAAGAATACCTGAACATTTTAACCCTTGGAGCGTTCTTGACTATCGCGATTCCTTTGTTAGCCCTCCTATTATTCACGGTAAGGGTTGCCTTTACCAACAGACCTGTGAATAAAACATTTTCATTGGTGCTGCTGATCTTTTGGTTGACGGGTGTAGGTATTACGATATTTCATGTGGCAAAGATTTCATCCGAATTTAAGGAGAGTGCAGAATTCGCGCAGTTTTCTGAGTTGAAACCTTATGGAGAATATACCTTGCAAATTGACAGGACAAGATTTTTTACTAAGGAGGACAGTCTTCAATACCATATTGATCCGAGCAATTATAAGGGGAGAAAAATCCTGTCGGCCAGTTATAATGACTTTGATATGCCTAGAAGTGTAGCGCTTAGTATTGAGAAAAGCGATAATGGAAAGATATCTATGAGTCAGAATTTCAGCGCTAAAGGTTTAACATTTGAAGAGGCACTGAAGAATGCCCAAAACATACATTATAGTTTTGTGCAACAAGATTCCATCCTCACTTTTAACCCTGCTTTACATCTTAAAAGGAATACAAACTGGCGCGATCAGGAAGTTAAGATGGTGCTGAGAGTACCGGTAGGTACAAAACTGAAAATTAACAAGGAGTTTAGCAGTTACCTACGCTTATACGGATATTGGGACTGCGACCACGAGGAGAGTAATAATTACACAGAACTAATGATGACGGCTGATGGAGTAAAATGTCAGCATGAGCATGTGCAAGAACTTAATGAGGAATAAAGAATTGGTAAAGTAGCGATTGGTTGCAATCGCTACTTTACTGTATAACGGTAAACTGACCGGGCGACATTACCCAATTTATCAATACCCTCAACTACGACGCGGTAAGTTCCATTGCCATCACCATTATAATACTCCAAGGACAATGGCTCTGTAGTTGCTGCGGTGGTTGCCAATTTAGAATTCCAGTATATTGTACTACGAAGATCATTAAAGTTATAGGTGTTTGCCGCATTCACATATTTTGGTGAATAAAACTCACGTTGCTTACTGAAACCTTTCGGTTTAAATTTAAGCAAGTTTGCCTTAGGCATCATGCTTTTTAGCTCTTGCAAACTGATTTTTGTCCCCTTAGGCTTGGCCTTCATGTTGATAATTACTAAGCCATTCGTATTATATAACCTGTTTATGGTGCCAAGTTCATCTCTAGGGAAAACCTCCACGCTCTCAATGTCCTCTGCACTTACTGAAAGCAAACTGAAGTAATCAATAGGAGTGGCATCAAGGAAGATTTGCACAGGCACTTTTTTGCCTTGCTGATAATCCCTGCTCACGTAGAAATTGTTTTCGAAGTAAGTTAGTCCGACTGCCATTCCTTGTAAGCAGATAGCGACGGAATTACATCCTTTAAATCGGTCACCCTCAATGGTATTTCCGGTGATGTTACTCAATCCTATAAAAGCACTGTGGTCTGAGTGACTTGGGCGTTTAACTTTTGCTCCTTCAATTTTAACCTCTTTCAATGTGGTAAGATAGTTGTATTGTTTTTTGCTATTCGCCAGGTAGGGGGCTAGTGCACTGTCAATGTTCGTGATTTCATCAGGGCCATGGATATTCTTGGTTATCGGAGCAGTAGGCTGACCATCTAACAGGATCATGAGACTAGAGCCACCTGCACTATACTTTGCATTAATGATTACTTCTGCCGAATCTGGGATGTTGAGGTTATTAAATACAAAAAGTCCTGAAGGATTTGTTACCGCATCCGCTCCGAATTTCGTTTCTGCGATCGTCATTCTTAACGCACCTTTTTTTACCGGCATTCCTGTACGATCTCTCAAGGTACCTGTAACTCTTAACCCTTGTTCTGGTAATAAAGTAGATGGTGGGAACTTTGTAGCCATCACATCTTTATAATTAAACCTTCTAAACCCCTGGGTAAGCAACAGCACATCAAGGTCTGCCGCCTTCTTTTCATCCGGTTTATTGAAATAATAGTTAGGCTTTTCAACATAGCCTTTTATTTCAGAGGTAAGTAATACCGTGCTTAGGATCGTTCGTTCAGAATCTTCATCAACCGGAACTTTTTGCTCATCAGTAACAGAAACAGAGTAATTTCCATCTGCGAATGTGGTGCCGTTTTTACCTGCAACCGAAAGCTTAACCTTTTGACGCGGCTTATAGGCTGCAAGGTCTGTTTTTACAGAGATCGCCAAGGCATTATTCTGCGGAATAAACGAAAGACGCTCGCTGATTGGCTCTCCAAGATTGTCAAATAAAGTGATCTGGGCTATTCCTGTCGGTAATTCTTTCTTAGGTACTTTGGCGAGGACCAACTGTGTTTTAAGACTTGTTTTTGCCGCATAGGTAATGACTCCGTTGTTTGTTACCACAATGAACATACGTTTGTCCTTGTTGGCATTAAAATAGGTTTCATTGGCAACAATTTTTACGGAGAGTTCTGTCGGTTCAGTATTGGCAACCTGAATTGCAACTCCGGAAGGTAATGATTTAGGGAGATCATAGCTTTTCACTAAACCATCTTTAAAGGAAATGTTTGCCTTGTAGGTTTTGCCTTTTTCAGAATTAAGATAGAAAGACCCCATGCCTAAATGCGATGAGGTAAAAGTAGTCATGCTGTTTCCCTGATTGTCGGTTACAGTTCCTTTAAGATCTGCACCCAAGCCAGTACTATTCAAAGCTTTAAAACCGATTCGGGTGGCAATACCAGAGATGAGCTCCCCGCCCTCAGGGAAAAATTGAAAGTCGTAGTCGCTCTGAGATGGTTGTATCTTAAAGCGTGATGGAGCCATATCGTCCAGACCAAGTGTTATTTCGGTAAGCAGCTCCCCGTTTGTTATCGGTTCATTTTTCTTCGCATCGATCTTTACCTTCAGAAAGCCGTTTTGATCAGTCGTTCCTTTTCCTTTGTTGATGATGTCAAAGTTGGAAAGGACTTTCCAGGTAACGGCCTTACTAGCCTGCACCACACCATCTTTATTCTTAAATTGAACAAGCGCATCTATCGTCTGGTTCTTTTCTGTTTGTGTTGTTTTATAACTAAACTGGGTAATCAATTGCTTGTTTACCGCCTCTCCAATGGGTATCGTTTTATTAAAGAAATAGTCTTCTGCATCATTCATCATCCAAAGCGTATATGCTTTGATGTAGTAATTTCCTTGCTGATAGTTGCCGGGTACGATAGGTACGTTTCCTGATGCTACACTATTGACGACAGGTAATTTAATGCTTTGAACGAGTGAATCTCTGGAATTGATGACATCTACATATACAATTTTACTCAGCAAAGAAGGCATGTTTGTTTCCATAGTAAGGTAGGCCTTAAACCAAATGGTATCACCTACGCTATAGTACGGTTTGTCAAAATGGACGTAAACCTTTTCCGAAGGATGCTGATCGGAGAGTTTTTTGGACTGGCCAATTATTTTTTCAAGTACGATACTGTCCTGCTGTTGGGCTTGGGCATTCAAATTTAATGCAGTAGTGAGTAGAAAAAGTGTTATAACGAAGTTAAAGAATCTCATTGATTGACTGTAAGCTGTAAAGATGCTAATATATTCATTTAAGAACTGAATCGCTCACAAGCCCAATATCTTTAACATTTTTTGACAGTTTGGGGTAGGGGAGCGGAAAGCGCAATTGAACTGTCCAGTACTACTTATATTCGATTAAAAAATCTGCTAAAGGAGTACGTACTTTCTTTAAGTTTACCAACCAATCACCAGCTTCATCTCTATATCCCAGTGGCAATAGGGTAGTGCTTCTTAAGCCGAGTGACTTTAGATCTAGGAGCTCATCTAGTTTGGTAGCATCAAATCCTTCCATAGGAGTTGCATCAACTTTCAAAACCGCTGCTTCTGTAATTGCTACTCCAAAACCAATATAAGCCTGTTTTGCAGCATGTGTAAAACTTTGTTCAGGACTCATTGATGTAAAGTTTGCAACCATGGAGTTAACGAAGTCTGCATTTGCAGAATCTGGTAATCCACGTTCTTTATTGGCATGCGCATATACCCCTCTAACACGTTCTTCAGTGTAATTATCCCATGCGGCGAAAATTAGCAGGTGAGAACAGTCTGTGATTTGTGTTTGCCCGTAAGCTATTGCTTTGATTTTTTCTTTCCATTCTGGATTTGTTACTACGATCACCTTAAAGGGCTGTAATCCTGAAGAGGTTGGAGCCAGATGTGCTGCGGCAATAATCTGATCTACTTTTTCTTGTGGCACTTTTTCGCCATTCATTTTTTTCGTTGCGTAACGCCAGTTAAGTGCTTCTCTTATGCTCATAATATTCTTTATTTAATCATTATTACCGCTTTTAAATAACAGTGTTAGCAAATGTACTTACGTTAACGATTGGCCAGAAATACCGTTTACAGTTATGACTTTTAAATGATAAGCTCTATTTTTAAACTATTTCAGCTAGAGCGACGTTATTTATTATGCATGCATAAAGATGCCTGCGCCAAATAATCATTTAAACTCGAAGCAATGAAAAAGTCGATCCCAATTATCATTCTATTATCCATTATGGCCGCATGCTCATTTGCACAGGAGAAGGGGTTTTATATCAAGCCAACAGGTGGGTATTTCATTAAAGTTACCCCTGTAGAGTTCCCCGCAATTAACGGAGCTCCTGCGCGTGACAAGACCACAACAATTACCGGCACCGGAGCTGGGGCAACGTCTACAGTTTCTGAAACGGCCTTAACAGGGTCTTTTGGACAGGGGTTTAGAGCAGGTCTAGTTGGGGGATACCAGTTCAACAGCGTGTTAGGATTGGAGCTTGGTGTCAATTATTTCAACAGTGCAGAACAAGACATGATGAAACAAAATGTTTTCAACAACGGTGTGAATGTATTGAACTTGCATACCATTGGTAAAGTGCGAGCGCTTGACCTGGCACCCGCTTTGGTATTTAGAATACCATCAACTGGTAAATTCCAGCCCTATACAAAAGTAGGTGTGATCATTCCAGTTGCGGGTTATTTACAAATTAATACCTCGGTAAATGATCAGACTGGTCAGGTCGCTGCTTCTCAAGGGATAGCTTCCGCACCGGGAACACGTACTAATTTGGCGTTGAATCGTGAGGAGAAGATTAATCCTAATGCGACAATTGGCTTTCAAAGCGCATTGGGCTTTGACTACAAGATTAGCAATCGCGTAAGTGTATTTTCTGAGCTTGAATACAGGAATGTTTCAGTAGGGGGAAAGGACAAAGAGCTTGAAAAGTATGATGGTACGGCCACTGTAGTTTTGAATGCTACCAATGCCCCAGCAGGGTCGAGAGCACTTACGTTAAACGACCAACCTAAAGGGGATCGGGAAGTGAATTATCATAAAACTATTAATTCTGGTATGAATGTTAAAGGATCGGCCAATTACGACCCGACTAAACCTTCGGATGAATTAAGGTCTTACATTAATATTGGCGGATTAGGATTAAATGTAGGACTCAAAATAAAAATTTAGGGCTGTTAAAATGGCTATGGTTTGGCTACCATTGAAAACTATCTGATGAAATAGTTAATCTTCCTCCTCGAGGTAGATCTCATGGACAAGGAACTTGACATTAGGACTTGGTTCCAGAAGATCTTCAACATCTTCAGAATCGATGTGATAAATGGTATCGCCGGAATCGGGAATTTCAGAATTAGGAATTAATTCAAAGAACTTTATTGCGAGCTCGCTATCTAATTCGACAAGCTTGATATACGTAATTCCATTTTGCTTCCAGTCTATTAATATCTGAGAGTTAAACAATTGATAAGGGTTTTCATTTTCCATTGACAGTAAAGTTAATGGAAAATGAAAACCCTTATATGTTTTACTGACTAGTTTTTCAACTTGTCTTTAAATATTTTTTCCAGTTTTTCCATTTTCGGTAGAATTACCGCACGGCAGTATGGCTGGCTACCATTTCTGTTGTAATAATCCTGGTGGTAGTTTTCTGCCACATAGAATGGAGCAGATTTAGTGATTGCCGTAACAACAGGTTTACCGAACGCGTTTTTTGTATTGAGCTCTTTTTTATACTTCTCAGCAGTTGCTTTTTGAGCGTCACTATGGTAGAAGACTACAGAACGGTATTGGGGGCCTACATCTGCACCCTGACGGTTCAAGGTTGTTGGATCATGTGTTTTCCAAAACACCTCCAATAATTCTTCGTAACTTATTTTTGCTGGATCATAGGTCAGTTCAATCACTTCGGCATGTCCTGTTGTTCCTGTACAAACATCATCATAGGAAGGATTAACAACATCGCCGCCTTCATATCCAGACCTCACAGTTACCACACCTTTAAGTCGTTGAAAAACCGCTTCTGAACACCAAAAACATCCGTTACCGAAAGTTGCTTTCTCTAATTTTTGTTTTTGGGCGTTGACGGTACTTACTGATAATAATATCAACGCAAATGCTAATAACTTTTTCATGCTTTTATATTTATCGGGAATTACTTAATAAGTAAAACTACGTAAGCTCCTAATAAATAGATCTGCTTTTGAGACAGGAGGTTCTAAGTTTACAATCAACTGATAATGATTTTTACTCCAATTTCTCGCAACAATACTAAAAAAATTAGTATTGTTGCAGTATGATTTCGCTAACTGATCCTAAAGATGAAACTAATGCCACATGGCTAAACGATCTTTATAAGGGCCTGAACACGGAAGTTTACAATGATCCGCTTTACGTCTATGCAAATCAGAAAATGGCTTTGTTAATTCGTGAGCTGTTAGACGATGGTGCATTAACAGAGGCGGAACTTTTGAAAGATGATACCTTCATCCTTAACAAGATCAGAAGCATAGTACGAGGTTTTGAAGCCATTAAAGCTATTAAAATGCAGAATGGTTACGCGGATTTTAAACGTAAAGGCAGTACTTTGAAAATAAAGCATAGATACCTAAAGCATCTGTTTTTAAATAACAGTATTCCTTTTTATTAACAATAGTTCCTAGATTTGTGTTATCACTATAAAAACAGAATGATATGTCAACACCTTATATTCCAAGTTTAGATTTGAACTCCTATATCAATGGAGACGATGTACAGCGTAAAAAGTTCTCAGATGAATTAGGTAGGGCATTTAATAATTCCGGTTTTGTCACCATTACCAACCATGGGGTAAGTCAGGAACTAATCGATAAACTTTACGAAAATATACAAGCAGCATTTAGTCTGTCTACGGATCAAAAGCAGCAATATGAAAAAGTTGAACTTGCCGGTCAGCGGGGCTATACAAGTGCTGGTAAGGAAACTGCCAAGGGTGCAAAAACAGCAGATTTGAAGGAATTCTGGCAAATCGGTCAGGAGGTGTTAGATGATGATCCGATAAAGTTCGACTATCCTGAAAATGAGTTTTTGGCAGAAATACCAGGGTTTAATGAGGTCACGAGAGAGATCTATCAGAGATTGGAAAGCAATGGTAAACACCTTCTCCGTGCGATATCAACCTATCTGGAGTTACCGTTTGACTATTTTGATCAGCATGTTCATAATGGTAATTCCATATTAAGAGGTATTCATTACTTCCCAATTCCTGATCCTGATGCTTTGCCAGACGATGCTGTACGTGCTGGTGCCCATGAGGACATTAATTTAATTACACTATTGATTGGTGCGAGTGCCGATGGGCTGGAAGTATTAACGCGAAGCGATGAGTGGCTGCCTATAAAGGCACAACATACTGATATTGTGGTAAATGTTGGTGATATGTTACAAAGATTAACAAATAATAAGCTAAGATCCACTACTCACCGTGTAGTTAATCCGCCTCTTGAGCTGATGAAAACTTCCAGGTATTCTGTTCCTTTCTTCCTGCATCCACGATCTAATATGAGCCTTGCCAGTTTAAAATCTTGCATTGACGAGGAGCACCCTAAAGTTTATACGGATATGACTGCTGGGGAGTATCTTGATGAAAGGTTGAGAGAGATCGGCTTGAAAAATTAGGCCGACTCTTGGCCTTAACCAGCTTACCCCTAAATAGCATTATTTAGCAGCCTTGTCAATGGCCCTATTGATCACATCCTCAATCCTTCCCCTAATTTTCATATTTCCCAGTTTATCTGATACACTAGGATTTACCCTGTTCGACAGAAAAACATACACCAATCCTCTTGAAGGATCCACCCATACGCATGTCCCGGTATATCCAGTATGACCATAGGTTTGGGGAGATGCCAGTTCTGAAGGGTAGGTTTTGCTCAAGTCTGGATCCCAACGGTCGAATCCCAATCCTCTTCTACTTACAGGTGATTGCTTTTGGGTGAACATATCTACAGTAGCGGGTTTAAAATACTGCGTTCCGCCATACGTACCTTTATTTAATAACATTTGATAGATGATCGCCAGGTCATTAGCACTGGAGAATAGTCCAGCATGACCAGAAACTCCCCCAACCAAAGCGGCGCCTTGATCATGTACATATCCTACTAACAATGTTTTTCTAAAATATATATCCTGTTCGGTAGGAATGATCTGCTCTCTGGTAAATCTGTTTCTTGGTAAAAAGCCTGCGGTTTGCATACCGAGTGGCTTGTAGAAGTTATCTATTACATATTGGTTTAGCGGAACTCCACTAAGGCGTTCCACAACATCTTTCATCACGTACATGCTAATGTCGCTATATACGTACTTTCCCCTGGTTCTTATTGGCGCAGTAAGCATTTTAGGCCACATAACATCTTTAAAGTAATTTTTGCGGACATAATAGTTGTCGGCCACTTTTGTTGGAAAAGCGGCGCTTGAATCTCTACTGTAGTCGCTTGTCGTCAATGCATTATGAAATGGGATGTAAGGAATAAATCCTGCCTGATGTAGCATTACCTCACGAACCAATATTGGATTCATTGGACTTTCGCGCGCTTTCGGAATATATGCCCCGATGTTGGTGTCAAGGTTTAATTTTCCTTCCTCATACAACCGCATTACAGTAGGCGTCGTTGCAGTAGTTTTTGTTAGCGATGCAAGGTCAAAAATATCAGTGACCTTATCTGGAAGATTGCTGTCATAGGTATGGCTTCCATAAGCCTTATTGAATATTACTTTGCCATCTTTCACTACAAGTACTACTGCTCCCGGCGTGGCTTTGGCGTTGATCGCTTCATTTGCAATGGCATCGATTCCCTCAAGGTCATCCGAATTCACATTGGCATCTTCGGGCAAGGTGTATTTCAATCGTATTGGGGTTGTTGTATAGCCAGATCCTGCAGTATATTTTGGCGACAATGCGGTTATCAGACGTTTGTTAACACCGATTCCGCCAAAAATTGCTTGTGGGATAATTTCGGCAGACATAGCGTTGTTCTGCTCGGTCCAGATTATGGGGACGTGTAGGGCATCAAAAGCTGTAAGGCCGCGGCCGTCTCCAAATAATGCGATGATCACCTGCTTACTTTTCGCCAGACTAACGATGAAATTAATGTTTCTTGCATCATTGCTCGCTGCGGATGTTAGCGGAACTATGATTGTATTAAAATATTTCAAATCATCTTCCAGATCGTTGAGTGTGGTTAAATTTTGATAGTTATTGGAGTTGAAAGAACTAATTTTTGTGTATTTGTTGAGTAGACTATCGAAAGCTGACGCGTATGGAAAACCAATACTCACTGATGCAATCGTTAGTTTTTCAAGTTGTTTTACAGGAATTATATTTTCGTTGTTATTGAATAAGACCAGATTGGCCGATATATTGTTTAGGCCGGCCAGCCTCTCCATATTATCTTTATTTTTTTGTGCACAGGCGTTAAACGAGCATAAAATGAGCAGGCCGAAGATGATTTTGTTCATATGGTTAAATATATAAAAAGCATACCAATTGGGGGCTTTGTAACCCAATTATGTCAAAAAGATGGCTAGAGATGCATCTTATTTTGCGTAAATTAGCAGCTTTTACCAAAGAATATACATGTCAGATATTATACAGCTTTTACCCGATAGTGTCGCCAATCAAATTGCAGCCGGTGAGGTTGTTCAGCGACCGGCATCGGCAGTAAAGGAACTTCTGGAAAATGCTATTGACGCTGGGGCGAACAAAATACAATTGATTGTTAAAGATGCCGGCAAAGCATTGATACAGGTGATAGATAACGGTTGCGGAATGAGTGTTACGGATGCGCGTATGTGTTTCGAACGGCACGCAACATCAAAAGTAAGAAAGGCAGAAGATTTGTTTGCAATTCGCACCATGGGTTTCCGTGGAGAAGCAATGGCTTCCATTGCTGCAATTGCTCAGGTGGATATGAAAACCCGTCGCCATGACGAAGAATTGGGAACTCTTATAGAGATTGAGGGCTCTGTATTTATCAAACAGGAGCCTGTAGCTACCTCGCAGGGAACCAGTATTTGCATTAAAAACCTTTTTTATAACACCCCGGCGCGCAGGAATTTTCTAAAAAGTAATCCGGCAGAAATGCGCCATATCATCGATGAGTTTCAGCGAGTAGCTATGGCACATCCAGGGGTAGCTTTTAGCTTACACCATGATGGGGTTGAGATCTATAGATTGCCCGCCTCTGCATTAAAGCAACGCATTGTGCATCTTTTTGGTAACAATTACAATGAACGGCTGATTCCCGTTGAGGAAGAAACAAGCATCATAAATCTGAAAGGCTTTATTGGTAAGCCTGAGTTTGCTAAGCGTACCCGGGGCGAGCAATTTTTCTTTGTAAACAACCGTTTTATTAAAGATCCATACCTGAACCACGCTGTGAACAGGGCCTACGAAGAGCTGCTGCCAGACGACAACTTTCCGCTGTATGTGTTGCTTATCGACATAGATCCGGCGAAGATTGATGTCAATGTACATCCTACGAAAACGGAAATAAAGTATCTGGAGGAGAAGTCTATTTATGCAATCCTGCATTCCGCGGTTAAACGCTCGCTAGGAAGGTTTAATATTAGTCCGACCATCGACTTTGATCAGGAAATAGGTTTCAGCGCGATGATCACGCATAAATCACCAGAAGAAATCGTTCCGCCGAGCATCAGTTTTAATCCGGATTTCAATCCATTTGCAGAGGAAAGGCCTTTTAGAGAAAAGGCTTACGCTAGTTTTAGTAAGAGCTATGGTGGTGGCGGCGGGATAACACCTAGCACAAAGAATTGGGGTTCGCTGTATGAGATTTCGAAGGATCAGACACTTGAGCAGCACAGCCTTAAGTTAAATGAAGATGAGCAACAGATTCCGGCTCAGAAGCAGCTGATGCAATTGCATAACCGATACATCATTTCGCAAATAAAATCTGGCTTAATGTTGATTGATCAGCAAGCGGCTCATGAACGCGTACTTTATGAGCGATTTCTACTTCATTTGGAGGATAGGAAAGGGGCTTCACAACAAAGTTTGTTTCCACAAACTGTGACTTTAAGTCCGAATGATTATGAGTTGGCGAAGAGCCTTCTTGATGACATTAAAAGTTTAGGCTTCGAAGTACGTGAATTCGGGAAAAATACGTTAGTCATTGAGGGAATTCCTGTTGATCTGGGTAGTGCAAACTTTAACGAGACGCAGCTGTTTGAGCATTTGATTGAAGGCTTTAAAAACTCCCAGCAGGATCTGAAGTTGGACAAGCGGGATGCGTTAGCGAGAAGTATGGCCAGAAACAGCGCTATTAAGAGTGGTACAGTTTTGGGTCAAGAGGAAATGAATACTTTGATAGAGCAACTTTTCGCCTGCAAAACACCTAACTTTAGCATCAGCGGAAAGCCCGTAATTCAGACCATTGCATTGCTTGAGCTGGATAAGAAATTTGAGAGATAAACTATGCTTAATAATATACAGATACCACCAGTAGTAAAGAATCTGCTGATCATTAATGTGATCTTCTTTGCGGCTAAATACATTCTTACAGCCATTAATCTCGACTATATTTTGGGAGCCTTTTACTTTGACTCACAATTTTTCAGAGTATGGCAGTTGCTAACTTATATGTTCATGCATGGTAACTTTATGCACATATTGTTCAATATGTTTGCCCTATTTACCTTTGGGGGAGTGATTGAGAACAGATGGGGAACTAAGCGATTTATAAACTTTTATCTAATTACTGGTTTTGGTGCCGTTGCACTGCAAATGGGTGTTCAGGCTTATGAAGTTTACCAGATCACCGGTTCTATTATGCATAATCCCGTTACCGTGGATATTGCACAAAATATGGCTACTGTAAATATTCCGAACATAACTCAAGAACAACGAGATACTTTAATAGGTATTTATGGATTTCCGATGGTTGGGGCATCTGGAGCTATATTTGGATTGCTGGTTGCATTTGGCATGCTTTATCCCAACTCAGAATTATATATCATGTTTATCCCTGTGCCTGTAAAAGCTAAATTTATCATACCGATCTATATAATTTTCGAATTATCTTTAGGGGTGGCTCAGGTACCTGGCGATTCAGTTGCACATTATGCGCATCTTGGGGGCGCATTGCTAGGTTTTATATTGGTAAAACTTTGGAAAGATAAGGACAATAACCGATTCTATAAATACTATGAATAACAATGTTTTTAGTGATTTAAAAGTTAAAATATTTCAATCCGGCGATCCTTCCTTTTTCTACATAGGAATCAATACGCTGATATTTGTTGTGGTCGCGCTCATCAACGTGCTATTCTTCCTTTCAGGAAATGGAGGGCTTATTTATGATGACTTTATCCGGGAATATTTTGCCTTTCCCGCAAATATCCTTTCTCAGCCCCTCCACTTTTACACCATTCTAACTTATCAGTTTTTTCACGATGGATTTTTCCATGTGTTGTTCAATATGCTTTGGCTGTATTGGATGGGACGGGTTTTCCTTGATTTCTTAAAACCCAGACAATTTCATTTTGTATACCTTGTTGGCGGTCTTTTAGGTGCTGTAGTATTTGCCGGGGCCTTTAATATTTTTCCTGTTTTCAGAGAGGCCTCGGGAGCTACTGTTATTGGTTCTTCGGCTGCGGTTATGGCTATTGTAGTGGCTACGGCTACTTTAGTTCCTAATTTTTCCATTAACCTACTTTTATTTGGCGAAGTAAAATTGAAATATCTTGCGCTCGCGTACGTGGTATTGGATTTGATTGGAAGCACATCGGCTAATGCCGGAGGAAGCTTTGCCCATCTTGGAGGCGCACTGTTCGGATTTGTCTACATTAAATCACTTCAGAATGGAAGTGATTGGAGTGCTATATTTAAGAAAAAACCTAAATTGAAGGTAGTTAAGAAAGATCAACGACCCTCTCGAAATGAAGACAGTAAGCGACCATCGGTTCGTAAAAATGAAGGTTATGTTGATCAAAGGGAAATTGATGCGATTCTTGATAAGATTTCAAGGACAGGATATGATAAGCTGAGTAAGGAAGAGAAAGAAACGTTATTTAAAGCAAGCAAACATTAATGAAGAAAGCTCAGCGTACTAGTTTTCTTGACCACTTTATGCGCATAATAGGGGTGATTTTTTCTTTTGCATTGATTCTAGCGTCTGTAGCAGGTAAAATTGATCCCAGGGATTCTAAGTACATTCCATTTTTCGGCCTTGCTTACCCTTATTTGCTCATGATAAATGCAGCAATGATCGTATGGTGGCTCTTCACGAAGAAATGGTATATGGCTTGCACTTCCCTTTTGGTTATATTGATTGGCTGGCAAGCTTTCAACGCCTCCTTTGGTTTTTTTGGCAACAAAGGCATCGGTCCAAAAACTGATACTGGTGCGATTAGAATGATGACCTATAACGTTCATAGTTTCAGACCTTACGGCGAAGAAGTGATAGAAACTGTGAAGGAACAGATGCTTGATCTGATAGAAGGGGAGCATCCCGATATTATATGTTTTCAGGAGTTTTTTACCCGTTATAAAGGCCCATACAATATCACCGATAGCCTTAAGCAATCTTTGAAGATCAGGAACGTTTTCTTTGTGCCAATTTCACAGAATGAGTATGAGGCAAATGGCCTTGCTATTTTCTCCAGATATCCCATTATTAACAAAGGTCAGATCGACTTCAGGGAACATAGGAATGGCAATACCTGTATCTGGGTAGATATCCAGACGCCAACAAAAGTTATCCGTGTTTACAACGTACATCTACAATCGATCGCATTCGATAAACAGGACTATAATTACCTCGATAAAATTAAAAATAAAATGGATCCAGAACTCTCTTCCTCCAAACGTATTTTATCGATGCTTAAACTTGCCTTCCGCAAACGAAGTGAACAGGTAGATTATATGCAAGCGAGTATGCGGAATTGCAGAATTCCCTATATTATAGCGGGCGATTTCAATGATACCCCTGCTTCCTACGCGGTTACAAAACTCACTTCCTATTTAAACAATAGCTTTGTGAAAGAGGGTACAGGTTTTGGACGTACCTACAATGGAAAATTCCCTAATTTTCAAATTGACTATATCTCCACAACACAAAATATTGATATCCTAAACCATAATGTTATTGAGGCCAAATTGTCAGATCATTTTCCTGTTCGCAGCGATCTTAAATTAAAGCCCTAAAATATTTACATTTGCAGCATGAATACAAGCTTACAGCTATATAATACCCTCACACGTAAGAAAGAACCATTTGAACCCCTGCATGCGCCGAACGTTGGAATGTATGTATGTGGCCCTACTGTTTACAGTGACGTGCATTTAGGTAACTGTCGTACTTTTATTTCATTTGATTTAATATTCAGGTACCTGAAGTACAGCGGGTTCAAAGTTAGATATGTAAGAAACATTACTGATGCCGGTCACTTAGAAGGGGATCGTGATGAAGGTGATGATAAATTTGCCAAAAGGGCGAAGCTTGAGCAATTGGAACCAATGGAAGTCGTGCAGAAATATACGCTAGGTTTCCATGATGTTTTAAGGGTTTTCAATACGTTGCCACCAAGCATTGAGCCAACAGCGACCGGTCACATCATGGAGCAGATAGAGATGATCAAAGAGATCATCAATAATGGGTATGCATATGAGGTTAACGGGACCATTTATTTTGATGTAGAAAAGTATAGTAAAGAATATAACTACACCATACTTACCAACAGAAATTTGGAAGATATGCTTGCCAATACCCGTGAGCTTGGTGGTCAGGACGATAAACGTGGTAGGTTAGATTTTGCATTATGGATAATGGCAAAGCCTGAAACTATTATGCGTTGGCCTTCTCCGTGGGGCGTAGGATTTCCCGGATGGCACATTGAATGTTCAGCGATGAGTGCAAAGTACTTAGGTGATGAGTTCGATATTCATGGTGGAGGAATGGATCTTGCAGCAACACACCATACCAATGAAATTGCGCAGTCTGAAGCTTACAGTCATAAACAGCCCGCTAAATACTGGATGCATACCAACATGCTTACCGTAAATGGCTCAAGAATGTCGAAGTCCTTGGGCAACGGATTCCTGCCTGGCGAACTTTTTACCGGCGACCATTCCATGCTGAAGAAAGGATTTAGTCCGATGACGGTGAAGTTCTTCATGTTGCAGGCACACTATCGCAGTACCTTGGATTTTTCAAATGAGGCATTGGATGCCTCAGAAAAAGGTTTCAGAAGATTGATGAATGCAGTCAATTTGTTGGGAAGACTAATTCCATCTGATACCAGTGATTTTGAAATTCAATCGCTAGCAGATAACTGTCTTAGGGCTATGAATGATGATTTTAATAGTCCGGTGGTTATTGCTGAGTTGTTTGAGGCGGTCCGTATCATTAATACTGTTCATGATGGCAAAGCAAAGATCTCTGCAGAAGAATTGGTTAAGCTCAAGAAGTTAATTAATGATTTCGTGTTTGATATCTTTGGGCTTAAAGATGAAGATAGCGCAAATACTGAACTTAACTCAGTTCTAGATTTGGTAATTGATATTCGTAAATCTGCCAAAGAAAACAAAGATTACGCAACTTCTGATAAAATTAGAATCGGCTTACATGAGATGGGTATCCTGCTTAAAGATAGCAAGGAAGGTACGACCTGGAATAAAATCTAATGCTGAAAACCCTATATTTGTCCTGTTAACCAACACAATTATGACAATAAAATTCCTTTATACCGTTATTGCCTCCTTAATTACTCTAGGTGCTTATGCTCAGAAATCTGACGGCACAACAAAATCATTAGTTAAGGCTGAGCTGGAGTTTGCAGAAAGCCTGGCTAAGAACGGTTCAAAAACTGCATACACTACATTTGCTGCTAATGATGCCTTGGTGTTTAGGCCTAATCCGGTCAATGCAAAGACTTTCTATGGGGCACAGCCAGAATCTACTGATGTGGTATGGAACCCGGTATATGCCAAAGTATCAAGAAGTGGTGACTTTGGATTTACTACTGGGCCCTTCACGGTAGCTGTTAAAGAATACGGCCAATATTTTTCTATTTGGAAGGTAGTAAATGGTAAATGGGAGCTGGCTCTTGATCTTGGCGTTTCACATAATAAGCCATTAAATAAAGTTAGAACTCAATTCATCGAGCCGAATGACTTCTATAAGCCTAAGTTTCTTAATGATAAACAGAGACAAACAGGAGCTGAGATCATCGGGACTACTGAAGAGACGTTGAATACATTGCTAAAGACGCATGGTGTTTCTGCATTTGCAGGTTTTGCTAACCATGATGTGAGGGTTCTGTTCCCCGGCTATGAACCGATTATCGGTAAAGACAAGGCTGTTGCCTTTTTCAATAGTATGTTTGCAAAAGTTTCTTTAAAAAGAACAAAGGTTGTTAAGGCTGATGGAGGTGATTTGGCATATACTTACGGTGTTGCAGCAATTGATTATAAAGCAGATTTAAGAGAAAGCTTTCATTATGTATTTGTTTACGAGCGTCAGCCTGATGCGATGTGGAACCTGATATCCATAGTATTTGCGCCAGCAGAACGCTAGTATGAGAAGTTATGTGTTTCTTGTATTGATGCTCTTGGGCTCGTTTACAGCGTCTGCTCAGAAGTTTGATCTGCAAGGGAATCGCGGTGCAAGAGGAATCATGCCTGAAAACACCATTACCGGAATGTTAAGGGCATTGGAGCTCGGGGTGACCACATTAACAATGAATGCTGTTATTTCTAAAGATAAGATGGTGGTGTTATCTCAAGAACCATACTTTAACCATGAGTTTAGCACACAGCCAAATGGTAAGCCAATCACATTGAAGAATCAAAAGACTTTCAATATTTATAAAATGGATTATGAAGAAGTTAAAAAGTTCGATGTTGGTCTGAAGGTTCACAACAGGTTTCCTTATCAGCAGAAATACCCTGCTTATAAACCTTTATTAGAAGAGACGATCGTTGCTGTGGAAGATTATGTAAAGACAAACAAGCTTCCGAAGCCAGAATACAGCATTGAAACAAAGACGATTCCAAAGGGAGATAATATATTCCAACCAGAAGCTGAGGAATTCGTAGAGCTCATTATGGCGGTAGTCAATAAGCATAAGCTAGCAAAACGGGTAACTATACAGTCCATCGATAGAAGGACGCTCCAATATCTTCACGAGCACTATCCGAAAATTAAGACCTCTTTGATGGTCGATGAAAAGGTTGATTTCGTGCAGAATATTGAAGAATTGGGTTTTAAGCCAACAGTTTATAGTCCAACAGCAGCTTTAGTAGGTAAGGGTTTAGTGGATCGTTGCCATAAGGCAGGAGTTAAGATTATTCCCTGGACCGTAAATACGGTCAAGGATATGAAAGATTTGATCTTTTTAGGCGTAGATGGAGTCGTAACTGACTATCCAAATATTTATCAGAAAATAAAGGAAGAATAACGCTAAAATAGCTTTTTGATAATGTGCTCAATCGATAAACCTTCTGCTTCAGCTCTGTAATTACGAACTATACGATGGCGCAGAATTGACGCTGCAACAGCCTGAACATCTTCTATGTCGGGTGAATATTTTCCAGTAATCGCCGCATGACATTTAGCCCCTACAACAAGAAATTGTGACGCTCTTGGACCTGCTCCCCAACTTATATATTTGTTCACGTCTTCTGTAGCTAGAGTTGAATTAGGTCTGGTTTTACCAACTAACTTAACCGCATATTCGACTACATTATCTGTAATAGGGATATTTCTGATCAGTTTTTGAAAGTATTGAATCTGAGCGGCATTAATGATTTTTTTCAACTCGACAGTTCTGTTACTGGTTGTATTTTTCACGATGGTCAGCTCATCTTCGAAAGATGGATACCCCAAATGGATGTTAAACATGAACCGGTCCAATTGTGCTTCAGGCAGGGGATAGGTTCCTTCTTGTTCAATAGGATTTTGCGTGGCAAGCACAAAGAATGGGTTGGGAAGTACGTGGCGCAAGCCGGCAGCGGTAATAGCCTTCTCCTGCATCGCTTCAAGTAGGGCTGCCTGAGTTTTTGGAGGTGTCCTATTGATCTCGTCTGCTAAGATAATATTAGAAAATATAGGGCCTGGGATGAACTTGAAACTTCTATCTTCCGCCAGGATTTCTGCTCCTATAATATCGCTTGGCATCAAATCAGGCGTGAATTGGATTCTATTGAAGTTCAAATCCATTACACCTGCTACTGTCTGAACCAGTAAGGTTTTTGCGAGTCCTGGTACGCCTACCAATAAGCAATGCCCGTTACTGAAAATAGATATTAGTACAGATTTGATAACTCCATCCTGTCCAATAACAATTTTGCCTATTTCAGAACTGATGTTTTTGAACGCCTCATGAAGGGCGTCTACTGCTTTAATATCATTCTCAAATTGCATACATGGATTAGTTTTTAGCGGTAGCTTCCTTTTGCCAAACCTTAAGTTCGTTACAAGTACCGTATTCGCTATCGATCCTAATGTAAGTATTTTCTCTTCTCTTTTCAAACCATTCGCTCATGATTCTATTTACCTTATCTTCCTGAGCTCTTTCTTTAAATTTGGCATAATCCTGTTCTAAACTTCCTTTATGAGGAGCAACTTTAGATTTTAGATAAAGAATTTTGTAGCCTTCTTTTCCATCATCAGGACTAGTGAATGCAACTGGTTTAGAGAATCCGCCTACTTTCATGGTATCAGCGACAAGGAACACAGCTGGATCAAGTTTGTCAGCTGGGATAAAGGTCGTTCTTGCGGTAACCCTATCCGCATATAATATCATCCCGCCGTTGTATTGAGAGTCCTTGTTATCCGAGTATTGCGATGCAGCAAAGGCGAAAGGAATTTTCTTGTCCATCAGATTTTTGTATATGGTATCAGCCTGTAACTTTATGCGTTCCAGGCTTTCTGGGGTATTTTTAGGTCTTACCAATATATGACGTGCCTGGACTTGTTCACCCCTGCGTTCAATTACCTGAAGAATGTGATACCCTGCTTCAGTTTCAAATACAGGTGATATCTCCCCTGGTTTTAATTTAAAGGCCCAAGCCGTAAATTCTTTAAACATTTTAGTGCGGTCAAAGAAACCAAGGTCTCCACCATCAGGTGCTGAGCCTGGATCTTCTGAGTAAGATTTAGCCAGGAATCCAAAATCTTCTCCACTTTTAACCCTCAATCTAAAAGCATCAATCTTATCGTAAAATCTTTGTTTCTCCGCCTTTGTAAGTTTAGGATGTAGCACAATTTCGCCTACCTCAAATTCAGTTGGGATATCAGGTAAGCTATCTTTTGGATACGAATCAAAGTATTTTTTAACCTCAAGAGGAGTGATACTTACATCCTGGGTGATTTTTGCCTGCATCTTCTGAGAAATCATCTGCTCTTTAATTTCAGGTCTGATCTCGTCTTTGTACTGAAGTACTGAACGATTTAAAAATTGCTCCAAACGTTCTTGTCCTCCCGCACGTTGGATTTGCATACGCATTCTCTTATCAACTTCATCATCGACCTGGGCCTCTTCCACATAAACTGAATCTATTTCAGCCTGTAGCTTTAATAATTTGTTTCCCAACATATCTCTCAAGATTAAGCATTTAAAGCTTTCATTTGCCGGATTGCCTTGATTCAAATGCTGGGCGTATTGCTGATTGAGTTCAGATAATAATATGATATTGCTACCTAGTACTGCAACTACTTTGTCCAGATTTTTCTTTGGTAACTGTTGTGATTTTACATTAAAAAACAAGCAGGTAAGTACACTTGCGATTGCTAAAAATTTCTTCATTATTGGAGTCTTCAATTGTATTCTGTGTTGCAAAATTATCAAAAATGTTCTATGGCTTAGCCATTTTCTTTATTTGTTGCTGGTTTACTTTAATCGTGTACTTATTTCTAAGTGCATTTATCCATTCCTGTTCAAGCTTAAGCTGAGCTTCTCCATCCTGTGCTTTATTCCAAATCTTCAGTTCTGAAATATTGAACATCAAAACAGCCTCCTTATACTCGTTCATCACAAAAGTGTATTCTGCACTTTTTTCCGAAAGTCTTCTCTGCGCCTGTAATGCAGTCTCATACTTCTTTACTTCAGCCAAATAAGAGGTATCCTTGTCCAGCTTCAATTCCATTGCATCTAATACCTTTAATTTGAAATTGATATAAAGGTGCAAGTAAGCTATCAAATCTTCGTAAGAGACGTTGGCAATGCCCCTATGGTTCTTTTTATACGTCCAAATAAACTCTTTGCTCTGTATTGCTTTTCCATTTACAATTGCTACATTTTGAGCAAAACCAACAGTACCAAAAAGGCAAAGAATAGCTACACAGTAAATTTTTCTCACAAGAGATTTATGGTATAAAATTTAAGGCATAAAAGTAACAAATAAAGGCACTATTAGGAGATATTTAACTAATTTTAACAGAAAAAGAAATTCCTATAAATGCCTGGTCAACTTACAACAAACGGTGATGCGTTGCGATTATTCTTTACTGAAGACGTTTACCTTATAAATGAACCAAGTATCACCTGGGGCCTCCCACCAGAGCCTTCCACATTACCTCCAGTAGAACAGGAGCTTATTGTATTGCCGCTTTCCGCATCAGCAAAACCTAAACCCAATCCTGATTTTAATTTTTTAGGGGGTAATAAACGTAATATTCTAATTCTTGTAAATGATGAAGATAATGATGTGAGTGATGAATTGGGACGGGAGCTCTTAAGAAAGATTGTCAAGTCAATTAATCTGGTAACTGTTGATTTCGCACTAATTAATTACGCAAAGTACAAAGGGGCAAGCTTTCACGACCTCCGCGACTTTTTCAAGAGTTCGTTGATATTTTCATTCGGAGTAGAACCTTCCCATCTCGGCCTGACTTATCATCCTTCAAACACAGTTGTTTTGGAAGGCGCCGTCAGATTGATTTTTTCAAAGGAGCTTCGAAAACTTGATGCCGATCTTCTGGTTAAGAAAGCACTTTGGGGAGTTATTCAAAAGCTGACAATTTAATGAGAGAACTAGTATTTGCGACGAATAATCAATACAAGGCAGAGGAGGTTGGTAACCTGCTATCTGGTCAGTATAAAGTATTAAGTCTTAAAGCTATTGGCTGCGATGAAGATATACCTGAAACGGGGAGCACCTTTGCAGAGAATGCCGCTTTGAAGAGCAAATATGTATTTGAGCACTTCAGTTTAAATTGCTTTGGTGACGACAGCGGGTTGCAGATCGATGCTTTAAATGATGAGCCAGGAATCTTTTCTGCAAGATATTCAGGATCCCGTAATGATAAAGAAAACCTCGATTTTGTACTGCAGAAAATGCTCGGAGTTAGCAATAGGAATGCAAGGTTTACGACGGTAATATGTCTCTATCAAGGCGGTCAAAACTATTTCTTTGAGGGAAGTGTGGAGGGTACAATCAGAGCTGTTCCGGTGGGGGATAAAGGCTTTGGTTACGATCCTATATTTCAACCAAATGGATATGCAATTACCTTCGCAGAGATGACCACTGAACAGAAGAACCAAATCAGCCATCGCGCAATTGCTATGAAAAAGCTTATTACTTTTTTAAAGGGTCAACCTTCTTCCTAAGTAAAGTATCCGTTTTCTTAATCAAGCTATCTACTTGCCTGAGGTCTTTGGCAGCAGGGATCGGAATAGGGTTTTTACCAATGACAGACTTAATTGTTGAGGTCACATTCTTTTTGGTAATGATCGGCTTTTTCGCGGGGGCTACCTTAGTAGCTGTCGTCAGTTTGCTGGTTTTGGGTGATGTTTTGGATGTTAATTTTCCATTAATGGCCTCTTTTTTAGAAAGAATTCTCAATTTAGGCTGCCACGTAAATCCCGTAAGTTTCACATCTTCTTTTAATTCAGCAATTGGGGTTCTAACACCTTCAGGATCTCTAATTGCCAAAATTCTACTAACCTCTTTATTTTTGAATAAAACCTTGATCCTGCTGCTGACCGTCTGGTTCATTTCAATATAGACACTATCCTTATTCCGGTTATAGTATACACTCTCGGCATTTCCATCAACAAATAAATTACTCAATTCACCATTTGTAAAGAATCCGGTGATCACTTTCCCTTTAACCTGATTAAACTTAGCAGAATCGGAATTCACATTTACCACGAATGCATTTTGAATAACTTGTAGCGTTTTGAGCTTGTTGTTTTTTAGCCTTAAGAAAATAGTATCGCCGGTTTGTTGAGAACCCTGGGACCATAGTATTGGCTTTCCGTACCACCTCAGAGTGGAATCTGCAGCAGTGTAGAAAAGTGAGTCTGCAACGGCCTGCATATTGGTTTTATACACTCTCACATTGTGATAGGCCTTGATAACACGAGTCTTTACTGTATCTAAAGGATTTGTTGAGATGGTATCATTTCGTTTGAGGTTGGCTGTCGCTTTAGCAACGGCAGCTCCTTTAATACTGGGTTTTGCTAACGTAGTATCTATGGGCTTCGTAATTTTCAAGCTTGGTGCGGTTTTGGTTTTGAGCGAGTCTTTTGCAGCTACTACTGCTACAGTCTTGATGGGGATGCTGTCTTTCAGTAAGCTATCCTTTGGGATCTCATTTTTAGAAGTATCAGGAACCACTTCTTTTGCTGCCTTTTGTTCCGCTTTTAAAGGTTTTTTAATTGCAGGAGGAATATTGGGTGCTTTTCCAGTTATTGATTTTGGCCGCGTTGCAGATTTTCTACTTTGGGAGTTTTCTTCCGCTTCACCAAGTTCGTTGTCTTTCTGAAGCGTAGGAGAAGATATGAGTCTTAGTGTTTTTCGGAGCACCATTTGTGTTTCTAATGTGTCTGCACCCATCCAAAGGCTATCTGGCTGCAGGTTGTTTTTTACTTTAATAGAATCCTTTGTGCCCATTCCCACATATGCATTCTTAGTGACGACGGCCTTCTCACCAAGCTTATAGTAATACCCAAGTTGTCCGTAAAGCACAGTTTTATCAGAAGTATCTTTAAAAACAATATTTTTAACCGCCTTGCCGTACCCTGCCTTGCCATCGTAATAAAGGCTGTCTCCTTTTAAAGATTTGCTGGCATTGGTGTAAAGATTTTTCTTTCCAAAATAAGCGTATTCAGTCTTGGTATTGTAAGCACCGTTCTCGGTGTAAAGATTGTCGTCCTTGCCCTTTATATTGGTCGGCCCATAAAAATATGCCCAGTTTGATAAGGTGTTGTACCGCAGTGTGTCAGAGGTAATTCTGCTCTGTGGCGAAACTACCAGAACATTATATCTAAAATAGGCATCACGACTATTCGAAAAGTAATATCCGTTTTTACTGGTTAGGGTCACATCCTTGTTGACAATCTTTCCGCCCTCAACATATGTACCTACTTTACTGCCCATGTTGTAGTCAAGTGTGTTGGTTGTTAGTACGTTCTCTTTGTCAACCATCCGAACGTTACTAGTAAGGTGTGCTACTTTTGTATTTCCGTCGTAAGTAAGAAAATCTGAATAAATATTAATGGTGTCTCCCTGGTTGATATGTACATTTCTAAAGGCCTCAAAAACGTTCCTATTCTCGTAAAAAACTGCACTATCAGCCGTTAAGGTTGCATTTTCATGTCTGAAAACGGGAAATTTCAAATAAGTTATTTCCCCCTGCAATTTACCGGTTTTATTGTCTTCCAATTTTATCTTCGTTTTCTGTTGCGCAAGCAAGGATAACGGAAGGATTAAGGCCAGGATTAAGAGCTGAATTCTTTGCACATTACAAAGTTAAGTTTTTGAAGGCAATTTTTTTTATTATCGGTATTAACGTGGTTAATGTGTTATCAGATTGTCTATGGAAAGTCATTTGCAGAATAATTGTAATAACTTAAATTAAATTATATTTGAACTCATGCTGCCGCTTCAAAACTTTAACGATTTCATTTTACAAAACAACCTTTTTTCTAAAGAAGGCAATATTTTGCTCGCAGTTAGCGGCGGTAAAGATTCTGTTTTAATGGTGCATCTTTTTAAAGAAGCTGGTTATACTTTTTCTGTCGCGCATTGTAACTTCAATTTGAGAGGAGATGAATCTCAAAGAGATGAGAATTTTGTTCGCATGCTGACAAGCATTGTTGAGGTTCCCTTTTATGTCAAGCAATTTGACACTATATCCTACGCGAATAAGGAGAAAATTTCTACACAGATGGCTGCCAGAGACCTACGCTACGAATGGTTCGAAGAGTTGAGAATCCAGCATGAATTTGACCTGATTTCACTGGCACAACATCAGGATGATGCTATTGAGACTGTGATACTAAACCTTACCAGAGGAACAGGGATTGCAGGTTTGCATGGCATATTGCCTAAAAGAGATCACCTAATACGGCCTTTGCTATTTTTGTCCAGAGCACAAATAGATTTGGTTATAAAGGAAAATGCGATTGATTACGTTGAGGATAGTTCGAACTTAACCTCAAGCTATGCCCGTAATAAAATTAGACGTCAGGTGCTGCCATTGCTTAAGGAGCTTAACCCAAATCTGGAGCACACCTTTATGCAAAATATATGTCGTTTTAGAGAAACAGAGATAGTTTTGCAACAGGTTGTAGCATCTCTGACTAAGGACTTGCTTGTAGAGAAGAACACGGCAATACATCTTTCTATAAAAATTATAAAACGCCTTCATCCTCAGAAGTTATTGCTATTCGAGCTACTTAAGCCATATGGATTTACCGAGACGGTATTGGATAATTTAATTTTAAGTGTTGATGGACAAAGTGGTGCCGTATTTTATAGCACCACGCATCAGCTAATTGTTGACAGAAAGGATGTTATCATCGTCAAAATTTCAGGCAAACAAGAAGAGGAAATTTGTTTCATCCATCCTCATGATGACCATGTGACCTTTCTGGATCAAAAAATATCAGTCTCTTACAGCCATGTCGCTCACTTCGATAACGAACCGAATAGGGCTTTTATCGATGTAAGAAAGTTGATCTACCCATTGATTTTTAGGTCTAGGCAAGAAGGGGACAAATTCATTCCTTTGGGCATGACTACCTACAAGAAATTGAGCAATTTCTTTGTCGATAAGAAGGTTCCTTTAAACGAAAAGGAGCTTGCACCAATTTTAGTAAATGGTAATGGTGAAATTATATGGATAGGCGGTTATCGCCAGGATGATAGGTTTAAAGTAACGGGAAGTACTACGGGTGTAGCTGTGTTCGAATTAATGAAAGGTTAACATCAGCTTAAAAAAAGTAACACTTTTCGCCATAAAAAACCACTAACTTTATTTTTTCGTTCTCACCTGAAGTTACGCTGTCAGTGTAACCTAGGATTACTATTTACATCTAACAAATAAATACAATGGGAAACCGTCACGCATATCTGGAGAAACAGTACATCGGTCGTGATTACATCAGGATTTGTATAAGGCTGGTAATGGCGGCATTTTGTTTCGGTGCCTATGTCTATGAGCGTGACCGTGACAATACTCAAGATCTATTTTTAGTAGTTGGCTTTGGAATCATAGGAGTTTCAATCGCCTTGTTATTCTTAATTCAATATAAAACGGTAATAGACAGCAAAAAGATCATAATTGACGGACTTTGGTCGGCGAAGAAGGTAGTGATTGACCTGAATTCTATAGTTAAAGTACGTAAAGATACTTATAGTAACTACCTGTTCAATAATCCTGTCTACAATCTGCATAGGAAAGGCAGCATTAGATTTTATTCCTCAGGGAAAGATGCGGTTGTCCTAACAGACACAGATGGTTTTGAATATTACATTGGCACGCAACGACCAAATGAAATGTACCTAGTGATACGTTCTGAGATGAAAGCTACGTAATAATTGCAATACTTTAACACAAAGCTCATTTTAAGTACTGTACTTTGTAGGGTAAATCATAATAATGAAGATAGGTATTGTTTGTTACCCCACTTTTGGTGGTAGCGGAGTTGTTGCAACTGAGCTCGGAAAAGCACTTGCTGATGAAGGCCATCAGGTTCATTTTATCACTTATAGTCAGCCCGCCCGTCTCGACTTTTTTTCAGAAAATCTCTTCTATCATGAAGTTTCAGTAAGGGATTATCCTCTTTTTGATTATGCGCCTTATGAATCAGCATTAGCCAGCAAGCTGGTCGACGTTGTTAGATTTGAGCAATTGGATATATTGCATGTCCATTATGCAATACCTCATGCATCCGCCGCTTTCATGGCAAAACAAATACTGGAGACTTACGGTATACACATTCCTTTCGTTACCACTTTGCATGGTACAGATATCACTTTGGTAGGTAAAGACCCCACCTATAAACCAGTCGTTACATTTTCAATAAACAAATCTGACGGGGTAACTACAGTTTCAGAAAGCCTTAAAAATGACACTGAGAACCATTTTGAGATCACAAATGAGATCAAAGTGATTCCTAATTTTATTGATTTCAGCAGATTCAGTCTAAAACCTAAGGATCACTTTAAAAAAGCTATCGCACCAAACAACGAACGCATACTCATTCATACTTCTAACTTCAGGTCGGTTAAGCGAACTGCCGACGTTATCAGGATGTTTGAGAAGATACAGCATAAAATCCCTTCCAAGTTATTGATGGTGGGTGACGGACCAGAGCGCGCCTATGATGAGCAGCTATGCCGTAGCCTTGGCATTGGGGAACACGTGCGTTTTTTAGGCAAACAAGATGCTATTGAAGAGATTCTTTCGGTTTCTGACCTGTTCCTAATGCCTTCTGAATCAGAAAGTTTTGGGCTTGCAGCTTTGGAAGCAATGGCCTGTAAAGTGCCTGCAATTACCTCAAATGCAGGTGGGCTACCTGAACTTAACGTGGATGGATTTTGTGGGTTTATGAGCAACGTAGGTGATGTAGACGACATGGCTGAAAAAGCGATTCTAATCCTTCAGGATGACGAAGTTTTGAACAGGTTCAAGGAAAATGCATTTAGTAGGGCTAAGGATTTTGATCTGAAGAAAATCCTCCCTCAATACACTGATTTTTACAACCAAGTTATTGAAAAGCAAGGTAAGCTAACGAAAGTGTAGTCTATAGAAAAACATACTGGAGCGATATGATTATCAAAGGTCATCCAAAGACCTTGTTACCTTACCTGAAGAGATTGAAAGTGCCAGTGTAATGAAAGGACTAAAAGCTTTAAAAAACGTTGTCTATATCAAGAATGCAATTAGCTAGTTGAGACAAAAATTGTCTTAAAATTCAAAGATGATGAAAAACTTAATGGCAAATAACAAGCTTGTAATGATGCAGTTACAGTAAAATAATGAATATCAAAAGAGGCCGGAACACAATTTTGGCCTCTTGACATGTTGATATCAACCTCCGTTACTTTTTCTTAGGCTGTTGAATCGGTGCAAATATTAAACTTACTGGGCTGCCAACGCTGATTCTTTTCTCTAAATCCGTTAGTGCACCAGTAATTCTATCTCGTTTGAAGATAACTATTTCATTACTATTTTGATTTGCTACGAGCAGGTATCTCCCACTGGGGGCTATTGCGAAGTTCCTAGGTCCTTTTCCCAAACTACTGTTTCTTGACGCAAAAGCTAACCTGCCTGTTGGCAGGATTGTAAATACGTTAATGGTGTTTGCATCGCCACGGTTGCTTTCATATAAAAATTTCCCATCTGCAGAGACATGTATATCTGCGGCATCAATTCTGCCTTTAAAATCCTCTTCTACCGAAGAAATTTCCTGAATCTTTTGAAAGTTTCCATTTTTATAAGAATAAGCAGTAATACTGCCATTGAATTCGTGAGCCAGATAAGCGAACTTACCATCAGAACTAAAGGTTAGATGCCTTGGCCCAGTCCCAGGCGTTGATCTTAAGACTGTTTTGACATTCAAAATATTCTCTTTTCCCGATGCGTTATAATTATAAATGTAAATAAGATCTTCTCCCAAATCTGTGCACACCAGATACTTTTTATCCGGTGTAAATTGCACCATGTGTGCGTGGGCGCTTGCTTGCCTGCCAGGGTCAATACTTTTACCGGTATGCTGTATTACCTGTTTGGGGTTCGTTAATGAACCATCTAATTTTTTTCCATATACTGCAATGCTCCCGCTACTGTAGTTTGCGATAATAACATTGGTGGCATCTGATGTGACATAGCAAGGATCTTTACCTTCACTACTCTTTTTATTCAGGAATAAAAGTTGGCCAGAGGCTGAGTCGAAGCTTAAGGCACTGACAGTGCTTGCCGCTCCCGATTCATTAACTGCGTAGAGGACTTTTTGGTCTGGGGAAAGATTAATATAACTAGGATTTTCAATTCCTTTCGCGATCGACTTAGCTTTAAATTCCCCGTTAAGGTCATTGAAATTATATACATAGATTCCCTCGCTCTTGCCGCTATTCGTGTAGGTTCCAATTAACAAGTTATAAGTCTGAGCATGCAGTTGAGTTCCCAAAAGCATAGTGGCAAGGAAAGTGAATCGTTTCATATTACTTTATTAGGTGTTTGATTTGAATGAGCTCATGCTCTTCCAAAAAGCGCCATTTTCCACGTGGAAGGTCTTTTTTGGTCAGGTTGCCGTATACAACGCGGTCCAGTTTTACAACTTCATAACCCAGGTGTTCAAATATTCTTCTAACAATCCTGTTTTTACCGCTGTGAATTTGGATGCCAATTTCTTTTTTGGTAGCGCCAGCAACATAGGAAATATTGTCTGGCTTGATCAATCCGTCTTCTAGCTCTAAACCAAACTGGATTTTGTTAAAATCACCCTGACTTAAGCTTTTGCTCAATTCAACATGATAAATTTTAGTTATTCCATTTTTTGGATGAGATAGTTTATCAGCAAGATCACCGTCATTGGTCATCAGAAGGAGACCTGTTGTATTTCTATCTAATCTTCCAACAGGATAGATACGCTCTTTACTGGCTTTTTCAACCAACTGCATTACTGTTCTACGCTCCTGAGGATCATCCGTGGTAGTGATGTAATCTTTCGGTTTGTTTAATATTACGTAAACACGCTTTTCACGTTTTAACAACTCCCCATTATAACGAATCTCATCTTTGTAAGGATCTACTTTCTGTCCTAGTTCAGAAACTACCTCACCATTAACAGATACAACTCCTGCAGCGATAAGTTCATCCGCTTTACGTCTGGAACAGATTCCTGAATTGGCAATGTATCTATTTAAACGGATTAGACCATCGTCTTTTGCAGGAGTATCTTTTCTATTGCGCATAGATGGAGTACTTTCTACTCTTTCTCCGCGATCCTTAAATGAAGGTTTTCCACCTTCGATATCTCTTTTTCTGAATGGTCTGCTGTCCGTACTTCTGGAAGTTGATTCTCTAGTATCGTCAAGCTTCCTGAACGGCTTATCAGCTGTTCTAAAGTTATCTTTCTTTATGTAACTGCGTTTTTCTCCCAGAGAAGTTTCTCTTGAACTACCTTCTTTAAATGCTCTTGGCTTGAAGTCTTTTCTTTCTCCTTCTCTCGGCTTGAAATCTCTTTTCTCGCCATCACGCGGCTTGAAGTCTCTTCTCTCGCCATCACGCGGCTTGAAGTCTCTTCTCTCGCCATCACGTGGTTTGAAATCTCTTTTCTCGCCATCCCTTTGGTTAAACTCTTTACGTTCACCACTTCTTGGTTTGAAATCTCTATCGCTACTGTTTCTTGGTTTAAATTCGCCACCTGTACTTCTGGGTCTAAAGTTATCTTTTGAATCTTTATCGGCTCTTGGCTTGAAGTCTTTTCTGTCGCCTTCTCTTGGTTTATATTCTTTATTATCTCTTCCGTCTTTATCCTCAAACTTGCTTTTGCCCCTGTATGAACTCTCAGTTCCACTTGGTCTTCTGCCAGTTGTGCTTCGGTTTCCCGGTTTGGACTTGTCATCCCGACTGTTCCTACTATTGTCTTTTGTCATGATACGCTATTAACCGCATGAAATATGCGGCCACAAACTTAGGCAAAATTGCTCAATTCCACAATTTTAAGTGCTTTTGGGACTGTCAGGTTCGAGTTAAAATATTGTTATTTAGGGTGTTTGAAAGTAGTAGTTATTTCTTTACTTGCTTTACCTGTTATGTATTGACCGTCCTAGTTTTATTTCAGGGCCCAGACCTAAGCATTGTTTATTCAGAAGCCCCGAAATAAATTATTAATGACAGCTTGTCTTCTATAACCGGGACCCCGCATTATTTCGGGACCTCGGACCTGCCAGGGGTTTATTTCTCTTCGAGTTCCCAAAATGGATTACCAATGACGGTAATTTTCCAGTAGCTAAACATAGTTACTATCGAGCTAAAATACAGCCTAAAAAATCGATGTTTAAATGGCGTTAGACCTTGATTTTCAAAGCAATACTTGTAATTGCTTGATAATTAGATAAATATATATTACATTTGCAGCCGTTTAATATTGTTAACCAAAAAAAGGAGGAAAATGATAAAGAAACACGTAATACTATGTACGGTGATAATTGCATTACTGGTTATGGCAAAAGTGTTTGCTTACAACATGTCCCAAGCAACTGAAAGTCTTCCAAAAATGGAAGGTAAAGCAACAAAATATACAAAGACTACCACACCACCACAAAAAGTGATACCGCCATTATCTCAGATGGCTAAATTGAATTTTGCAGAAGAAACACTTCCGCTTGGCGACGCCAAAGTGGAACGGAAAATGAAGAAAGTTCTTGCTACCTTCAATCACCGTAAAATTCAAACCAATCGTTTACATGCGAAAGCTGCGGAATGGTTTCCAATTATTGAGCCTATTCTTGCTGCCTACGGAATTCCTGAAGACTTCAAATACGTTCCTCTTGTCGAATCTGGCTTGAAAGCCGGAGTTTCATCTAAAGGAGCAACTGGTTTCTGGCAGTTTATGCCTGGAACCGCTAGGGACTATGGTTTAAAAGTAAACTCAAAAATTGATGAACGTAAAAACTTACGCAAATCAACTATTGCTGCATGTAAATATATAAAGGAGCTCTATGGCATCTTCGACAGTTGGACTCTTGCTGCAGCGGCTTATAATGTTGGCGATAACCACATGAGAAAACAGATTGATCGCCAGAATCAAGACAATTATTTCAAGATGCGATTGAACTCTGAAACAGGAGGTTATGTTTACAAGTTGATTTCTATGAAGGAAATTGTAGAAGATCCTGAACGTTATGGTTTTGATCTGCCCAAGTCATTATTGGCTTACCACAAGCCATTTAGTACTACGAACGTAGAGTAACAACAGGTTTTTATTTTACTCCCCAATGGGAATGTTGAAATTAAGAATAGATGAAATGAAATACGGACCAGGGGATTCCTTGGTCCTTACTTTTGAAGTCATAAATGGAATCAAGCCTGCCTATCTTGCGGGGCAATTTATAACGCTGCAGTTCCAAGTCAATAGTCGCGAGCTTAGGCGGTCTTATTCCTTATGCAGCTCCCCTGTTTTAGATGAGCCGCTTTCTATAGCTATCAAGCGGGTCGAAAATGGAGAAATTTCTAGGTTTTTACACCACAAGATCGCAGTAGGAGATGTGGTAAATGCCCTTGAGCCCAATGGAATTTTCACATACAGTCCGGAGCGAGGCCTTAAAAGAACAGTATTTCTATTTGCCGCAGGTGTTGGTATTACACCCATATTTTCCATCATAAAAACAGCATTATCAAAGGAAAATAGTAGTAAAATTGTTCTTATTTACAGCAGCAGGTCTATTGCAGAAACGTTGTTTTATGCTGAGCTTAACGAGCTGGAAGAGCAATATTTTTTTCGTTTTAAGATTATCTTTGTCTCCAGTCATTCCAAAAACCTCTTATACGCCAGACTAAATGTTTTCCTCATTGAAAAATTGGTCAATGAGTATATGGAGTTCGATTCTAAAGATGCCTTATTCTATACCTGTGGACCAATAGACTATATGGTTACCTGTCGCATAAAGCTTCTCGAACTTGGATTCGCAATCACTCAGATAAAAAGGGAAACTTTTGTGTTGCCCGAAGATGAAGCCGACGATGATGACATGACTGAGAAGGAAACGGGCGACACCAATACCTACACTGTTACCCTTAATAATAGGGGAGTTGTCAATCGAATCGCTGTTCCATATAATAGAACAATTCTTCAGGAAGCGTTGTTGAACAACATTGATATACCTTATAGTTGTCGTGCCGGTATTTGCAGTACCTGTACCGCAACATGTACTAGCGGAAATGTTAGAATGGATTATAACGAGGTGTTAGTGGAGGATGAGATTGCTGCCGGAAGGGTGCTGGTTTGCACAGGTCACCCAACTGAAAATGACACCACCATTGTGTGGTAGAAGACTTTAATAATTATCTTTGTAAATATGAGAAACACCACCGTTGACCTGGGTGAACAAAAAGATGTAGAAGTGTACGGTGCCCGGGTACATAATCTTAAAAATATAGATGTTTCTTTTCCCCGTAACAAGCTTGTAGTGATTACCGGATTGAGCGGCAGCGGAAAATCTTCTCTTGCTTTTGACACCATTTACGCAGAAGGCCAAAGGCGATATATGGAGACTTTTAGTGCCTATTCCAGACAGTTTATGGGAGGAATGGAGCGCCCTGATGTCGACAAGGTTTCCGGACTAAGTCCTGTAATTGCAATTGAACAAAAAACGACAAGCAAGAATCCTCGGTCTACTGTCGGTACAATCACTGAAATCTATGATTTTATGCGCTTGCTGTTCGCGCGTACAGCAGATGCTTTCTCTTACAATACAGGAGAAAAGATGGAGCGCATGAGCGAAGACCAGATTCTTGAAAATATTTTTAGAAAGTATAGCGACATTCCCGTAAATATTCTAGCTCCTGTTGTTAAAGGTCGAAAAGGACACTATCGTGAACTTTTCGAGCAAATTCGTAAACAAGGATATGTAAAAGTCAGAATAGACGGAGCTATTCAGGATATTACCGCTAAAATGCAGGTAGACCGCTACAAAATCCATGATATTGAGATCGTTGTAGACCGATTAATTATAGACCGCAAAGATGTAAGGCGTTTACAAGACTCGCTGCAATCAGCAATGAAGCTGGGTAAGGGAATCATTAAGATTAGCGATAAGGATAACAATGTGTCCCACTTTAGTAGATTTTTAATGTGCCCTACCACCGGTATTTCTTATGATGAGCCACAGCCGAATAGCTTCTCCTTTAATTCACCGTATGGTGCGTGTGAGAACTGTGATGGTCTTGGATATATTTTGGTGATTGATAAGGACTCCGTGATTCCCAACCCTAAGCTCAGTATTATAAACGGCGGATTAGCGCCATTAGGTGAATATAGGGATATCTGGATGTTTCAGGTACTGAAAGCATTGGCAAAGAAATATAGCTTCTCTCTATCTACTCCGATTGAAAAACTAAGTCAGGAACACCTAGAATTGATACTTAATGGAACACCAGAGCTTCTGAGTGTTGCAGTTGAATACAATAAATGGAATGTCCAGAATTATCAAATCTCCTTCGACGGGATTATCAAATTGCTCGAAGAGCAGCAGGAGAAAAAAGGCGAGGGTGCGGTGGATGATATGGAGGCTTTCAGAAAGCTGAAAACCTGTCCTGTGTGTAACGGTGCGAGATTGAAAAGGGAAAGTTTGCATTTTAAAATAGATGGTAAAAACATCTTTGAGCTTGCAGATATGGATATCAATTCTTTGAAAAACTGGTATGGAGGAATAGAAGATCGTTTGAATGAACGACAAAATACGATTGCAAAAGAGGTATTAAAGGAGATTAGAACGCGGTTAGACTTTCTTACTGATGTGGGATTGAATTATTTGTCACTGGATAGAACAGCACGAACCTTATCCGGAGGTGAGGCTCAAAGAATCCGTTTGGCAACTCAAATCGGATCGCAATTGATGAATGTGATGTACATTTTGGATGAACCAAGCATCGGTTTGCATCAACGCGACAATGAACGTTTAATTGGTGCGCTAAAGAATTTAAGAGACCTTGGAAATACCGTCCTGGTTGTTGAGCATGATAAAGAAATGATTCTGGAAGCAGATTACGTAATAGACGTTGGTCCGGCGGCTGGTGTGCATGGCGGACAAATTGTGGCTCAGGGCACGCCGGCTGATGTCCTTGCATCTAATACCCTAACTGCTGCCTATCTAAATGGTAAGAAGGAGATAGCTGTACCTAAAAAAAGAAGAAAAGGGAATGGACATAAGCTTTCTATAATAAAAGCAAGCGGGCATAATTTAAAGGATGTTTCTGTTGATTTCCCCTTAGGTAAATTCATTGCGGTAACGGGGGTTTCAGGCAGTGGGAAATCCAGCTTAATTACAGAGACCTTGTATCCTATCTTGAACCATCACTTTTTTAGAGCTAAAAAGCATCCTTTGCCTTATGAAAAAGTAAACGGGTTGAAGGAAATTGACAAAGTAATCGAGATTGACCAAGCGCCAATAGGCCGTACGCCGAGATCTAATCCTTCAACTTATACAGGTGTGTTCTCTGATATCAGAAATCTCTACGTACAACTGCCTGAAGCAAAAATAAGAGGTTATAAGCCTGGCCGTTTCTCGTTCAATGTAAAAGGTGGACGGTGTGAAACTTGTCAGGGTGGTGGAATGAAGGTTATTGAGATGAACTTTCTTCCCGATGTTCAGGTTCCTTGCGAGGAATGTGGCGGAAAGCGATACAACAGAGAAACGTTGGAAGTAAGATACCGAAGCAAATCAATTAGTGATGTGCTCGATATGAGCATCGAGGAAGCCGTTTACTTCTTTGAAAACATGCCTTCGATATATCGGAAGATAAAAACCTTGAAGGACGTTGGTCTTGGGTACATTACTCTAGGCCAATCCTCAACAACGTTATCTGGTGGAGAAGCGCAGCGGGTGAAATTGGCGACAGAGCTATCTAAAAAAGATACCGGGAGGACATTCTACATCCTCGATGAGCCCACTACTGGTTTGCATTTTGAAGACATTAATGTGCTTTTGGGTGTACTAAACGAGTTGGTAGAAAAAGGAAATACTGTTCTGGTGATCGAACATAACCTTGACGTGGTGAAAGTTGCTGACTGGGTTATTGATCTAGGTGAAGAAGGTGGCGCGGGGGGTGGAAGGATTATTTTTGAAGGTACCCCTGAGGGCCTTATTCAGAATCCAATAAGTTTAACTGGTAAGTTTTTAAAGAAGGAAATGAATTTATAACCACAAAATATGGCAATTTATTTAAGCGATTATTTACCCGATACGGATGACGATAGTTTGCGACAAATTGTTGCCAGGGGAATAGATAAAGGAGGAAAAAGGCCCCAACCTTTTCAATTGATTGAAAGTAATGATATTAGTCGCCTTTTCAAGCCTAGACAGCCTTTTAGTCATAAGGGTACCTATGGTCATGCTTTGATTATCGCAGGTGCAGAGGAGACGATGGGAGCTGCCTTAATTTCGGCAAAAGCATGTTTGCATGCAGGCGCCGGTCTAACATCTTTAAGTATACCTTCCTCAGGTTTAACAGCTTTGAATACCGCAATGCCCGAGGTAATGTTTCTTGATCGTAAAAGTCTACAGAAAATTGCCGGAAATGATTTTAAAAAATATCAGGCTATTGCTATTGGTCCGGGATTAGGGAAAGATCAGAAGCAGCTCCTCAATCATATTTTAGGTGTAGGAATGTCAATAGTTGTAGATGCAGATGCCCTAAATATACTTGCTGAAGATCCTAAACTCCTGAACAAGCTTCCAAAGAATTCTATTTTGACTCCACACATGAAGGAGTTCGACACTCTTTTCGGAACGCACAAAACTTGGTGGGGTAGGTTGCAAACTGCCATTTCAAAGGCAAAAGAATATGAAATTGTAATTGTATTAAAGAATGAACGGACTTTCATCATTGGTCAGAATGGTACTGTATCAATCAATCCAACAGGTAATCCAACGATGGCTCAGGGGGGAATGGGCGATGCGTTAACAGGAATAATCACGGCATTTATCGCACAAGGATTTAATGAAAAAACTGCAGCAATTCTAGGTGTTTATTTCCACGGAAAGTCTGGGGATGATTTATCTGCTGACCACAATTCATTGACTGCTTCAGAGGTGATTTTACAATTGTCTAAAACAATTAAACACCACCCATAGCCATCATCTTCTCCATTGTTGGGGTTGGACTACCACCACGTCGTTCAAGAGTTACTGCAAAAGCCTGAGCTTCACCAATCTCTTTCATGTTCACAAGAATGTGAGCAGTATCGGGATTCACATCGAATACACCCAAATCAACTGGTTTTCCATCCACCAGTGCCCATAACTGATATTGGTGCGTTTTGTCATTTGCCGGCAAAACCATTTTAGTAGTGTTTATCATCACATGTTTACCTGCAGGATGCCAATACACAACCATGTTGTCATTTGGATTTTTTTGGCCAGCTAGCTTGATTTTCTTCCAATCGGGACTATCAGACATCGCT